>ERZ778504.68-NODE-68-length-102789-cov-11.444789_pt1 | contig 102789 bp, 66 predicted proteins | sample MGYA00510046_ERZ778504 | MGnify/ENA primary metagenome ERZ778504 (study PRJEB29527, sample SAMN07138964) | mouse gut metagenome | material: feces | host: mouse | place: China:Nanjing | collected 2016-01-25 ...
GTTTGGGGACTTGCACCCGTTAGAGTATGTTCGTGCCGGACGAACCAAAAAAAGGGGACCGACTATTGCTTTCAGCCGGCCCCTTTACAGTTATCATCCAGGCTCTACAACTTTTGCCTGATGACGGAATTATTTGGCATCGGACCTACTTCACAAGGCCGAGCTTTTCCATCAGAGCCTCAGGCTCAGGATCATGGCCGCGGAAATTCCTGTAAATTGCGGCCTCATCCTCTGCACCTCCCTTCTCAAGAATGTTCTTGCGGAATGAGCCGGCAACCTCCTTATTGAAAATGCCCTTCTCCTTAAACAGTGAGAATGCATCCGCCTCCAGCACCTCCGCCCATTTGTACGAATAATAGCCGGCGGAATACCCGCCTGCAAAAATATGCGAGAACGAAGGAGAGAATCCAGTACCCGCCACAGAAGGCATCACAGCATATGGAGCAAGTGTTTTTTGCTCAAATGCAAGCACATCACCCTCAGGAAGTTCCGTAAGAGAATGCCATGCCATATCAAGATATGCAAAATGAAGCTGACGGACCTGTGAATAGGCAGCAAGGTAATTCTTTGCCGCAACAATTTTTTCAATCAGCTCAGAAGGTATCGGCTCACCTGTCTGATAATGCTTGGCAAACGAGTTGAGATACTCCGGCTCATACCCCCAGTTCTCCATGATCTGGGACGGCAATTCAACAAAATCACGTGAGACATTGGTTCCGGTAAGGGACTCGTAACGGCCTTTTGCGAGCATACCGTGAAGAGCATGCCCGAACTCATGAAGGAAAGTAGTGAACTCGCTATGGGTAATCAATGACGGAGCGTCACCTGAAGGCTTGGTGAAATTGCATACAATGCTGACAAGCGGACGGAACTCCTTTCCGTCACGTATGCTCTGACCTCGGAACTCAGTCATCCATGCGCCTCCCCTCTTGCTTGCCCTCGGGAAGAAATCAGCATAGAACAACGCCAGATGGCTGCCATCCGCATCCGTCACATCATAGACCTTCACATCCTCATGATAAACAGGCACATTGTCCAATTCCTTGAAATTGATGCCATACAATCTGTTAGCCAACCCGAAAACCGCATCAATGCAACTTTCCAGCTGGAAATAAGGCTTGAGCTGCTCCTCATTTATTGCATATTCCGCCTCCTGGTAACGCTCTGACCAGAAAGAGAAATCCCACGGCATAAGTTCGGTTCCCTCAAAGCCATTTGCAGCCGCATATCTGTAAACATCTTCAACATCTTTCTTCGCGAACGGAAGCGAAGGCCTGAGAAGATCCATGATGAAATTGTCAACCGTCCTGCGGTCCTTGGCCATTCTATCCTCCAACGCATAATCCGCATAAGTCCCGTATCCGAGAATATCCGCAATCTGCATCCTGAGGCTGACAATCTTCTTCACGATATCAGAATTGTCAAACTCCCCTCCGACTGCCCTCGTATTATATGCAGTCCACATATCCTTGCGAAGCTCACGTACAGTGCTGAATTTCATGAAAGGCCCATAGCTGGGATAATCCAGGGTAAACGCCCATCCCTCAAGACCTTTCTCAGCGGCAGTTTCCGCTCCCATAGTCTTGACATACTCAGGCAGGCCTGCCAAATCCGCAGAATCCTTTACATTAAGAACGTAGGCGTTGGTAGCGGCCAGCACATTCTTGCTGAATGCAAGAGTCGAGAGAGAGAGTTCCTCGCTCAACTTGCTGTAAACCGCCTTATCCTCAGCGGAAAGATTTGCACCTCCACGCACAAAGCCCCTGTAATTGTCCTCAAGCAAAGTCATCTGGTCCTTGTCCAGCCCGAGCGACTCCCTCTTTGCATAAACTTTCTTAACCCTTTCAAAAAGTCCGTCGTTCAGAGAAACATACATCGAATACTCAGTAAGCATCGGTGAGACCTCCTCTGCAATCTGCTGCATCTGGTCGTCAGTGTTTGCTTCCATGAGATTATAGAATATGCCTGCCACCCTACTGAGAGTCTGGCCGGCCTGCTCCATTGCCTCAATCGTATTCTCAAAGTCAGGTTCCTGAGGATTTGCAACGATAGCGTCAATCTCGGCCTTGGCCTCGGCTATCGCCACTTCAAACGCCGGCATATAATGCTCATTGCGTATCTTGTCAAACTGCGGAGCCCCGTAAGGTGCGGAAGACTCCATAAGAAGCGGATTCTCCATATTGCTGCAACTGCTGATAAATGCAAGCGCAACGCCTGCGATTAATGTTTTTTTATTCATGACATTAGGATTTGTTCATATTCGCACCCCTGAATGCCGCTTTCCGCGCCAAGGCCCAATGCCTCCCGAGCCATCGGAAAACAGAAAGTGACTATTCCTTTTTCGTGCCGGAGTGCAAAGGTAAATAAACATTTTGTATTTTTGATATGGAATATATCCGCGTGCGCGTCATTATATAGCGTATGTCAAAGCATCCGAACTCATCATGCTTTCCTGACTTCCGGAAAGAGGTCATGACCCCTGGCGCAAAACCCATAGCCACCGCATCCATCAGGTCAACGGAACTTGCACCCGAACGGAGAATTTCATTGAGCACATCATAATTCCCAGACAGCATGGAGAGCACCTTACGCCTGAAAGTTCTGCTGCCCTTGGCAAGATTGTTATAATGGCGGTTCTTGCACTCGTCACAGCAGAATTTCTTGTCTGTCCTGCCGTACCGGATCTGGTCTCCGCACTCAAGGCACTTTGGCATATGCCTTTCTATGTTCTTTCCGTAATTCATCGTCCTAATTTTTCTTCAAATGTCAAGACACCGCCATTAACATGCAATATGCAGACTGAGATTTTACTTTTTCTTCGGCAATGTTTTTCCTTTTTTTTATAATTTTTACAGTCTTTTAAAACTTATTTTATATCGCTTGATATTTTTTTACAATGAAAGAAAAATTTTTACAGATGTAAAAAACAGAAAAAATTTAAAGAAACAGAAAAAGTAACCTCAACATGGTGACAAACAGATGATTGTGAGAATTATTTTCATTTACTTTGCCCTCAACCTACTGAGCGCGCATAAGATGTGGGGAAGAACAATTAATGACAAAAAGAGAGAATCTTATGGAAAACATCAACAGGATTGAGCTGCAGGGATACGTCGGCAATGTCCGCACAAACGAACACAACGGCAGCAGAGTGGCAAACTTTTCAGTAGCTACTGAAATCATCTACAAGACACGTGACGGCAGCCCGGTATCAGAAACGACATGGCACAACGTCGTAGCATGGGAGGGCAAAGACACGATGGACATTGACAAGATTGCTAAAGGGGTGCCGGTGTATGTCACCGGAAGGCTGCGCACATCCAAATACACAGGAGCAGACGGAGCAGAAAGGCAGTTTCATGAAGTGCTCGCCAATAAAGTAAGGGTGCTTGCTGATGAGCCGGCCCAATCCGGCCAGCAGTAAAAAAGAATGGAGCCGGTCTGAAACTGCTCCCGGCCGGCTTCTTTCCGATGAACTTCACGGATTTCATGTATGGGTCCGCTAAAAACTTTCGAGTAAGCCTGATATTTGCTTCTGCAAAACTTTAGCTATATTTGAACTTCAGTTCATATATACGCTTGGTCTCGGCATAGTGAAAATAAATTTTCCCTCTGCTCTCGACTTTGGCTATATTTGCGCCAATTGCATATATAAGTGCACAGTATATATAATTCATCATGGAAGCAGGAAATACAAAAGACGTTGCACTCGTGCTCTCCAGCGGAGGGCCGAGAGGATTCGCCTATATCGGTGCAATAGAAGAACTTGAAAGAAGAGGATACAACATTACCTCTGTCGCAGGAACTTCCATCGGCTCCCTGATAGGCGGGATACATGCAGCCGGCAAGCTGCAGGAAGTAAAAGAATGGCTGTTTACTCTTGACGCATGGAAAGTATTCACCCTTATGGACATTTCGGTCAGCATGAACCACATAGTCAAAGGAGACAAAGTCATAAGCGCACTGAAGGAAATTGTCCCGTCCGTAAACATCGAAGACATGAAAATCCCATATAGTGCTGTAGCGACCGACCTTTTCACCGGTGAGGAAGTGGTGTTCCGTGAAGGCGACCTTTTTCAGGCCATAAGGGCATCCATATCTATTCCGTCACTGTTCCGACCGGTAAAATACGGCTACAGGACCCTCATTGACGGAGGCATTGCCAATACAATGCCGATAGACAGGGTGGCAAGAAACGGCCATGATATCCTTGTGGCATTCGACGTCAATGACGTTGATGTGGACGGAATCACCCGGGAGCTACAGGACGAAGCCAGGGAAACAGAAGAAAGGATTGCTGCTGACAGGGAGCTTTCAGCAAGGACAAAGGCCGTCATAGAATCTGTGAGGCATGACGACGGGCTGAACATGCTGGAAAAAATCAAGATGGCAGGACAGCATGGCCACAAGATGCTTTCACATGCAATACAAAACTTGACCAATCCACACGAATCGTCCCTCGAAGGATTTGACGGGAGCTATTACAGCATACTCTCCAGAACCTTCTCGCTGATGAACCATTCTCTCGCCAAAATGGCTGCGGAACGTTTCAGTCCGGATGTGCTTGTAAAAATGCCATTTGATTCATATGGTGAAATCGGAGACTATGCAAAGGCAAGAGAAATATCCGAAGCCGGAAGGGAGCTCATGGCGGAAGCACTCGACAAATACGAGGGCACGGCTCATTAATCCGAATGAAACACAGACAATTCAGTACACATAAAAACTTGATACTATGTTAAGAATATTGAGAATAATCTTGGCGGCGATATTTTTTACCGGAACAACTCTGCTGTTCCTTGACGTCACCGGAGCATTGCACGCATGGCTGGGCTGGATGGCAAAAATCCAATTCCTCCCGGCTGCGCTCGCACTGAATTTTGTAGTAGTGGCCATACTCATTGCAGTAACACTCATTTTCGGAAGGACATACTGCTCCGTAATCTGTCCTTTAGGAGTGATGCAGGACATCATATCATGGTCCCACGGCAAGATGAAAAAGAAAAACAGATTCCGCTTCAGTTACTCTCCGGCAAAGAACATTCTCAGGTACAGTATATTGGCTATCTTTATAATAGCCCTGCTGGCAGGTGCAAATTCTTTTGCAGCCTTGCTGGCACCGTACAGTTCATACGGAAGAATCGCGTCCAACCTTCTTGCTCCGGTATATGGCTGGGGCAACAACCTTCTTGCCTGGATTGCGGAAAGGGCAGGAAGCTATGCTTTCTACAGCACAGACGTATGGATAAAGTCAATTCCCACATTCATCATTGCTGCAGTTACATTCATAGCCATATTCATTCTTGCATGGAAAGGAGGAAGGACTTACTGCAACACCATATGCCCTGTAGGAACCGTTCTCGGAATATTTTCGCGTTTCAGCATTCTGACACCTACAATAGACACTTCGAAATGCCGCAACTGCGGCCTATGCGGAAGACAATGCAAGGCATCATGCATTGACATGAAAAACCATGAGATTGACGGCAGCCGCTGCGTCGCATGCATGGATTGCGTAAACGCATGCAACGAAGGGGCCATCAAATACACTTTCCGATACGGAAGCAGAAAATCTGCCCCGAAAGGCAAGACGGACACATTCCAAAACACATCGGACAGTACAAAGATTGACGGGAAAGCCTCTAAAGGCTCCCCTGCAGACCAGGGCCGCAGAGCGTTCATTGTTTCATCTGCAATTGCAGCATCAACTGCCGCCTTGAAAGCACAGGAAATGAAAACTGACGGAGGACTGAGCGAAGTGCGCCGTGCACAGCTTCCCTCAAGGAAGACTCCTCTCGTCCCGGCCGGTGCAATCAGTCTGAAGCACTTCAAGGACCATTGCACGGCATGTCAGCTTTGCGTAAGTTCGTGTCCCAATAATGTGCTGCGCCCGTCCGCATCACTCATGACCCTTATGCAGCCGGAGATGTCATATGAAAGAGGTTACTGCAGACCGGAATGTACAGCATGTTCGGAGGTCTGTCCTGCCGGAGCCATCATAGACATAGACAGGGAAGAAAAGTCAGCAATACAGATTGGCCACGCGTCCGTTGATCTGAATCACTGCGTCGTCAATACCGACAATGTCAGCTGTGGCAACTGTGCAAGGCACTGCCCTGCAGGAGCTATAAGGATGGTCCGCAGGAATCCGGATGACAAAAATTCACTGAGGATTCCTACTGTCAATGAAGAGAGATGCATCGGCTGCGGAGCCTGCGAAAACCTTTGTCCGGCACGGCCTCTTACAGCAATCCATGTCGAAGGACATGAGGTGCACCGCACAATATGACAGACAGGATTGCCTGGCGCAAGAAAAAATATAGAAATGTTGAACCAATGAGAAACAGAAATTTATGGACCGTAGAGAATTTCTGAAGAAAGCAGGGATTGCTGCAGCTGTCATGAGCCAGACTTCCGCATTGACAAGCTGCATAAGCGGCAGGACAACAGATGAAGGTAACAAGTCTGCCGGCCCCGAAGCCATAACATACAGAATAAACCCTGGAAACGGAGACAAGGTGAGCATACTCGGATACGGATGCATGCGCTGGCCCATGATAAAAGATGAGGACGGCAACGACATCATTGACCAGGAAATGACTGAGCGTCTCGTTGACCATGCGATAGCGCACGGCATCAATTATTTCGACGCATCACCGGTGTATCTGCAGGGGCAATGCGAAAAAGCGACAGGAGCAGCACTGAAAAGACATCCGAGAAACCAATATTTCATAGCTACCAAATTGTCCAACTTCAGCAACTACACAAGGGAAAATTCCATGCTGATGTACCGCAAATCATTTGAAAATCTTCAAGTTGATTACATCGACTATTACCTCCTGCATGCTATCGGAGGAGGCGGTATGCAAGTTTTCAATGAGAGATATGTTGACAATGGAATGCTCGACTTCCTCATGGAGGAAAGAAAAGCCGGACGCATACGCAATCTCGGTTTCTCATTCCATGGAGACAAGGAAAGTTTTGACAGTTTCATGCAGCTGCACGAAAAATACCACTGGGACTTCGTACAGATACAGCTGAACTACATGGACTGGAAACATGCTTCCGGGAAAAATACTGATGCGGAGTATCTATACAATGAACTGCGCAAAAGGGGAATACCTGCCGTCATAATGGAACCGCTGCTTGGAGGAAGACTGTCAAAAGTCCCGCAGCACATAGCAGAGAGACTTAAGGAGCGTGCACCGCAAAACACGACCGCATCATGGGCATTCAGGTTTGCCGGCACTCCGGAAGGAGTTCTGTGCGTGCTTAGCGGAATGACCTACATGGAGCATCTACAAGATAATCTCAAGACCTACTCCCCTCTCATTCCTCTTGATGGAAATGAGCTGGCATTTCTTGAAGAAACTGCCGAACTGATGCTCAAATATCCGACCATTCCATGCAATGACTGCAAGTACTGCATGCCATGTCCATACGGAATCGACATCCCTGCAATACTGCTGCACTACAACAAATGCGTCAACGAAGGAGAAATTGCCAACGGGCCTGAATCGGAAAATTACAGAAAAGCACGCAGAGCCTATCTTGTAAGCTACGGCAGAGCTGTCCCGAAACTGAGACAGGCAAACCGATGCATCGGCTGCGGACAATGCTCAAGCCACTGCCCGCAAAGCATAAACATTCCCCATGAGCTCCACCGCATAGACAGGTACATCGAAAAACTCCGTCAAGACAAGTGATACGGAACGTTTCACAAAAATCTCGTAAGCCTCCGGTGAACTGCATCTTGTAAGTTTGATAAAGTTATCCCGACTTTGATAAAGTTAGATCAAAGTCGGGATAACTTTATTGAAGTCGTTTGACTTTACTCAAAGTTGATTAACGTTGATTACAGTCGTTGAAGTTGCGTTTCCAGTTCTTAGGAAGCAGATGTGTGACATCTGATCTGCCGTTCTCGTATTCCGGGATTCGTCTGATTACATCCTCGAACCATTCTCTCGGTTCTATGCCACAGGCTTTGCAGGTGGCGATGAACGAGTAGATCATCGAAGCTCGTACAGCAGATGCGTCGCTGCCACAGAAGAGATAGTTCTTGCGACCTATGGCCAGCGGTCTGATTGCATTCTCCACTCCATTGTTGTCGATGTTCCAGCTTCCGTTTGTTACATACATGGACATCTTCTATCACATGACGTATCATACCGGCCAGATCACGCCATTCAAGTGCCCGGCTGATAGCTCCCTGCTCAACAGAAGGCAAGCGAAGACGGCCGTAGTCAAGCATCATCGCATAGATCACAAGACCTCCAGGCTCTTTACGCAGAAGCTTGATCCGGTTGCGGTTCTTGTTGACGAAGATGAATACGTCTCCGTTGCGCAGATCTGCTGACATCTGGTTGTTGACGATGCCGCTCAGCATGTGGAAGCTCTTGCGCATGTCGGTAGGCTCGGTAAACAGCCAGTACCGCATGCTGTCGTCCAAACTGAACATGGCTAGCGAAGGCTTGACATGATGATTCCCAGATGCTCACTGGTGAAGTTGCCCTGGATTCTCATTGCAGTACCTGATTCAGTGCGAAGCTCCAAGGTCATATAACTTTCTGCAGGGATGTTCTTTCCCTTGCGTGAACTGGATGCAGACCTTGCTGGTTCTGGAAAAGTTAATCCGGAGGCATTGCCCAGTTGGATGAATGAACCTTCCGAAGTACTTTGTCGTGCAGCAAGCGCACGTCGTGCATAATAAAAGTTCGACTCGGGAATATTGAGTTCATGCAAGCGTTGCTTGATAGTGATGCCGTTTTCCGAGCAATAGCTCTCGAGCGACTGGATTTCTTCTAAAGTCATCATATGCGTTCCTTTTTAACGCAAAAGTAGCCAGGATCAATCCCGGCTACAATATGCAGTTCTTCGGAGGCTTAGGGAGCCTCCTGCCTTGTCAAAAGGCATGAGACTCCTTACTTCAAAAGGTCTGTCAACTGTCCCACTAAAAAGAATAGCCCAAACCTACATTTATAGTATTCTTAAGCGCATCATTAGCCATGATGTATGAAAAATCAAGGCGAATGCCCTTGAATTTCGCGCCAATTCCAACTGAAGCAAAAGACGGAATTATGCAAGTCTTGGAAGAGTATCTATAACCGGCACGGACAAACACCATGTCATTCCATCCGTACTGGGCTCCAACTGCTGCTGTAAACGAATTCGAAAAATAGTAATCTGTATCAAGATTAATCTGCAGGCCGTGCTGAGCAGCAAATACTGTATCATACATGCCCGAGAGTTTTGCAGAAGATGCAATGGAATACTTTTTACCATCTGAAGCCTTTACCAGAGTACCGAGATTCATTGCACCGGCAGAAACGGAAAAGTCACCGAACCGGCCCATAAGCACTATATCTGCAGCAAATACTGATGAAGACTGTCCTTTCATCAAAGTCTGCATTGCATATCGCAGATTGAGTCCTGCTGACATGAAATCTACGAAACGCCATGAGGCACCTGCACTAGCCATAAGTTTTCCCGGTGAGAAAGAGCCAGTAATCTTACCGCTTTCGTTATAAATGTCAAACGACGGATCGAAACCATAAGAAATTCCGGCTGTGACTCCAAAACGGCTCTTAATGTTGTAGGCAAAACCAGCATTCACATAATTTGTCTTTGCCGGGTTATACAACATATAACCGGCCTCGACAGACATGTTTTCAGAACCGAATGGTATCATTGCCGCATTGCCATACGCCGCCCAGGCCATATTATTGTCAGACATGAAAGCAGAACCAGCCATCGCCATGTCAGCAGCACCACGGCTTGTCCGCATCCAAGGGAGTGCGGACAAGCTCTGGGCTGATGATGAAGCTGCTATCAGCAGTGAAACAAGTATTATTGAGAGATGTTTCATTAATGAAAATCAATTAGCGAAGCTCTACGCAATTTGCAACAGATACAGGATGCGTAAGGCCAGTGAACAATCCTTTCTTTAAAGGATGACGCAAACTCTTGCTTGATGATGAAGTGGCAGGAGACATTGTAGAAGGATTTACAATATAGTTAACATCATTGAAAGTGTACCACTTCTGATCAGCCTTGCCTTGCCCTAATGTACCCCAATATACGGCATAAACACCAGGCATGTTCTCAAGATCGTACACTACGCTACTGATGCTGATTACGTTATTTGCATCCTTTGTCAGAGAACAAATAGCGCCAGTTTCAGGATCTCCCGTACAAACATAATTATAATTGGTAATGCCTGATGCACAGAAATTATAAGTGCTGCTAGCAGAAAAAGGTTCAAAGTTAATTGTACAAGTATTGTCCCCTGAGTTCCAATGGAGCGGAATTCCGTCCACACCTAGTCCGTTAAGACGAATTACCTCATCACCAACACCAAAAGATAACGATACATTATAGGTGGTATCTGCGCCCGTCTTCAATGACTTAGTAGCAAGAGTATAGTTTCCGAGCCATTGCTTGTACTCATCGCTCGCTACTTCCTCTTTAGTCCTGAATTCTTTTTTGAAAACATCAGAAACGACATTCAGTTCAGAATCTACTGCAAACACGTATGCGATGTAATCTGTTGCTGAATCCAATTTATCGTAAGAAGCAGTATTACTTCCAGTCACGCAAAGACCTCTCAAGAACAAATCCTCAAAAGAAGAAAAGCCGAAGTCCTGGTAATTTGAGCCATACTTATTACGGAAAAACTCGATATCAGCAGCTGCAAGTTCCTCACCTGAAGCAAACTGATTCACATATCCCGGCGATTCACAAGAAATCAGATAATGCACATTCTGGTCTGAAGGAGTGCAGGCAATGGTAGCAGATGACGTTGTAATATCAGTTACATTGACATCAAACGTATAAACAATCCTTGCATCCTGACTCACGCTAAGCGTAACAGGGTCAACTCCTTCGCCAACGAAAGTTACAGTGCCATCGCGAGGCTCTGTACCAGGATTAGCTGCGATGTTGATTTTGACTGCTGTCGGCGTCTCCTCATAGTTCTCAACAGTTACTGATGACGGATCTATTGTAATCCAAGATACGTTGGATGCAGCTGTCCATGACACGGTAGATACAACCATAATAGGAGCCGAAACGGCTGCTGCCTCAGCGTTGATTTCTGTTACAGCCTCAAGTCCTGTCGTAAGTACCTCAAGAGATTTGTCATGCTTTGCAGCCGCCTGATTAATTGTAAACGTATAATCAAGAGCTGCATTTCCGTCAGGGGCGATTCTTACTTTAGCTGAACGCATCTCCTCTGCAGTATTCGGGTCAATTTTTACCGTTATGTTCTTCTTTAATTCCTTCTTATCATTATTCTCAACAGATGTTGGAGTAATTTCCACCCAGTCCTTATCAGAAGAAATTGTATAGGAAACATTGCTGTTTACCGAGAACGACAAACTTGTGCCCACGGCCTCAACAGAAACGGCTCCCTCCGTCAGGGTGATTTCATTGACTTCAAGCTTCGGCTCGAAATTATCCTGAGGCTGGCAAGCTATGGCTGCCATAGCTGCAACAAGCATTACGGAAAAATAATGAAGTTTCATTTCGTTTTTGTTTTAAATGTTGTTAATATATCAGTACTTGACAATAGTACGTTCAGTAGTTATGCCGTTTATGGTAATTTTTACATAGTAACTCCCTGGCGCAAAATCTCTCATGTCAACCTTAGCAGGCGTAAAAGCCCCCACGAGACAGGTATCCTCAAACACAAGCTGCCCAGATGAAGAATACACACGTATCCAGGTCTCGGTCTCCGCACCAGCTGATATGGTGAGATAGTCTCTGACCACAGACGGATAGACATCCGCTTCAGCAGACGGTTCACGTACAACAAGCTTGAAATCCATACTGCATGTTTCACCACGGCAATCAGTGGCCAAAATCGTCACCTCGTCAATCCCGAAATTCAGAGATGTCAATGTAAGGATATTGCCAGACGGATTAATGTTGCCAATCTTTGAATTAGTATGAGTGACAGTATATTCAAGCACTTCCCCATCCTCATCCAAAATGTATTCAGACATGTCAATTTCCACAACTTCTCCACGGCGTGACATCAGCACACCAGGAAGAGGCTTAATAACCTGTGGAGCATGATTAGGAAGGACTTCATATGAAACAGTCTTTGCCGAAGTCTTAGAATAGCCACTTTGCGATATGATATCGGATACCGAAAGAATTGCAGAATAATGTCCTGCCGGAACAGCATTGCCGACGATCGTAAGTTTATAACCACCTTCCGTAGTACCTGAAAAACTGTCCGCATCACTTCCCTTGCGATATGAAACCTCTATATCATGTCCGTCCGGATCATAAATATTATAGTTTATCACAATAGTTTCATGTGAATGCACCTTATAATCCCCAGTATATGAAGTTTCAATGACTGGAGCATTATTCGACAATGTGCTCACGGACTTGATCTCAGACATGTCCGAGAGGTTCATGCTATAGTCGCATCCTACTATGGCTGCATAATATCCGGAATCAAAGTCAAGATTTGACAATACAGCGGATATATCATCACCAACAGCCAAGTCATCCCCGACTATACACTTGTAAGTTGACATGCCAGAAGGCACAGCAGACGGTCTGAAGTCATCAAAGTCACTCCGATTCTTGGATGCAAGCAGATAATAGCTGTAGCATTTCCCATCTGTAGCATCGTCATCACCAGTAAGCTTCCAGTCAAACACAAGAGAATTCGCCTGCGCTCTCACTCCAAAGGTCTCAACCGGATCAGGCGCTATCGTTCCTCCATAATTGAATGAGCCGAATGCATCCAGTTTCGGGCCAATTTTGGCAGTGGAAAGTTTTGTCGTATTGTCTGCTCCTCCAATAAGACGCTGCAGAAGCATTTCATTTGTAAATCCCTGGCCACCGAAATATGAAACAATAAGAGCGGCAACTCCGCTCACATGAGGACAAGCCATAGAAGTTCCCTGCATCTTGCCGTATCGGCTTCCGGTAACGGTGCTGAGCACTTCATACCCTTTGTAGGCATCACCTCCTGGAGCACAGATATCAACCCACTCACCATAGTTAGAATAATATGCACGCGCATAGTCAGCTCCGAAAGAACCTACGGCTACACAAGGCTCATATTTGGCAGGCCAACCATCTGGCCACGCATCATTGCCGGCAGCAAATATTACAACTCCACCTTTCATCGGGCTGTCCGGAAGCTGGTTTCCGTCTTTATCACAACCGGCATATTTGATGAAATAGTCGATGGCAGACTTCATGCTTCCGACAGAACCGTTCTTGGCTTCCTCTGGAGTCTTATAATCATAACCCCAGCTGTTCTGCGAAATAACGGCACCATGATCTGCCCCCCACACCATGGCATTCCATGAATCTCCGCCCAAGTCACGAGACGGGTCATCCGGATTAGCTTTGAAAATGGCACATGACATCAGTTTCACACCACCTTTCCCGTCTGAACCGCCAGCCACGCCACATACACCTACTCCGTTATTGTTTGTAGCGCCGACTGTTCCTGCGACATGTGTACCATGATCATGAGGATAAATGGTGTAACCGGTGAAACCTTGAACAAAGCTTTTACTTCCGTTTGGCCCTGCCGGTATGGTTGAGGCAACAAGGTCCGGATGATCAAGCTGAATGCCTCCGTCAACAATCGAAACTATGACATTCGGAGAGCCAGCCGTATATTTTTCCCATACAGGTACAACATTTATATCTGAGCCTGCTTGCATACCATTTTTTGAGCCGTCATTATAGTAATGCCACTGGGAAGAGAACTGCGGATCATTGAATGTTGCCGTAGATTTGATTCTACGGACAGGTTCAACATAAACCACACCTGATATAGCAGACAAATCTGCCCCAGCCTTAGTGGAAGGCAAAGAATCATCATACCTGATACGGTACCATCTGTGAAGTCCCGCTGCACGATGCCTCTCCTCCCATTCGCCTCCGTCATCATATAGCCTCTCGACGGAAGTCACCCCAAGGGCGGCAAACACCTCTCCGACACCTCCGGCACGAGTCTGAAGAAAATGCCCCTCAGCAAAATCTTTCTCTACCTGTAATGTAAACTCCTCCGTGAACTCTACAATGATTTCACCAGGTATAAGGCACGGATCTGCTGCCAGGGCTTTATCCTCTTGCTTCTTATCGGCAACAGCAGTCACCTCCTTCACGCATGAGGAGATAACTGCCGCTACAGATAATAATATGATTAAATATCTTTTCATCAAAAGCAGATGTCAATCATTATTACTTTGTCCATTTGTACCCTGCCTTCAAGTCACCGGCTGTATAGCCATTCGGAGCACCGGTCTCGTCAAGCAGCCACAATTTCAAATCATCGGCCAAATCCAAAGAACCGTCACCTGCATTTATGATGATATCTTCTTTGCTAAGGAGCTGGGCCATCGAAGTCGCATTGTTACCCCATGCCACGTAACATATTCCCACAGGCGAACCAAAATTATATCGGTTGAACGGCTGGAGTCCATATACATGGAGCTGCGCCATATTAGAGTCAAAATATGCATAGAGAGGATTAGCAAAACTCATATTATTTTCGAGAGCTGTGAACAGCATATTTCCGTTAGTGAGCATGCAGTTCGCCTTAGGATACTTTGTCCCCGGGTCAGCAGCAGGATTGTATTCCTCAAGATCAAATGAGAACTCAACAGCCTTGCCGTCAGTATCTGTCCCTTTTCCGGTATAGCTTCCCAAAAGTTTTGTAAGTCCACCGTCATTATCCACAATCGTACATTTGCATGTATTGAATGAACCTACCATGATACCGTCTTCAGAGGTTTCTTTAAGGGCAATGCTGAATGTCAGGTTGCCAGTGTATGTTCCTGTGAGGTCAGTAATCCTGATCCTTATCGAATCATTTACAGCCTTGTCCGAATTGCTGATGTTCAGCACACCTGATTTATTCGGATTGCCATTGCGGTCAATAATCTCATAATTGACACCGGCAGTTGCGGTCTCGTCAGTAACGACATAAGTTACGACACATTCATCAGCCCCATAAAGAGCTACCGGAATTTTAAGGATCCCGACATCCTCCGTGACACTAACCCTGGTGGTTTCGAAACTTACAAAGTCTCCATCAACGAACTTTGCCTTATTACAAGCCGCCAATGAAATAAACAAGCCTGCAAAAGCAAGAAATTTAACTATATTTTTCATGAAACTGTTCTTTTGAGTGTTATGACAAGATTTTTCAGTCAACATCAACAGATGAATAACCTTCATTCTGTACAAGGTTGGAATTAACCTTCATTTCATATGAAGGAATCGGCCAGCACAAATGATAGTCTCCGGCTGCAAGCGATCGGTCCGTATAGCCTGATGTCTCCATGAGAACGTTGCTCTCCAACGCTCCTGTCTGCCCTGTCCTTACACCGCAACCGATGTTCCATCGTTTGAGGCACTCAAGACGCAGGCCTTCACCGACAGTCTCCTTGAACCATTCTTTCTGTATGGCCTCAAGAGTTATTGTGCTGACAGGTGTAGCGCCACGCTTAGTCTGGAGGGCAGAGAGTTTTGCAAGAGCATTTACCTTATGATTTCCAAGAAAAGCAGCTTCAGCAGCAACGAGGTACATCTCCGGGAGAGAGAATGGCTTAGGCCTAATGTGCCCATCTATTATACCGCTGGAATTGAGAGCTGTATTACCCTTGAATTTCACGAACACATAAAACTTGTTCTGATAGTACGAACCATTGCTTTCGAAAGGTATTTTTGAGGTATTGTCAAACCAGTTCCTGCGACGCAAATCTGCAGATTCATATGAATCAACAAGTACCTGTGACGGGAGGAAACCGGACCCGAATGCATAGCCTGTAGGAGAATTGGCGTCACTGCCATAATTGATATACTCACCATATCCACCGGTAAGCTCGGTCAGCGAAGCAGGCAAAAGCATTATGGCCTCCTTGCCTGCATCCTCAAAGAACTCAGCCTTGAACTCATCCTCTGTAGCACATAGGCTATACTGGGCGTTTGATATCACCTTGTCAGCATAAGAATATGCCAGATCGTAATTTTTAACATCAAGGTAATAATTAGCATATATGCAATTTACGGCATCAGCAGTAAATTCTTGCGATGAATTCTGTCCTGCCACATTCTGGAGCACCTCATAAGCGTCATCCAAATCCTGTTTTATTTGATTATAGACAGCCTGAACTGAAGTTCTTGCAGGACGGGCATTCTGGTCATATACTGTTACAAGAGGAACACAAAGGTCCGTACCGGCAGTAGCCGCATTGTATGCCTTACCGAATTTTCGCGCCAACTGGAGATAAGTCCAAGCACGTGCAACCTTGGCATCAGCCATCATTGTCTCAAGTTTATCTTTGTATGACTCTGCATCAACAGTTGCTATCGGAATCTGTTCAATTATGATATTGTAGTTCTTGATGGAAGTATACATGTCGCTCCAGAATGATGTCACGTAGTCATCACCTGAAGTGAAAGACGCATCAAGACGATGGATACCGCCATATCTGTTGCCAAATCCCTGTGCGGCATTGAAGCCATCAAACATCACATCATCAGCAATTTTGTATGTTCCGGCTTGGCACGCGCGAAAATTAGAATATATGCCTCTATGGTAACTTGTTATATCCTCCGGTGTCTGTATCATCGGAACATCTTTATCATATGACAGCGTGGTGTCTGGATATAGATCCATATTGCATGACACAACACTTCCGAGCGCTGCTGCAATTATTAATGAGCTGAATATATGTTTCATTTTCATTTCCTTTTAAAAATTAGAATTTGATTTCAATTCCGCCAAGTACCTGGAGAGTATTTCCCGGAAGACCAACTGTCAAGTTTCTGTCAACCTCAGGGTCAATTCCCGAGTATTTAGTTACTGTCCATACATTACGTCCGGTAACAGTGAACTGAACACCCTTCACAACTTTCTGAGAACCAAGTGCCTTCTTAGGAAGAGCATAGCCGAGCTGTATGTTCTTCAGACGCAAAAATGACGCATTTTCAAGAAGGTGAGTGTCAAACTCCATGTTATATCCCTTTGACCAATCCGGGAACTGAGCCGCCGTATTTGTAGGAGTCCAATAATCAGACACTGTCTTTATCTGATTCTGCGCTGCGTTCATATTCGGGTTTGCATAAAAGAACGCATCATTATTTAAGAGGTACTTGCCACAGAAATACGAGAAATCAACATTGAGTGAAAGTCCTTTCCAATATCCACGAAGACCGAAACCACCATTTATAGGCTCATGTCTCTTGATGCCAGTGTTCTGTGTAAGTTCCTCTTCATTGTAAACCTTCGTCGTTCTTGCAGGATCTTTGGTGCAAACATCCTTGTCGTCACCAGGAAGATACCACATAGGCGCACCGTCCTCAGGATCGACGCCGGCATAAATCGGGGAATAATACATTACAGGATGTCCGACTACGTATGCCACTCCAGTATTGGCAATCTCCCAGCGCTTGCGTCCGTCAAACAATTCCGTGATTCGCTCTGAGTTGAAATTGAACGTTGTATGGAAATTAAGTCCGTAGTCCTTGCCTTTAAGTATATCAACGCCCAATGTTATATCCACACCGGTATTCTGCATTGCACCGACATTGGCCTTTACGCTGCTGAAACCGGTAGTATAAGGCTGAGGTACACTCATAAGCATGTCAGTAGTCATCCTGTGGTAGAAAGACACTTCCGCATCAAATCTGTTCCAGAAACGTCCGGACACAGTGGCTGTGAAGAGCTTCTGCTTTTCCCAAGTAAGCATCTCATTGCTCGGTTTGCCAAGGTAGAGATATGATTCTCCATTATATTTTGACGAGCTGGAAGCAATCTGTCCGAGATGTTCGTAATTACCGATGTTGGCATTACCCTGGGTTCCATAACTGAGTTTTAGCGAAAGGTCATCTACTGCGCTGGCATTCTTGAGGAACTCCTCATTGCTGAGTTTCCACATTGCTCCGACTGCCCAGAAAGGTGCCCACCTGTTATTCTTACCGAAACGGGATGAAGCGTCATAACGGAAAGTTCCGTCTATGAAATACTTGCCGTTATAGTTATAGTCGGCATGTGCAAAAAACGAAAGGAACGCGTATTCAGTTTTGTCCTGAGATACTGTTCTTGTATCAGCTTTACCATCCTGAATATTCATCAGACGGTCATCCGTCTGCCCGGTTGACGAACTTGCGTGAGACTTGTAGAAGTAGCCGATTCCTTCCTGGCCGAGGAGGACTGAAAAGTCATGCGCATTTTTCACAGTCGCACTATACTCAATGGTATTCGTGATTGTATTCTTTGTCGAGAAATAATCTCCAAGCAACCTCTGAGAGCTAGTCGTAAAAGAAGCAGAAGGAAGCAAGAAGAAATCCCTCTTGTTAACATAAGAGTCTGTTCCTACGCGAGAAGCCAATATAAGGCCTTTATAAGGTTCAATCTCAAGAAATACCGAACCATTGACACCATATCTATTGTAAGTTTCTTGCCTCTTAGACATGTAATACCTTGGATTGGTAAGTCCGTTAGGGTAAGTCTCCGGATACTCTTTTCCCGTAGCCGGATCAATTGCAGGAAACAGAGGATTAATCAAATACGATGCTCCACCTGAAGTATATACGCCATCAGTACCACTTGAATTACCCCAGTTGCCATTTTCCCTGTCTTCCGTGATATATCCGGTAAGATTCATACCGGCTTTAAGCCAATTGACAGGACGCGCCTGTATGTTGGAACGGAGAGTATAGCGGTCATAGTAGTTTCCTATTGTCGTACCGTCCTGGTGGAACTGGGAAACACTGAACATGTAAGCAACCTTTTCGCTTCCGCCTTCTATCGTCACGTCATTCTGGCTCTGAAGTCCGGCCAGATTTTGGAAATAATGATGCCATTTGGTATTGGCTGTATATCCTTTTGAGGTGTAAGTCTGCTCAATTGCAGACGGAGACATGATACCGGAACGTATCCAGAATGCCTTCAACTCGTCTCCGCTCATCATGTTCTCATAGAACTGACGGTTCGCGAGCGTTGATAGTCCCCACTGGCTGTGGACGGTGATGCTTGCCTTCTCATCGAATTTTCCGCCCTTGGTAGTGACATATATGACACCGTTCGCACCAAGAGAACCGTAGATTGATGTAGAAGAGGCATCTTTCAAGACCGTAATCGACTGAATATCGTTCGGGTTCAAGCTCATGACCATTGAACTGCTTGACTGCACTCCGTCAATGATGAACAGAGGCTCACTGCTGCTGGAAAGCGAACCGACACCATGTATTTTCATTGATATCGAGTTGTCTCCGGCCACACCGCCAGAACTGAGGACCTGCATACCTGCCACCTGTCCCTGAAGAAGGTCAAGCGCAGATTGTGAAGCAGAGTTTTTTACGATGTCAGACTTGACAGTTGCAACGGCCCCCACCTGATTACCGATTTTTTTGGCTGAACCATAACCGACTTTTACAGCACCATCAAGAAACTGCGAGTCAACGTCAAGAAAGATGACCATATTTTTCTTTCCGCTTACAGCCTCTTCCTTTGTCTCATATCCAATTGAAGAGAAGACCAGAACGGAGTTTGCCGGAACCGTAATGGAGAATTTTCCATCCACATCAGTAGCAACACCATTTGTAATCTTGCTGCTTTTCACAAGGACACTCGCTGCCGGGATAGCATCACCTGTGGAAGAGTCCTTAACTGTTCCTGTTATGGTGATGTTCTGGGCAAATGCCGCAGAAGTCACAAGGACCAGTAACGCTGTGAAAAAGATTTTAACTTTTTTCATAAGCACATAATTTAGTTAAACATAAATATTGATAATTTCGTATTCTTCATCTCATCGGCAGGCAGTCCTTTGTGGACGCTTGGGAAAACCTCTTCCCGACCTACATGAAACCACCGCACATCCGCACTTTTAAACGGGCGTTTTTTACATCAGCCCGAATTGCAAAGATGAAAATTAATTTTTGAAATTCCAAGCATGTTAAAAGGCTGAATTATAGTGTCTATTAAACTTTTTTTGCCAAATGGGGACAAAAAATGAAAGGAACGTTTAAAATTGTTACACATTTTTCAGCAAGGATGTACTTTTTCTTATCAAACATTATGATTTTTCCAAAAAGTAAAAAAGCAACTTTCAACGCGTATTTTCGATTTCTCTCATGTATTTTCTCAGTGTATTTCTGTGTATTCCATATTTTCTCGCTATCTCGGAAAGCGGTCTTCCAGCCTCTTTCATCATGCGGATATCATCATATTGCTTACAAAATGTAAGTTTCTTTGCAGAACTGCCCGGAGGCCTCCCGAGCTTTATTCCTTCCAGCCTTTTGACTGCAAGAGCCTCTTTCGTGCGCTGGGAAATCAGGTTGCGCTCAATCTCGGCTGCCAAAGCGAAAGCAAACGCTATTATCTTGGAATTTATGTTGTCTGACAGGTCAAAATTGTCCTTTATGGTATGAATCGCTACTCCCTTTAAGGCACATGTATTCAATATTCCCATGACCATCAACATATTACGTCCGAGGCGCGACAGTTCTGTGCAAATCAGAAGGTCGCCACGTCCCATCCGGTCCATCAATCTTCCGAGCATTCTCTTCTCGGACGAGATTGTTCCGGACACAGACTCGGACACCCATTCGTCAATAGTAACCCTGTGATTGTCACAGTATTTCATAATCTCATGTCTTTGGTTCGAATAGGTCTGCATCTCGGTGCTGACCCTGATGTAAGCATAAACGCGCATTTTACAAAGTGTTTTATAATCAATGTTATACAAGCACTTTTAAACGCCCGTTTAAAGTGCGTTGATTGAAATTAACTCAATATTTATGTTTAACTAATTTGCTTATGAAAAAAATCACACTTTTTTTCACGGTGCTGATGCTATTGGCGTCTTCTCTGGCATACGGCCAGACTCTGACGGTGAAAGGTGTCGTTTCCGACGCCGGAAACGGTGAACCCGTACCATTCGCATCAATCCAGGTCAAAGGGACCATGGTCGGCGCGATGACAGATGCCGACGGAAATTACAGCATCAAAGTTGACAAGGACGCAGTCCTGATTTTCAGCTTTCTCGGCTATTCGGACAGCGAGGTGCCGGTAAAGGGACAGGCAGTCATAAATGTCAGCATGTTCCCGGACAACAACGTGCTGGACGAGGTTGTTGTAACAGGAATGATGGTCACTGACAAGCGCCTTTTCACAGGTTCGGTTGCAAAAGTGAATGCCGCAGACTCAAAGATTGACGGTATGGCGGACATATCAAGGTCTCTCGAGGGCCGCGCCGCCGGTGTCAGCGTACAGAACGTGTCAGGTACATTCGGTACAGCGCCCAAGATACGCGTCCGCGGTGCGACCTCTATCTACGGAAGCTCCAAACCTCTATGGGTGGTCGATGGAGTGATAATGGAAGATGTGACGGAAGTCGATGCAGACGCGCTTTCATCAGGAGACGCCGCAACTCTCATCTCGTCAGCAATCGCAGGACTCAACTCGGATGACATTGAAAGCTTTGAAATCCTCAAGGACGGTTCGGCTACTTCAATCTATGGTGCGCGAGCCATGGCCGGCGTGATTGTAGTCACTACAAAAAGAGGCCAGGCAGGTACCGCACGCATAAACTATACCGGTGAGTTCACCACACGTCTCAAGCCGAGCTACAGCCAGTTCAACATCATGAACTCGCAGGAGCAGATGGGAATATACAAGGAGATGGAAAAAGACGGGCTGATTTCGTTCGGAAGGACATACAGGGCCTCAAGCAGCGGCGTATATGGAAAAATGTACCAGCTGATGAACCAGTATGACGAGACTTCCGGAACTTTCGGGCTGGCAAACACTCCGGAAGCCAGGAACAGATATCTCAGCGCAGCCGAGTTCAGGAACACCGACTGGTTCGACGAGCTCTTCAGCAACAGCATCTCCATGAACCACTCGCTCAGCGTGTCTGGAGGTTCGGACAAGGCGCAGTATTATGCGTCATTCTCGGTAATGGACGATCCGGGCTGGACTGAGCAGAGCAGCGTGAAGCGTTACACGGCAAGTGTAAACACTTTATTCAACATAAGCAAGCAGGTATCGGTCAGCCTCATAAGCAATGCCGCGTACCGTAAGCAGAGGGCACCGGGAACACTCGGACAGAGCGTAAACGCCGTGACGGGAGAGGTATCAAGGGACTTTGACATAAACCCTTATTCATATGCCCTCAACACATCGAGAACCCTCGACCCTGACGCATTCTACACCCGCAACTTCGCGGACTTCAACATCCACAACGAGCTTGCCAACAACTTCATCGACTTCGATGTCGTGGACCTCAAGTTCCAGGGGGAACTCAAATACAAGCCTATACAGCAGGTTACGCTCTCCGCAATCGGAGCATACAAATACTCCACTACGACACAGGCCAACCAGATACGCGAGAACTCCAACATGGCACTCTCGTTCAGGGCTATGGGAGACGCCACCATACGCGACAACAACCCTTGGCTCTACACAGACCCGGACCAGCCGAACTCGCTTCCGTTCTCCGTATTGCCTGAAGGCGGATTCTACCGCGAGACCAAGTACAAGATGAACAGCTGGGACTTCCGTGCCACCGCGGCTTACAATGACGTATATGACGGCAACCACATACTGAACATATTCGGCGGTATGGAAATCAACAACACCGTCCGCAACAGAAGCTATTTCAACGGAGTCGGAATGCAGTACGACATGGGATATCTCGGAGCCTACAACTACAACTACTTCAAGCAGGCAAGCGAGCAGAACGATGTCTATTACAACCTTACCAACGCTTACAACCGTGACGTGGCATTCTTCGGCACCGCGACATATTCATACAAGCGCCGCTACACAATCAACGGAACGGTGCGCTATGAGGGCAGCAACCGCCTCGGCAAAGTGAGGACGGCACGCTGGCTCCCTACATGGAACGTGTCTGGTGCATGGAACATGCATGAGGAAGACTGGTTCGGGAACGCATTCAAGAACGTGCTTTCACATGCCACAATCAAAGCTTCGTACTCACTTACCGGTGACAAGCCGGCTGTGACAAACTCTTCGGTAATCATCCAGAGCTACAATCCTTGGAGACCGTTCGCCTCAGACAAAGAGTCCGGACTTGAGATATACGATTTCGCGAACCCGGAGCTTACATACGAGAAGAAGCATGAGGTGAACGTAGGAGCAGACTTGGGCTTCTTCGACAACAGGCTCAACATCACCTTCGACTGGTACAAGCGAAACAACTACGACCTCATCGGCCCGAGAACGACCAACGGCACTAAAGGCACCATCACCGAATATGCCAACGTAGCGTCGATGGCTTCAAGCGGAGAAGAACTTTCAATCTCCACCAAGAACATTGTCACAAAAGACTTCACATGGACAACCGACCTGATATTCTCGCATGTGACCACTAAGGTTACATCCCTCGAGTCTCAGACAAGAATCATCGACATGATTACCGGGACAGGCTTCACCATGGAAGGCTACCCTTACCGCTCACTGTTCTCCATTGACTACCGGGGACTGAACGAGAACGGTATCCCTACCATAATAAATGAAGCCGGCGAGCTTACCACAAGCGGAATCAATTTCCAGTCACGCACGCTCGACTACCTGAAATACGAAGGTCCGACAGACCCTACAATCACCGGCTCTTTCGGCAACATGTTCACATACAAGGGATGGCACCTCAACGTGTTCATGACATACTCTTTCGGCAATGTGGTAAGGCTTGACCCGGCATTCTACGCCGTGTATTCGGATCTCTCAGCCATGCCTAAGGAGTTCAAGAACCGCTGGACAGTAGCCGGAGACGAGAACATTGACGGAGTGGTGCCTGCCATCGCCGACCTCCGCCAGCTTCAGGCTGACAGCAGGCTGAGCTACGCTTACAATGCATACAACCGCTCTACGGCAAGAATCGCAAAAGGAGACTTCATAAGGCTCAAAGAGGTCAGCCTCGCATACGACTTCCCGAAGAAGTGGATTAACAAGGCCAAGATGAGCGCGCTCTCACTCAAGTTCCAGGCAACGAACATATGCCTGCTCTACGCGGACAAGGCACTGGGAGGACAGGACCCTGAGTTCTATAATGCCGGTGGTGTGGCGACTCCTATGCCAAGACAGTTTACTCTCACACTGAGAATCGGTTTCTGACAATTAACGATGAAGAGAAATGAAAAAGTATAATTACATATTCCTTACCCTTTGCGGGGCCGCGGCGCTCAGCTCCTGCGATAAATTCCTGGACGAACTGCCTGACGACAGGGCCGAGCTTAATTCCATAGAGAAGGTCAAGAGTTTCCTCGTTTCGGCATATCCGACAAAACTTCCTGACTATATCCTCGAGTACAGCTCCGACAACGTGATGTGCAACGGAAACGCATACAACACATACACAGACCAGGAAAAGCTGTACCGTTGGGAGGATGTAGAGGACGTGAACTACAACGACACTCCTAAACAGGTGTGGAACGGCCACTATACGGCAATTGCCACCGCAAACCAGGCCCTCGAGGCCCTCGAAGAACTTGAAGCCGGTGCCCAGGGTGATGCCCTGAAGGCCGAGGCACTGCTGTGCCGCGCATACGGGATGTTCAACCTCGCCAACACTTTCTGCATGGCATGGAATCCGGAAAAGGCCAACGAATATCCCGGACTTCCATATCCGAAACAGGCAGGAATATCCGTTGACGAGAGAGGAACCCTCGCCCAGCTTTACCAAAACATCAACGATGACATCGAGCAGGCTCTTCCGCTGCTTAACGACAGCTACCTCGCCGTACCGAAATACCATTTCAACGCCAAGGCGGCATATGCTTTCGCAGCAAGATTCAACCTGTACTATCTCAATAATGACAAAGCCATAGAATATGCATCAAGGGTGCTCGGAGAAAATCCGGAATCCGTAATAAGGAACGTGTCCGCATATACCAATCTGGCCGGAGTGACAGACATCAACAATTCATATATGCGTGATGATGCGAACCTCATGATGGTTGCAGCCTACTCCCTGATAGGAAGAGCATTCCAAGGATCAGGCAGTTTCATGAGATATGCGCATAACCAGGAAATCACCTCGAACGAGACATTCTGGGCCAAGATGCCATGGGGAAGCGGATCTTCAAACAATGTCCTCTATGAGGCGAGGATGCTCTATGGAAACGCCAATCTCGTTTATTATCCCAAAATGCTTGAACAATTCGAGGTCACCGACAAAGTGCTGCAGACAGGCTTCGCTCACACTGTGGACCCCGTATTCACTGCCGACGAGACCCTGCTTGTACGCGCAGAGGCATATGCAAGGAAGAAGGAATATACGAAAGCCCTCGACGACATGAACACTTGGGTAAGGTCACATTGCCGCACCAGCCTCGGAACTGCTGCGCGCCCGGTGCTCACTGAAGAGTCTGTAAACACATTTGTCAACGGCCTTGCTGAAGTTCCGGCAGTCATAACAGCCACAAGGCAGAGAGGGCCCAAGAAGCCTCTTCATCCGCAGGGCTTCAAAGTCGAGGAAGGGACCATGACAAACATGCTTCACCTTATATTGCATATGCGCAGGCTTGAGACATACTGGCAGGGACTCCGTTTCCTTGACATCAAGAGATACGGAATCGAATTCAGCCACAATCTTGACGGGGCCGACCCTATAGCATTCAAGGCCGGAGACCTCCGCGGAGCCATCCAGCTGCCGGCAGACGTTATCGCAGCAGGACTGTCCGCCAATCCGAGATAAATGAAGAACCATTAAAAATTGACAGTATGAAACAAATTAAATATTTGATGCTTATCGCTGCGGCCCTGATGGCTCTGTCCTCATGCTACAAGGACGAGCCGGACAGGAACCATAGCATATACGACGACAATGACATCCCGCAGAGGAACGAGTTCGACAGGTGGCTCATGAAGAACTACACGTTCCCTTACAATATCGAGTTCAACTACCTGTACAACGACAAGCTGACAAACAACAATTACAACGTCGTTCCGGCCACAATGGAGAACTCAAAGGCAATCGCCATCCTCATCAAGCATGTATGGCTTGACGCATATATCGAAAGCGCAGGAGCGGATTTCATCAGGAAGAACACTTTCAGGGTTTTCCAGCTCATCGGCTCCCCGCAGTACAACAGCCAGGGCTCCATCACCCTCGGTACGGCAGAAGGCGGAATCCAGGTTACATTGTTCCGGATCAATGAACTTGACCTTGAGAACATCTATGTAAACCAGGATGACCCTTACCGCAACCACTCTGAGCTGCCTCTGGACTTGAACTACTGGTACTTCCACACCATGCACCACGAGTTCTGCCACATCCTCACTCAGAAAAAGAACTATACCACGGACTTCCAGTCCATATCGGCAGGAAAATACCATGCTGCCGACTGGGTGAACGTCGAGGACGAGGATGCTGCGAAGGAAGGTTTCGTGACAGGATATGCCAGCGGCGAGTACAACGAGGACTTTGCTGAGGTTTATTCCACATATGTAACTTCGTCCGATGCTGCATGGCAGGCAATCCTGGAGAACGGAACAGACGGAGATGACACAAGCGGAAGGGATGCAATCGTGGCCAAGCTCAACATCGTAAGGACATATATGAGCGATTCATGGGGCATTGACCTTGAAGCACTCAGGGAGGTTGTGCTCCGCCGCTCCGCAGAGGCCGCTTCTCTTGATCTGATTACACTTAAATAAGACACGCAATGAAAAAAATCAATATATTTCTGGTGCTGACACTGCTGCTTTCAGCCTGTACATACCGCATTGACGATGTGTTCGACCAGTCTTCCGCCATACGTGTCCGCGAAGAGATTGCCCGCACAGGCGAGATTCTCGCAGGAGCACAGAACGGCTGGGTAATGGAATATTATGCTGCGACAAAATACGGCGGATACAATATCCTCTGCAAATTCAATGAAGACAACACCGTAGCAGTCCAGAGCGAGATATTCGGAGAAAAAGTCGTGACGTCACACTATAAGATTGACCAGAGCCAGGGTGTGGTCCTCTCATTTGACGAATACAATGAGATATTCCACTATTTCTCCACACCGTCCAATCCGGACGGCATTGGAACCAACGGAGACGGCATGCTCGGCGACTTCGAGTTCCGTGTGCTTTCAGTGAGTGCGGATGAAATCCTGCTTGAAGGCAAGAAACACGGCTCACGAATCTCCATGAGACCTCTTGCGAAAGACGTCGAATGGGATGTCTATATAGCCGACGTTGCTGAAATGGAAGCCGACATGGCGGCAAGTTTCTATAACCTGCATTTCGGTGACAAGACCGTCCTTGCTTCCGCGACCTACAGGATGCTCAGCTTCACTGATGAAGAAAGCGGTGCTGCCGTTAACATACCGTTCATATACACTCCCGAGGGATACAAGTTCTACAAGACACTGGAATATGCCGGCAAATCAGTCAGCCAGCTCACATATTCAGAAAAAGACGGCAACTGCTATTCGGATGACAAGTCCGTATATATCGAAATCAGGCCTGTGCCTCTGAGCGAAGCCATCACTTCCAGCGACTGGTTCTTCTCCGGAGCAAGCGACAGCATGTCACCTGCCACTTTGGAGAAATTCCTTGAGTGCAAGGCAGGAAGCGCGGCAGAAAAGGAGAACATAGAGTATATGTATATAGGTACCGGACTTACGGCGCAGACACAGAGCAAATGGGGAGTCGGCTTCATAACAGGACAATATTTCGGCATGCTGTTCTTCTCGGCCACAGCCGTAGATGACAACACTGTCACACTCAAATACACGACACACGATGGCGGAAACGGCCAATGGTATATGCAGAATGCCGGCTACAGCGTGCTCACTACTGTTCTGAGCAAGACATTCAAACTCAGCACCGACAATCAGAAGAACCCTTCATACATAAAGATGACGGATACGGCAGACTCCAACAACTGGATGACTCTTTACGCCGCAGAAATCAATCTTCCATTCGGTCAATACGACAAATAGACTGGATCTGATAACATTTGACGATATGAAAAAAATATATTTGTTGGGCGCGGCATGCGCATTGGCAGCAGCTGTATCATGCAACAATGAAACAGAATTGCCAGAGACTGTCCTTGATTATGCCAACGGACAGTCAGCTGAAATTACGGCTCCTCCGCAGGGAGGCGAAGTAAAGCTCGGATTCAAATCCTCCGGGACATGGGACGTGACAACTGTCACAAACTGGCTTGATTTCGACAAGGTGTCAGGAAAGGCCGGCGACAACTCCCTTACAGTCACAGTGGATGAAAATTCGGACCTTGAGGGCGACAGAAGCGGGGAGATTGTGATACACTCCGACAATAAGGAACTTGTCTTTACAATCACTCAGGTACTCAGCGACAAAATCGCAGCTCTTGGTGAAACATCTGTTGAACTTGATGCGAATGGTGGGACGGCCGAGCTGAAATTCTCAGCAACAAAGGCTTGGAGCGCCACATCCACAGGCTCATGGCTTACGCTTTCCAAGACATCGGGCGAGGCTTCATATGACAATGCAATCAGCATAACCGCACCTGTAAACATTGAGGCCGATCGTACGGCACAGGTAAAGATAGTATGCGGAACAGCAGAATTGACATATACGGTACAACAGAAATTCATCAACGGGATTTCTGTTATAGGAAGCGACAAGGTTAATTTGCCGGAATTGGGAGGAGAGGCTGAGATCAAATTTTCTGCCGTATCCGACTGGACTGCGAGCACAGATGCCTCATGGCTCACACTTTCTGCATCAAGCGGAAAAGCGTCCTCTGAAGTTGCAGTCAAGCTTTCAGCCGGTGTCAATGTCGATGCAGACCGTACTGCCTCAGTGAAAGTATCAGGTGGAAATAAGGAAGTCGTATTCACGGTGTCACAGAAAATGGCGACAAGCACCTTGGCATACACAACTGACTCCGAAGATGCCGGCCAGGTTCTCGTTTACGCGACAAACGGTTCAGCAAAACTGGACTTCATCGCTGTAGAGGCATGGAGCGCAGCCACTGAAGCAGACTGGATTACCATTACAGAGACAGCCGGCGAGCCGGGAACATTCTCCATAGGCGTAACAGCCGCTGACAACGTAAGCCTTGCATACCGTTCAGATGTAGTCACAATTACCTCGGCATCAGGAAAATCCACTCTTGATTTCATCGTATTCCAGAATTCCCCGTTCGGTGACTATTGCGGCTACTGGACCGCTTCAGGCATTCTTGCCTCCAACAGCGGTACCGGCCCTCATAGCGAGACATGGATTTTTGCGGATTCTCAAGACAACCCCGGCAACGGAGGAATGAAAGGCCTCATCGGAGAATCAGACAATTGGGGCACATTCATGTGGGAGCCGGAGCTGGAAGGCGCAAAGATTGAAACAGGACCAGACCATATTGTAAATCTTTACAATTTCGGTGAAATAGGAGTAGCGGCCATCGCTCCGGTCTACAGATGCTCTTTTGAGACTGCCGAGGGACCGAAAGGTGTAATTTTCTATACTTACACAAGAGACAACGGCAGCATAGCAGACAATCCTGTATATTGTCTTCTGTCTGAAGACAAACAGAGCATGCAGCTTGTTGCATTCACATACGACCAGTACCCGAATCCTACCAAGCTTGTGCCTACGTCCGATTTCGATTTAACTTATGCATTGTTCAAGCCTATCGCTGATGCGGAAGGAAACCTTGCTGGAGTTGGCGAGTACATGGGCTATACCTTCGGCGGTACTTTCAAGGTTGAGTCTGTGACACGCGGAGCCGCCGCGACTGCCGCAATTAATGCAGTGCTCGACAAGATTTCAGCAAAGCCTGGGCGCAATGCAAAGCTCAACGGTAAAAACATTCCGTCCGTGAATGCTGACCTTGTGAAATGTGAAAGGGCTGTTTTTCTTAAATAGTCCGGACACACAGGTATGAGACAAACCCTAAAAGTCATGCAACATAACTTTTAGGGTTTGCTTTATACTTATGTCTCACATAATTAATGGTATATGACTACAATCAAAAACATTGCATCCATGATGCTGCTTATTTGTGCGGCAGGATGCTCCCGGCTTGACGAAACCGGAATATCTCCGCAAACTGCCGTAAAAACAGACATTCAAGATAAGATAATATTAAGAAGCGCCAGGGCCGAGCAGGACAAACTGATTGTGTTTGTCGGGGAAAAGCTGGCCGAGTCAATTGAAGAAAGCGAGGCTCCCTTATCCGACGGAATTTTCGGAGAAGTCGGTGCACTGCATATAAGAAGGGTGTTCCCTCCTGTTGGGCGCACGGAGGAACGTGCACGGCAATACGGCCTGCACAGGTGGTATGAGGTGTCACTGCCCGACAGCATAGGGGCCGATAATGCCGCACAGGCTCTTGCCGGCTCCCCGGAGATTGTGCGTGTACAGTTCTGTACTCAGGTCAAGAAAGCGTCTGACGGTGTCGTATTCCCCTATTCGGGTCTGCGGTCGGCATTGTCAGCTGCCGCAGATGCACCATTCAATGATCCGTCGCTTGCCGACCAGTGGCATTACATAAATACAGGAAGCAAGACTATCTCCCCTACTGCCGTTGCCGGAGCCGACATCAATGTGAAGGATGCATGGAACCTCACGGCAGGAGACCCTTCCATTATTGTCGCTGTAGTTGATGAAGGGGTATGCTTTGACCACCCGGACCTTGCCGCCAACATGTGGACCAATGAGGGCGAGAAAGGTAATGATGAAGACAAGAACGGATATGCAGGTGATTACCACGGATATAATTTCGTGAGCAACGGCCCTGTGACACCTGGAAGCCACGGCACTCATGTCGCCGGAACCATTGCAGCAGTGAACGGCAACAGGACAGGCGTGTGCGGAATAGCGGGAGGAAGCGGCAAAGGAGACGGAGTGAAAATCATGTCATGCCAGATTTTCGAGGGTGACAAAGGATGCACCCCGGATGCATGCGCAAGGGCAATCAAATATGCAGCAGACAACGGGGCATGTATCCTGCAATGCTCATACGGATATCCTGCCGGTGTATTCATGTCTGACAAAGAGTATATGGACCAGCGGTACTACAGCGTGGAATATGATGCCATCAGGTATTTTATGGAAACCGACAATCTGCCTCAGGTGATGGACGGGAATCTCGTAATCTTTGCCTCAGGGAATGACAGCGCACCGGTCTCAGCCTATCCCGGCGCATGCGGGGACATAATATCTGTAACATCTATCGCATCTGACAATCTGCCTGCATATTACACGAATTATGGCCCGGGCTGCAATGTGGCCGCCCCGGGAGGAGAGTATTTTACAGGCGGCGATATACGCGAGACAGCGACAGTACTTTCGACCATACCGCCAGGCCCGGACGGAGAATACGGCTGGATGCAGGGTACTTCAATGGCGTGTCCGCACATGTCCGGCGTGGCAGCACTTGCTCTTGCATATGCAAAGAAGCTCGGCCTGCATTTCACTCACGGGCAGATGGTTTCAATGATACTGACTTCCGTAGATGCCATTGACCACCGTCTCTCCGGAACGAAAAGGACAAATGTCGGGACCGGAGATTACCTTGTATGGGGAGATCTCGATCTGAGGCCGTACAAAGGCAAGATGGGAACGGGGACAATCAATGCGTGGAAGCTGCTGATGCAGATTGAAGGCACTCCTTGCCAGATGATACCGGTCGGAGAGGAGTCGTCCATAAGCCTTACAGGCTATTTCGGCTCGGATGCCAAGAATCTCACATACACAGGAGTTTCAGTTTCAGGCAAAGGTCTTGAAGCTCTCGGACTTGACAAGTCACCTTCGGTATCTTCCGGACGTCTTGTCATCAGTCCGACTAAGACAGGCTGCGCCAAGATTACCATAAAGGCTATCGCCGGAGGCTCATCACTCGGAGGCGGCAACACTATGGGAGGAATGGAGATTTCCAAGGAAATTTCAGTAATGGCGCGTCATCATGCAGGAGTAACAGACGGCTGGCTTTAGAGATGTCAATTAAAAAAGAATGACTATGAGACATTATATCATAACAATATCGGCAGCGATTGCCGCTATGCTGTGGCTGCCTTCTTGCCGGAAGCCGGTTGCAGAGGAAATTGTTTCTCCGGACATAACCGGGGAATGGAAACTGGAATCCGCGGAAAGTCTCGGAGAAAACGCAGTCGTAAAGGCTTCTGAAACTATTGAGGTCAGTGTTTATGTGGCATTTGAGGAAGACGGCACTTTCGAATTGTACCAAAGGCTGGACGAAAGGCGTTTCAAAAGATATGAGGGAACATGGACGCTTGAGGGTAAGATACTGAGCGGACTGTATGACGGGAAGAAATCGACCCCATGGGCAAGTCCATATTCCGTTTCCATTGAGGACGGAGGAAAGACTCTTGTCATGTCCTGCATGTCCGGAAATCAGGCCGGGCATCAAGAGCCGCCAGGGCAGCAGCATGAAAGTTCACGTTATGTGCGCACGTCCATTCCGGAGTCCGTGCGGGAGGAGGCATACTGATTGGGGGAGATAAAGTTGGAGGTGACCTAAAGTAAACTTTGCTTCTGCTCTCGACTTTGGCTATATTTGAACTAAAGTTCATATATACGCTTGGTCTCGGCATAGTGAAAATAAATTTTCCCTCTGCTCTCGACTTTGGCTATATTTGTGCTAATGTCTTGATTTAAATATTGTCATATGAGTACATTCGGTATAAAAGAACAATTCAGAGGACCTGTCGTCATAGCGGCGACCGGTCTCTTTTTATGTTTCAGCATCTTATTTTTCATGCCTGCTGAAATTCCTCACAAGATAACTCTTCCAGTAGCGACGCTTGCATTGGCATCGCTCTGGCTGTGTCCTTGGCAAATAAGCGCGGCACTCATTTTCTCCGCAGCCGGAGACTATATGGGTTCGTGCGGAAATTTCCTGTGGCAGATGACTTTCTTTGCAATCGGGCATATCCTCTACATCATTTATTTCATAGGAAGATATCTCCGCAATGACATGAAAATGACCGGCAGACGCAAAGGGTATCTCATAACCATTGTAATTTGCGCAGCAGCCCTTCTGACTTTCGCGCTTTGCAGAATAATCCCCCAGGCTTACCTCAAGGAAGGAGCGATGATAGGGACTGGCACAGGGATATATGCAACCCTGATCTGCCTTATGCTTGTAAGCGCACTTATGCAGCGCAGCTGTCTCTTCGCGCTCGGAGCCGTCCTTTTCGTGTTTTCCGATTTCACGCTTGCATGGAACAAATTCATCAACCCGGTTCCCTGCCGTGATTATCTGGTCCTTGTTACATATTTCCTTGCACAGTGGCTTATTTTTGCCCGCTCGACAGGCTACAGAATGCATCTGGCATCCAGGCATGCACGGCTGTAAGCGGTTTCGAGGTGCTGAAAAATATAATTTCATGCCATAATGTCGGATAATTTTTCCTTTTGGCACGGTATTGGTACAATCCGAAATCGCACTTAATTAGTTTTCATAAATATTGATATCATAATGATATTTAACTGGTCTCCGCCCCATGTGATTTGGAACGGAGACTTTTTTATTGGACGGCACCGCTTTTATTGGCATGCCGCTGACTGCGACCGCTAACACTAAAACTTTATCATTCAACAATATACCCAATCACATGTAAGCAAATCCGCCAAGCCTTAATCTGCCAATTACAAATTGAGACAAGACAGTTTATTGTCCAATCATCGGCAAACCTGTTTCAGGACAAGACAATCTGTCCCGTATATTGAAAAGCTTGGATATAATGAGAGCATTACGCGAGATTTGAAGATTGCAGAGAGCGCTCTGAAACATAATTTTGGAAACAGGAGGGCAAGTCTGAATTGATTTTCCGACATGGTTTTCACTTGAGCCGAAAGAAGCACGCAAACAGTAGCGCCATGCCACATACTGCAAACAACAATTGAAAAACGGTGTAAATATCGTGCGATTTTTTTGGCCGATTCTTAAACCGTTTTATTGCAACAAACGGCCGGCTCCTTTTTGCAGGAAGCCGGCCGCCGGTTTCAAAAGACAATCAAATATTAAAGTTCCCAAGCGAGTGCTGATGCTCCGAGAATGGCGGCATCCGATTCCTTAAGCTGTGAGAACACTATCTTGACCTTATTTCTCCACAAAGGAAGGACATTGGCATTCATGGCCTCCTCGATAGGTGCAAGGAGATATTCCTTTGCCCTTGCAAGACCTCCGAAAAGCACAATGGCCTCAGGAGCACTGAATGCGATGAAGTCTGCAAACGAACGTCCGAGAATCTTTCCTGTAAACTCAAAAATCTTGAGAGCAAGCTTGTCTCCTTCTTTGGCAGCCTCATACACATCCTTAGACGTGATGTTGTCAAGGCTTCTCAGGACAGAAGGCTCATCAGTAAGTTCAAGCCATTCTCTTGCTGTACGCGACACACCCGTAGCTGAGGCATAGGTCTCAAGACATCCGGTCTTGCCGCAATTGCATGAACGTCCGTTGCTCCTTACCGCAGTCACATGTCCAAGCTCTCCGGCAAATCCGTCATGTCCATAAACGACCTCACCGTTGATAATGATTCCGCTTCCGACACCTGTACCGAGGGTAATCATTATGAAATTCTTCATTCCCCTTGCGGCGCCATATGTCATCTCGCCTACTGCAGCTGCATTCGCATCATTCGTAAGAGCCACAGGAAGTCCGTTCATCGCATCCGAGAGAAGCTTGGAAAACAGGATTGTCTTGCTGCCACCCCAAGAAAGGTTAACGGCATTCTCGATTGTACCTGTATAATAATTTCCGTTAGGAGCTCCGACACCGATTCCGCGGATGTCGCCTTCGCATCCGGACTCCTTGATAATCTTGTTCAGAGCCTCTGCCAGCTCGGCAATATAAGGTTCTACATCTGTATAAGTATCAGTACGGATGACTGTCTGTGCAAGCACAGTACCCCTCGCGTCAACTACACCGAGCTTGGTAGTCTGGCCGCCGACATCAATTCCAACTACAAACTGTGAATTCATTTTCTATCTTTATTTATTATAAGACTTATGCTTTCCTCACCTTTGAGCCGAGAATGGCAAACCAGAGGATATAAATCAAGGCTGCAACGACCACCCAATAGCTGACCATGAAGTTTGTAGCATCAGCAATGGCATTCTGCAGAAGCGGAAGCACACCGCCGCCGACAACCATAGTCATGAACAGACCGGAGGCAAGAGCGGAATGAGAGCCGAGTCCCTCCACTGAAAGATTGAAGATTGTACCCCACATTACAGATGTGCAGAGACCGCAGAGCACAAGCAGAAGAGCTGTAAGAGGGACATTAACCATATCAAAGCCAGCACCTGTGAACACAGGCATTGAAACCTGCACATTCTCAGAGAACATCGCGCCAACAACAAAGACAGCGGCAACTGCTGAAGTCACAGTCAGCTGGACACGGCTTGAAACCTTTCCGCTGATGAAGCTTGACACGAAACGTCCGATAAGCATGAGGAACCAGTAAGTTCCAGCAACGAAACCTGCGATAGTCGCCGCATTGGCCGCACCAAGATTCTCTGTAAGGTAGAAATTGAGTGTTCCAGGTATTCCGACCTCTACACCTACGTAAAGGAAGATGGCAATAACACCGAAAACAAGATGCTTGTATCTGAAAAGCACTTTGACAGACGCGTCAGACTTCTCCTGCTGAGGCTCGACGAACGGAACGAATGTAAGGATTATAAACGTCGCAGCGAATACTGCCATTGCAATGTAAAGGACCGTATTCACGTCTGAGATTGCAGTCTCCTTGGTAACGGCACCGATAAGCGCACCCACGAGCATAGGTGTGAGTGTACCCATGAGGGAGTTGAACGTACCACCGATCTGAACAAGCTGGTTGCCCCTGTTTCCGCCGCCTCCGAGGAGGTTTAGCATAGGGTTAACGACAGTGTTGAGGATACATACGGAGAATCCGCAAATGAAAGCGCCAAGAAGATATACGAAGAAATTGGCTGGAAGTCCGGCAAAAGTCGCCCCTACGCCGATTTTTCCGGAAAGGAACTGGATGAGGACTCCGAAAAACCCGACTCCGACACCGATGAGCGCGGTCTTTTTGTAACCGTAGTTAGTTATGAGCTTGCCTGCAGGAATACCCATGAGAAGATATGCAAGGAAGTTCATCATATTACCCATCATTCCCAATGTGTTGGAGCCGTCAATGCCTGGAGCCTGCTTCCAGATGGTTCCGATAGGAGCGGCAAGGTTGGTCACGAAAGAAATCATTCCGAAAAGGAACATCATCGTGAGAATCGCCACCCAATTTGTCTTGTTTTTGTTCATTTGTTTGAGTTTTTATGTTAATAATTATTCAATTTCGTGGCAAAAGCGCGTCTAAGGTACGATTTTTTTTTCATACGGGAATGGAGGACGGTCAAAAAAATAGCAGGATCCCCTCCCCAAGGAATCCTGCCGTATATAAAACGAACTTAACAAATAGACACGAAAAAATTTCTGATGTCTTTTGCAAAGATAATGATTTAATATCAATTTGCAAATTATGGATAACGATTTTCAACAATTACAGGACAAATACGTTAACATTTTGCACAACAAAAGCGGCTATTGTCCTGACGGACATATATACGCTTGGTCTCGGCATAGTCAAAATAAATTTTGCCTCTGCTCTCGACTTTAGCTATATTTGCAGCCATGACGATAAGATTATTTTCAGCAGCACTGCTGCTTGCACAGATTTGCTTCAACGCTGCGGGGCACATACGCTCTGACAGCATGCCACAGACACACACTGGACACGAAAAGATCCAGGAAGCCGCCGCCCCTGCCAAGGGAATCAGAGGATTCTCCGGCGGCATGATGGTGCACACAGGATATATAAGCGGATGTGACAATCCGTATGGATATATCCCATCAGGAGCAGTATTCGGCATCGGAGGCGTTGCCAAGATACATATCGGCAAGCATCTGCGAACCGGTTTCGAAGGTTACTTTTCAAATCTTCCACTGATGGGAAACGGCAGTTTCAACAAGGTGTTCTGGACCGGAGCGCTATGCGACTGGTACTGGCAGCTGGGCCCCTTCTACCCTTACGTCGGACTTACCGCAGGAGGAGGAATGAAAACCATACTGTATATGTTCGAAGGAGCCAGGCACGACTGGCTTCCGGAACCGGATGCAGTCTTTCATAAAGAGCCTTTTTTTGCGCTCGACCCTTTTGCAGGAGTTGAATATGCCGTAGGCAAGGCGTTCAGGCTCACATTGAAGGCGGATTGGCTTATGGCTTTCAATAAAAACGGCCTTAACAAACCTATGGGTCCCCGCATATATTTCGGATTCATCTTTGCGCACTGACCAAAGAGCAATTTCCGAGTGCCACAACATCCGGCAGGCATCACAAGGCCACAAGACAAAAGTACGGAAACCTACGAGTTACGGTACTCGGTAGGAGTCATGCCGGTGCGGGCTTTGAAAAATTTGTAGAAAACCGACTGGTTCGGGAAATTGAGCCTGAAAACAATCTCCTTTATTGTCGCATTTGAATATTTAAGCATATTCTTGGCCTCCAGGATGACATATGCGTCAATCCATTCCGGGGCAGAACGGCCTGTCGCATTACGTATCAGTTTGGAAAGATATTTCGGAGTCAGGCACAGCTTGTCGGCATAGAATCCCACCATGCGCTGCTGGGTATGATACTCAGAGACAAGCTTTATGAACTGCTCGAATATCATCTTGCTCCTGCTGGAAGGCACTGCAGACATCTTTTTCAGCTCCGAAGTGTGCTTTGTGACCACGCCAGCCATAACATAAAATACTGACGACAGAAGCGAGTGCACGGCATCTCTTTTATATGCGAGTTCTGACGTGACAATATCCCCCAACAGGGCGACATAGCGTGTGACCAGCCCCGCCTCGTGCGCGCTGAGCGGGACACATGGGCTGTCAATGAAAGACATGCCCTCGCTGAAGAGCTTGTTGATGTCTATTCTGAGACCCTGGACAAACTCCTTGGTCATTGCGACTCCTATATAATGCATATCCTCAACAGGACAAGCAGACATGACCTGAGTTATTCTCACTATATTGCCTGGCACGCACAAGAACATAGTGTTGTCTTTCATTTCGAATTCATTGAGATTTACAGTAATGCGGATATTTCCTTTGACACAGAAAAGCGCAAGATATCCGTCAAAACGGCAAGGATATTCCAGGACTTTAAGTTTCTTGTTATAAGTGGCATCAAAGATACAGAAATCATCACCGATTCCGGCCCATTGCGAACCAGGAAAATGTTCCTTAAGACGGCTGATGCTGATGTTGTGAAATGCGATATCTTCCATTTAGTTCTTTTTAAAAGCCGAAATGACATACAAAAACCGCTCCTTAGCATTAAATGGCACAAATTATTCAACCTTTTGAACAATCAAAGCATCCGGAATGCAAAACGGATTGCAGCCAAGGACAGGCAGCCGTCCAAGACGAATATCCGGCAGACGGCACCGCCCGATTCAAGTTCGGCGCGATTGTTGATTTCCGCCATGCACCGCATTTCCGCCGGCACAGTAAACGGAAAGACAGGCAGAGCAGCCCATCTGAATCCGAAGCCGGAGAAAAGCAGAGACAAGAACAAACTTACTTAAAAATAGACAGTTATGATTTTTACATTACCTCCTCTCCCCTATGCGATGGACGCATTGGCACCGGTCATGAGCCGCGAAACAATCGAATACCATTACGGCAAGCATCTCCAGACCTACATTGACAATCTCAACAGACTCATCGACGGCACAGAGTACGAAGATGCCACACTTGAGGAAATCGTCATGAATGCCGTTGGGCCGGTTTACAACAATGCGGCCCAGGCATGGAACCACACATTCTTCTTCAATTCTCTGACTCCGGAGAGCGCGGAAATCCCAGCAAGCTTAAAAAATGCGCTGGAGCGTGATTTCGGTTCGGTAGAAACATTCAAAGAGAAATTCCAGAAATCTGCCACAGACTTGTTCGGCTCAGGTTGGGCATGGCTCGCCCAGGACAAGGAAGGCAAGCTGCACATCATGCAGGAGCCGAATGCTGGCAATCCGTTGAAATCGGGACACAAGCCTCTGCTTACGATTGACGTATGGGAACATGCATATTACATTGACTACAGGAACAAACGTGCGGCTTTCGCAGAGAAATTCTGGGAAATAGTGAACTGGGACAAAGTCTCGGAACGCATGGAAAGCGAGTGCGTATGCAGTGAGATTGAAAATCTCGTGCAGAAATCAGAAATGAGCGACGAGGCCACGGCAGAAGAGGACAAGGACGATGAGGCTTCCGCGGATATGGGCAGATACGTGTGCGTGACTTGCGGCTATATATATGACCCCGAAGAAGGAGACCCTGAGAACGGAGTGGCCCCGGGAACACCTTTCAGTGAGATTCCGCAAGAATGGGTATGCCCGGCATGCGGAGTCGGAAAAGAATATTTCGAAAAGGAGCGCTGACAATTTTCAGCAGCTGCTGCCTGACAAAAATGATTTATGCGGTGAAGGACATGCAGACATGCCTTTCATCGCATAAATCATTGATATCCACCAAGACACGACAGGCCGCATCAATCCCTCACGACACAGACAGAAAGTTCATAAAGCAGATATAGCGGCACAAACACCACTGCAAGAGTGAACGGGTCTCCTGAAGGAGTTATTATCGCTGAAAGGACAAGCAGTCCGACAACGGCATACCTGCGGCCCCTTACGAGAAGCGCCCTGTTGACAATTCCCATTCTGGAGAGGACCCATGCAAGAACCGGAAGCTCGAACACGAGCCCCATCACGAAAATCATCATCAGAAATATTCCGATGTATGAGCTGAGGTTAATCTGGTTCACGATGCTGACGCTGAGCTGATACTCGGCAAGAAAGCGGAAAGTGAAGGGGAAAACAAGGCAGTAGCCGACGGCGCATCCGGCATAGAACATAAGCGTACCGCATATGAAGGCAAGGCGCACATGCCTCATTTCATTGTCATAGAGGGCCGTACGGATGAATTTCCACAGTTCATATAAAAGGTAAGGGAACACCAGCACAACAGCAAGATAGAAAGAAGTGCTGATGTGCGTCATGAACTGGGACGAGACATTGATGTTTATTATGTCCACATGGAACTCCCTGCTGCCGAAATCCGGCATGAAAGGAAACCTGCCACCGATACGCGCCAACAAGCGGTAAAGAAAAAAATCAGAAGAAACCGGCCCGAGTATGAAACGGTCAAAAATACGGGGCATGGCAACAAATGCAGCGACAGCCCCGCCGAAAAACACGGCAAGCATCCTGAAAAGAGTCCATCTGAGAGCTTCAAGATGCCCCCAGAAAGACATCCCGCTCACTCCGGGCTCACTTTTTCCCGGCATCTGAATCTTCGGACTGAATGTCCTTCTCTATTTCGTTCATCCCCTCCTTGAAGCTCCTGACACCTTTCCCGAGACCTTTCATAAGTTCCGGAATCTTCTTCCCTCCGAAAAGCAACAAAACCACAAGGGCGATTACGATTATCTCCCCGGCACCGATATTTCCCAAAAACAAAAGAGACATATTCTTGAATATCAAATAAATAACTCAACCGACCTGCATCACAGGGCAAACACACTGCGATTGCAGGTCGTAAAGTTAATATTTTTATTGCATTCCATGCATATTTCGCCTGTACTTGCTCCAAAGCCGAAGGCAAATATCAATCTCAGAGCCAGACGGTTCGACAGGATACAAATCATGCCCCTCTGTCCATGCTTTCTCAAAAGCAAGACATTCTTCAACAAACCCATCATAATCAAACGGTTGTCCTGATTCGAGAGCATGCATCCGGCCTTGGTAAAACAGCTCATAGCGCTTCTTGTAGAAATCCTTGACCAGCCCGGACCAGCTCTTGCAGGCATAGTCATTGAGCACACTTCCTGGAACACCCCAAAGGGTTATCTGAGTCTTGGCATTCCATTCATAAAGGTCTCTTTCCGCATCCGTAGTCCCATATGCCTTGGCTGACTCGACCCAAGGTCCGAGCAGAAATTCTTTTCTTGCAGAAAGAAGCATGTCAATGTCATCCGCAAGTTCCATGACATCTGCCGCATATTCAGCGAACCCGTAACGGTCCGAAGCATAGAAGCATTTCTGTGACTTGTAATGCAGCTGGTCAAGAAGGTCGAGAAGAGACTCTCTCGTATAGAAGATAAGAATCTTTGCGCTGGAGCCAGAAAGCAAAAGAGGGTGACACGTATCTTTGCCGATGGTTTTCATGGACAAGACTGGTGTCACCCTCAGGTTAATCAGTCAAAAGTCAATAAGCGTTCCAGGAGGAGACTTCCTCGAGGGGCTTGCGGACTTTGGCGCGGGTCGAGGCATCGGGATGGCCGAGTGAGATTATCAGCGGGATGCGTTTGCCGCGCGGCACACCGAGCAGGCGGGCTATGCGTTTCTCATCGAACCAGCCCATGATGCATGTGCCGAGTCCGAGGTCTGCCGCCTGCAGGCAGAAATGCTCCACCGCGATTCCCAGGTCAAGCATGCAGTAGTCCTTCTTCTTCAGGAGACTGCCTATACGCGCGGAGAAATTCATCTTCTCAAGCACGACTGCAATCATAACCGGCACCTGAACGGTGAATTTATTCATGCCAAGCCCGATAGCTGCCTCAGACATCTCCAGAAGCTTGCCCCTGTCGTCTATAACGACGAATTTCCACGGCTGGGAATTACAGGCAGACGGGGCCAGGCGGGCCGCCTCCAGACATTTCATTATATCATCTTTTGCGACAGGCTCCGGAGAATATTTCCGGTCACTCTGCCTTTTCAGTATAAGTTCAGAAAAATCCATTATAAAATTTTATTTTACCATAGAGTACAAACAACTGCATTTCAATCTATTACATATTACGCAAATATCCCAAAACAGGGAAATTCTTTATTAATCCAACATTAATATACAGCAGATTACACCCCACGAAATTTTCAACACAACAAAGTGCCACCCAAGACAATGCCGCAAAGCGCTGTCGGGCTTGTCCAAATTTCCGGACACCCGACAGCCAGAAGCAACGCTAAGCAAGCGAAGCCATGTTCATCGGGTTCACGATATTCTTTCCCTGAGGAGTATATGCGAACTCCATATTGGCCTTATATGCCTCCTCAACCCTTCCGCGCACGACTTTCATCGAGCTGTTCAGGAAATGGTTCTGTTCAGTCCAAGGCTCAGGAAGCACACAGATCGCAGCAGGAAGCCATCTCTCCGGGAATGCACCGGAATTGCGGCCTCCCTTGCGGTATGAATTGACCTCCTCCTGGATTTTGCCGAGCATCTTTTCGCGTGCCGCATCAGTCTCAGGGTCAAGTCCGTTCTCACGTGCCCACGACTTGAGAGCCTCCTTGTTCGGAGTAACCAGGGCGATTGTGTACGGGTCCTGGCTGTTGTGCAGAAGGGCGCCGTCGATATAGCGCGAATTCTCCACAAGGGACTCCTCGATGCTCTCCGGAGAATATTTCTCACCGTCAGACGCAATCAGCAGCGACTTGAATCGGCCCACCACATAGAGCATCTCGGCATCACGCATATATCCCATGTCACCGGTATGCAGCCAGCCGTCAACTATGGTGTCAGCAGTTGACTTAGGATTCTTCCAGTATCCGGCCATCACGTTCTCCCCCTTTATGCAGATTTCTCCCTTCACGCCATAAGGCTGCTCAACTCCGTCTGCATCAAGAATCTTTATCTCCATCGGAGACACGACCTTTCCGGAAGAGCCGAGGATATGCCTTGCAGGAGCGTTTGCCGAAATGATGGGAGTGGCCTCTGACAGGCCGTAGCCCTGATACATAGGAATGCCCACAGCATACCAGTACCTCTGGAGGTCAATGTCAAGCAGGGCACCGCCGCCTACAAAGAACCTCATCTGTCCGCCGAGTCCCTCACGGACTTTCTTGAATATAACCTTGTCGAAAATCCACATCAGAGGGCGTCTCCAGCAATCTGCCAGACCGCCCTTGTTGTAGCCTTCCTTATTGTACTTTATTGCATTGTCCAGAGCGAAATTGTAGAGTTTCTCCACGACCGGACCGCTTTTCTTTATCGTTGCCTCGATGTTTTTCTTGAAGCTCTTGGCAAGAGTAGGAACGGAAAGCATAACGGTCGGCTTAAGTTCCTTTATGCTTGACGGGATGTTGCGCAGAGCCTCTTTGCCGGATTTTCCGGAAGGCACGGTACCGATTGAAGCGCCGTATGACATCATGGTATAGAAACCTGCCACATGGGCGAAGCAGTGGTCGAGAGGAAGGATGATGAGCATCCTGTCCTGCGGAGTTACGCCGATTACCGACTGTGCCTGCTCCACATTGGCGGTATAGTTCCTGTGCGTGAGGAGTATGCCCTTAGGGTCGGCCGTAGTGCCTGAGGTATAGCTGATGTTGGCATAGTCATCCGGACCTATGGACTTGAATCTCTGCACGAAAAGCTCACGGTTGCGGGCAAGGAAGTCATCGCCCATTTTCATCACGTCACCTATATAGATTTCATTCTCCCTCATGTCAGGAATCTCATCGAACACGATCACCTTCTCGACAAGCGGGCATTCCGGAAGTATCTTGCGGATTTTCGGAAGCTGGAACTTGGAGGTCACTACATATTTGGAATCCGAATGCCTGATGCGGAAAACAAGGTCATTTGCCTCCTCCAGCTTGATGGAAAGCGGCACATTGACAGCTCCAGCATAGAGAACGCCAAGCTCTCCGATTACCCAGAGATTGCGTCCCTCGCTCAGATAGGACACCTTCTCCCCTTTCTGCACACCGAGCGCCATAAGCCCGGCACCTATTCTGTAAGCCTGCCTGAGCGTCTCGCTGTAAGTTGTCGGCTCCCATACGTCACCAATCTTCTCCCACAGGAACGTGTTGTCCGAAAACTCCGCCACATATTTCTCGACGAAGTCTATTATTGTAGTTCTCTCTGTCATAATGCTATAATTATACGGTTAATACGAATTTGCGGCAGGGATTCCTCCAAGAAACCCCTGCCGCAAAATATCATTATTCGTTTTTGAAAAGTCCGAAAAGCTCGGCATCAATCCTGTCCGTCACTTCCCTGAAATCCTCAGGACGGTTCTCGAATTTGATGCGGTCCACGTCAAGTACAAGAAGCTTGTGCTCATAGCCGCCTATCCAGTTCTCATAACGTTCATTAAGACCTGTTATATAGTCGATGCGTATGCTCTTCTCATACTCACGGCCGCGCTTCTGAATCTGGCTCACGAGATTAGGGATGGACGAGCGCAGATAAATCAGGAGGTCAGGCGGATTCACAAGTGACATCATCAGGTCAAAGAGGTCGGAATAATTCTCGAAATCCCTCGTGCTCATGAGTCCCATGCCGTGAAGATTCGGAGCGAAGATGCGCGCGTCCTCATATATGGTCCTGTCCTGGATTATCACATCATCGCATTTTGAAATGTCAACAACGTCCTTGAAACGCTTGTTAAGAAAATACACCTGAAGGTTGAACGACCACCTTTCCATGTCCTCATAGAAATCGGCGAGGTATGGGTTATAGTCAACGGACTCGAATCTCGGAGTCCAGCCGTAATGTGCGGCGAGCATCTTGGTAAGTGTAGTCTTTCCGCTGCCGATATTACCTGCAATCGCAATATGCATGATATTCTTTCGTTTTCGGATGCCGTCCGTTCCCGGCCGGGAATTTCGCGGCGGCTTCTCAGTTTCACAATAATTATTTAGCAAAAATAACAAACCTTTTTTTATTTTTGTGTCTCTAAATGATTTTTTGAATGATACACATAGAATATTTTACATTCAACGCCTTTCAGGAACGATGCAGCATAGCATGGGACGAAAACGGTTCATGCGCAATCTTTGACCCGGGAGCGGAGTCGGAACAGGAACTTGCCTCCGTCACCGGTTTCATAAAGACCAAAGGACTGTCTCCCAGATGCATAATACTCACCCACGCGCATTTTGACCATATTTACGGGATGTCACGCCTCTGCAAAGAATACGGCATACCGGTATATATGCACGAAAAGGAAATGTTCACCCTGACCTCGTCAAACGGACAGCTCTGCAAGGCATTCGGACTTCCAGTGCCACAGGAATATCCTTTCTGCGGCGCCCAAGACGGCACCCTGGCGCGCTTCATATCGGAAGGCGACACGATAGATGTCGGGAACCTGCATTTCGAGGTAATTGAGACTCATGGACATACACCAGGGGGAGTGTGCTATCTGGAGCGCAGCGAAAAGGTACTCATAAGCGGCGACACGCTTTTTGCAGGAAGCATCGGCCGCACCGACCATCCGGGCGGAGACTATGACGCTCTCATGCAAGGGATTTTCAGCAAGCTGATGGCCCTTGACGGTGACATCACAGTGATACCGGGTCACGGGCCGTGCACCACAATAGCAGACGAGCGCACAAAAAATCCGTTCCTGATGCCTTTCAACGAGCCTTACGAGGAATAACAGCGGCAATCCGCGAGACTGAAGACAGGCAGACCGGAGTGAGCGGACCAATGAAGACAAAAGCAGATAAATGGACATAAAGAACGAATATATAGAAATACAGGGCGCGAATGCCCATAACCTGAAGAACGTGAGCCTTTCCATCCCGAGAGGCAAATTCGTGGTAGTGACAGGATTGAGCGGAAGCGGGAAGTCATCATTGGCCTTCGACACCATCTATGCCGAGGGGCAGCGCCGGTATATGGACACGCTGTCAACATATGCCAAGCATTTCATGGGCATATTGGAGAAGCCGGAAGTGGAATCCATAACAGGACTCAGCCCGATTATCGCCATAGAGCAAAAGACCACAGGCAACAATCCGCGCTCCACTGTGGGCACAATCACGGAGATATACGATTTCCTCAGGCTGCTTTACGCAAGGGCCTCTAAGGCATATTCCCCACATACGGGCAAGGAAATGGTCAGATATACGGACGAGCAGATTGTGTCACTTATAGTGGACAATTACAGGGACAGGAAATGCTACCTGCTCGCACCTGTCGTAAAAGGCAGGAAAGGCCATTACAAGGAACTGCTTGAACAGATGCGCAAGCGCGGATATACGCAGGTAAGGATTGACGGGAAGCTCTTCGAACTGAATGAAGTCACCGCCCTGGACCGCTACAAGGCTCATTTCATAGAACTGGTCGTGGACAGGCTGAAGCCGTCTGAAAAAGACGTGAAACGTATCCGCGAATCGGTCATGTCCGCCCTGAACCTCGGCAAAGGCTCCCTTGCCGTGATGGACATGGAGACGGAAGCCATAAACCATTATTCGAAGCATCTTGTATGCCCGGACACAGGCCTGTCTCTTGCCGAGCCAGCGCCGCATTCGTTCTCATTCAACTCTCCGCAGGGATATTGCCCGCACTGCAAAGGTCTCGGGACAATAGTTGACGTCAACATGGACACCATAATCCCCGACAGGAAAGTGTCCATCGCGGACGGAGGAATAGTTCCGCTCGGAAAAATACGCGAGACCAAGAAATTCGACATAATCAGGTCCATCGCACGCAAATACAATTTTTCGCTGTACGACCCGATAGAAGACCTTCCTGATGAGGTCGTATCCCTCATTGTATATGGCTCGGATGAACTTTTCAGGGTCGGGGAAGGAACATCTTCAGAAATGATGTCATTCCCGGGAATCGTGGAAGACATACAGGAAAAGATAACATGCCCTGTCTGCGGAGGCTCAAGGCTGAATAAGGAAGCCTCTTATTTCAGGATGGCAGGCAAGACCATAACTGAGGTCGCAGCAATGGAAATAAGCCAGCTGCACGAATGGTTCTCATCAATCGGTGACACGCTCGACAAGCGCGAGTCCCTTATTGCGCGCGACATATTGAAAGAGCTGAGGGACAGGACCTCATTCCTGCTTGACGTTGGACTTGATTATCTGTCCCTGGACAGGACCACATCCTCGCTTTCTGGAGGAGAGAGCCAGAGAATCAGGCTCGCCACGCAGATTGGTTCGAAGCTCGTGAATGTGCTCTATATCCTCGACGAGCCGAGCATAGGGCTGCACCAGAGGGACAACCGAAAGCTTATAGGCTCGCTCAAAAAGCTGCGTGACGAGGGCAATTCCGTCATGGTTGTAGAGCACGACGCGGAAACAATGCTTGCAGCAGACTGGCTCATTGACGTAGGCCCGGGAGCAGGAGACTCTGGCGGAAGGATTTGCCTCAGCGCTCCCGTGGATATGCTGAATGAATATTACGGAGAAAACCGCAGGCTTGGGGCAGAGGGACAGAATGAGGAAAACGCGGGGCACGGGCATATAGTCATGGGACCTTCCGTAACCATGGACTATCTCACGGGCAGAAAGGCCATTGAAATCCCCGCTGAGCGCAGGAAAGGCAACGGTCTCACCCTGAGCATACGCGGGGCATCGGGAAATAATCTCAAGAATGTTGACATAGAATTCCCTCTTGGCATGCTGATAGGCATAAGCGGAGTGAGCGGAAGCGGAAAGTCCTCGCTGATTAATGAGACCCTGATGCCTATTCTGAAAAACAAGTTCTACAATGCCAAGATGCAGCCGCTCCCGTTTGCGGAAATCATCGGCACAGAGAACATTGACAAGCTGATAGAAATCGACCAAAGCCCTATAGGACGCACCCCGAGAAGCAATCCGGCGACATTCACAGGAGTGTTCAATGACATACGCACCCTGTTCGAGGCGACTCCGGACGCAAAGGTGCGCGGATTCAAGGCCGGGCGTTTTTCATTCAATGTGCCAGGAGGACGGTGCGAGGAATGCAAGGGCGCGGGAATCAAAGTAATCGAGATGAATTTCCTGCCGTCCGTGAACGTTGTTTGTCCTGAATGCCGTGGAAGACGCTACAAAAGCGACACACTCGCGGTAAAATATAAGGGAAAGAACATAAATGATGTACTCGAAATGCCGATAAGCGAGGCTTATGAGTTTTTCAGCAACATCCCGTCAATCGCACAGAAACTCAAGGCCCTGGTTGATGTCGGACTCGGATACGTGCAGCTCGGCCAATCCGCAGTCACACTCTCCGGAGGAGAAAGCCAGAGGATGAAGCTCGCGTCCGAACTCTCCAAGAAAGGCACGGGAAATACCCTCTACATTCTTGACGAGCCTACCACCGGCCTGCATTTCGAAGACATAAAGGTGCTGCTGGATGTGCTGCAAAAGCTCGTGGAACAAGGAAATACCGTAATCGTCATCGAACACAACCTTGATGTCCTCAAATCGGCGGACTATCTGTTCGACATGGGACCGGAAGGCGGAAAAGCCGGAGGAATGATAATTGCTCAGGGCACGCCGGAACAGCTTGCAGATAATCCGGAATCCGTCACAGGACCTTTCCTGAAAGAGATTCTGCCATAGGCAAGCATAGACTCATCAACCAAAACCCAAAGAACATGAACGGAGTAAAAGTATATTGCGAGAACACAGGAACATTCGAAACAATACAGGCAGGGACAACGCTCAAGGAATTGTCCGACAGGATTTGTCCATATGAGGCCAAGGACGGCAAGGCTGCAGAGGACAGGCAGTGCGGCCAGCCTGTGCTCGCGGCCCTCGTGGACAACAGGCTGCATCCGCTGGACTATGCGGTCATCAATCCGCACAACATCCGTTTCATCGGATACGGACATCCGGACGGACGGCGCACATATATAAGGTCATTGTGCTTTGTGCTCCAGAAAGTCATCCGCGAAATGTATCCGGAAAAAATTCTTGTCATCGACTATTCGCTCCCAAGCGGCCTCTACTGCGAAATAAGGGAAACCACGTGCATGGAGGACGGAAGGCCGAGACCATATTTCGCCACGGATGAGGAGCTGGAGCAGATATCCGCACGCATGCGTGAAATCATAGATGCAGACACTCCGTTCAGGAGACGCACGCTGACAGCAGCCGAGGCCGAGGAGATATTCAGCAGGAACAACCAGACCGAAAAAGTCAATCTGCTGCGCACCACGGGCCATTTCACATACGAGGTCTACTTCCTTGACGATATGGCAGACACATTCTACTGGCCGCTTACGACATCGGCCGGAGTGCTCAGCACGTTCAATATAATGGGATTCAACGACGGATTCTGTCTGCAATACCCTATGGACGGCGATGCGGGACGTGTACTTCCTATGAAACGGCAGTCCAAGATAGCCACAGCTCTCAAGGAACATTCCGACTGGTGCTCAATAATGGGAGTGCGCGGAGTCGGAGCCCTCAACGCCAAGGTGCTCTCAGGAGAAATCATCGGCATGATCAATTTCTCCGAGGCACTGCATGAAAGGAAATATGCTGAAATCGCGGACCAGATATATGAACGCAGGGCAAGCGTGAAAATAGTCTTCATAGCAGGCCCGTCGAGCAGCGGAAAGACATCCACCTCGAAAAGGCTGGCAATACAATGCCGCATACTCGGGCTTAACCCGAAGGTCATAGAGCTTGACAACTATTTCGTTGACAGGTCATTGACCCCGAGGGACGAAAACGGGGATTATGATTTCGAGGCTCTCGAGGCCATGGACCTGAAATTTCTCGGCCAGCAGCTGAACGACCTTCTGGAAGGGAAGCAGGTGGAGATTCCGCGCTTTGACTTCAAGGAAGGGAAGCGTCATTTCAACGGCAATTTCATGCAGCTTCACGAGAAGGACATCCTTATAATGGAGGGAATACATGCGCTCAATCCAGCCATGATTCCGGACGTTGACAATTCAAAGGTATTCCGCGTGTATGCGTCCGCACTGACATCGCTTTCGATCGACGAGAACAACAACATATCGACATCCGACAACAGGATGCTCAGGCGCATGATACGTGACAACCGCACGCGAGGCATCATGCCGGAGGACACCATAATGAGATGGCAGAGCGTCAGGCGCGGGGAGAACCGCAACATTTTCCCGTTCCAGGAGAATGCGGACGCTGTTTTCAATTCGGCCCACATTTTCGAGCTGCCGGTCCTGAAATATTATGCGGAACCGCTCCTCCGAAGAATAGCTCCCAACTCCCCGGCCTATCCTGAAGCCTCACGCATGCTCAGATTCCTGGACTACATAGTGTCCCTCTCCCCTGCCGAGATTTCGGCCATCCCGCCGACCTCGATACTACGGGAGTTCATCGCGGGACAGACGCTGTAGAATGATACGCCCGAGGAGTACTTGCGCAGCATTTTGATTTGAACCCGATGTCCAGGGGCAAGCCAGGAGATATGAAGCTTTAGCAGAGACTAACAACAAAACAATGAAAGCCCTGAAAACCAATATTCCGGCGATGCTCGCATGCCTTGCCATCTCAATGCAATTATCTTCAATGCTCCACGGCGGCACTAAAGAAGCCCATTATGTGTTGTCCAACAAAGACGGCCTGTCCAACAACAGCGTCACATGCATCTGCCAGGACTCTGCCGGCATAGTGTGGACAGGCACCTGGGAGGGGTTGAATGCATACAACTCCAGCGGTTTCAGAATCTGGAAATCCAATCCGGCAGACAGCAACACCCTGTCAAGCAACATAATCAGAGGCATTTCGGAACAGAGGCCAGGCGTAATGTGGGCGACAACAGACTACGGAGTCAACAGAATAGACGTCAGACAGGACCGTATCAGACGCTTCTACCTCGGATATGAGCATAATAATCCGGCAAAGGACAAGACATTTGACCTGTCCGTATCAGATTCACACCATGTATTCTGCTCAGCGGCCGGATGGGGACTTGCACACTACAACGAGTCAACAGACAGGATGGAAGCATTCAACATCCCCGACCTGAACACATCAGATGCAGCCAAGATACACTGCCTCGGGGACAACAGGCTCGTGATTGTCTCGCAGCAAGGGCATGCCGCTGAAGCAAGATATCGTTTCCTTGAATCAGGACAGATTGACATTGTCGGCAAAACAGATCTTCTCACCGGTACAATTCTGACTGCATCATTCAAGACAGGCACCTCATTATTCCTCGTATCGCGCGACAGTCTCTACAGATTCCACGCCGGCCGGGACAGCCTGAAGCAGGAAGGGACATGCCAAAAGCAGGAAATGAAAGCATTCCCGCTTCCCTGCAAAGGCGAGGTAAGGGCCATTACGGAAGCATCCCCGGATGAAATAATAATTGCATTCTATGATTATGGGGTAATGCGGCTAAATCTTGCCGGCGGCATATGCACAAACTTGCCGGCACTGCAGGATGTCAACATCTTTGCCCTTCACTATGGCACGCAGGACATTCTTTGGGCAGGAACAGACGGACAGGGACTTTGGGCAATATATGACGACGGATTCGGGATGAACAAAGTTTCAAGTGCGGTCATGTTCCAGTCCGGAAGGGCACCGGTCAGGTCATTCTTCAAGGATGGTGACAGGCTCTACGTCGGCACAAAAGGGAACGGGATATTTGTAATGGACAGCAATGTGCTGGCAGGAAGATATGACAAGAGCAACGGACTGGCAGACAATGCGGTATATGCATTCGAACGCGGATACAACGATGATGTTTTCATCGGTACAGGTGAAAGCGGGCTGAATGTACTCTCACTCAGAACAGGAAAAATATCAAGGATAATCCCTGAAAAAGAACACATGTTCAATGAGGTCTACGATATAAAAAGAGATGATGAGAACGGATGTCTGTGGATAGGGACTTACGGATGCGGACTGATAAAACTGTACCTGGAATACCGAGATGGGAAATACAGGATTACCGGCAGCAAGGCCTATGTGAACAATAAGGAGAATCCCCGTTCCATCAACAGCAACATAGTGTTTCCCCTGCTTCAGGACGGTCCGGACAGGCTTTGGGTCGGCACAAAGGGAGGAGGCCTGGATCTCCTTGACATAAAGAATGACACATTCAGCCATTCGACAGTTTCATCTGCAGAAGGGAGCATCAGCAGCAACGATGTGTCTTCACTGTTCTTCAGCAGAGACTCCGTCCTATGGGTGGGCACGAGCTATGGGCTCAACAGGCTTGCCGGCCAGGACGGGGGCACACGCATATTCGAATCGTTCACAGACCGTGACGGACTTGTAAACAACAGCACTCACGGCATCGCGGAAGATGCCTCAGGCAATCTCTGGATAAGCACAAGCGGAGGCCTGTCTGTATTCAACCCTGTGCATGGCAGCTTTACAAACTACAGCAACGACGATGCGCTGCAGAACAATGAATATGCTGACGGGGCAAGCCTAAGAAGCGGAGACACAGTGTATTTCGGAGGCGTGGACGGATACAACTGGTTTAATCCGGACGGAATACACATGCGCACATACAAGCCAAATATCGTATTCAACGGAATAAGGATAATGGACCGCGAAACAGAAAACATCCGGCAGGGAGAGCTTCTTACACTCAGGCATAATGAGAATTTCTTTGGCATACAGTTCTCCGCCATAGAATTCATAGACAATGCAAAATGCGAATATGCATACATCCTGGAAGGCTTCAGCACAAGCTGGGTATATACAGACTCCGGCATTGCCTCTTTCACGAATGTTCCTCCGGGAAAATATACATTCAAGGTAAGATGCACAAACGGGGACAAGGTATGGAACAGCGACACGGCCTCCATATCAATACGTGTACGGCGCCCTTGGTGGAACACCATTGCCGCCAACTGCATGTATCTGCTGATTATGATGGCCTTGGCATATACAGTTCTCATGTTTTTCAATGAAAGAGTCAGGCAGAGGCATGAACTTGAAATCGAAACACTGAAAAAGAAAAAGCTGGTGGATACATACGAGGCGAAATTGCGGTTCTTCACCAATATAGCCCATGAGTTCATGACACCGCTGACACTCATAATAGGGCCGATTGAACAGATGGCCGGAGGAAAATATAATTTACCGCCGAAAGTGAGCAAATACCACAGGATCATATACAGCAATGCCGAAAGGATGAGGCGTCTTATACAGGAACTTATTGATTTCCGCCGTATAGACACGGATAGCGTGAAGCCTGCATACAGCAATGTGGACATTGCCGAAGTAACGGAAGGAATCCTGGACAATTTCTCTGAAATCAATGAGGAGCAGTACATAACCATAGAAAAAGAAGTGCCTTCATCCGGGCTGCCGTCAATATGCGACAGGAATGCAGTGGAGAAAATCCTGTACAATCTTATTTCAAACGCATACAAGTATACGCCTGCAGGAGGAAAGATATGGATATCAGCAGAAAAAGAAGACGGGAATATCCATTTTGTCATTACAAACTCCGGGAAAGGCATCAGGCCTGAAAACATAGACAAAGTCTTTGACCGTTTTGTGATACTGGACAACTATGAGTCACAGGCAAGCAAAGGAAGTGTAATACGCAACGGGATAGGGATGGCACTCGTACACAGCCTTGTCAAGATGCTTGGCGGAGAAATCACAGTCACAAGCGTGCCCGGGGAATCCACTACATTCCGGCTGAAAATTCCTGAAGGTACTGCGGAACAAATCTCCGCTTCCGCTGTGATTTCAATGCAGGAACACGCGTTGCCGGACAGAAGATCCGTGGAGGAGCCAGAGAAATCCGGTATCATGGAGGCAAGGGAGGAGTGCGAGAAAATAATGATTGTGGATGATGAAAAGAGCATCAGGGATCTTGTGGCAGACATTCTCGGAGAGGACTACAGGATAATCCAGGCCGGGAACGGGACCGAGGCCGTGGAGCAGCTTAAGCAAGTCCGTCCTGACCTTATAATAACTGACCTCAACATGCCTCAGATGAATGGTGCGGAACTTTTGAAATACGTCAAGGCCAATGACATGACAAAGTCAATTCCTGTCATTTTCCTCGCGTTCAAGAGCGACATGGAGACTGAAACCGAGACTTATGAATTAGGCAGCGAGGTGTTCATCCCGAAGCCGTTCTCGACCAGGCATCTCAAGGCTGTCGTGCGGCAGATTCTGAAGAACAGGTCAGTCCTGAAAGAATGGTACAATTCCGCCTTGTCATCTGCTGACGTGTACCAGGGAAACATTGTAGATGCCTCAGACAAAGATTTCATTGTAAGGCTCACGCAGCTAATAGAGGACAACATCAGTGACGAGAACATGAATCTTGACTGGCTTTGCGGCCAGCTGACGGTAAGCCGGACCCAGATATACAGGAAAGTCAAGGAACTTGCGTCTGCAACTCCGGTCGAATTCATCCGCGGGGTAAAGCTTGACAGGGCCGCCTTGCTCCTGCGCACTACCGGAAAAACCATCCAGGAAGTCATGTACAGCTCCGGCTTCAACAACAAGTCGTATTTCTACAGGGAATTTGCAGCCAAATACGGATGCTCTCCTAAGGAATACAGGAAAAACAAACTTTAGACTTAAAACGAAATAACATTTCAAAGTGCAATTGAACTGATACTAGCGCACCAAAACTTGCCGATACCGGCAAAATAGCCTATCTTTACAGGCAAAATGAATCAGTAAACTTGCCGATAGACTATAAAGAGCATGGAGTATATTTCAGTTACAGAGTTTGCGGACAGACATGGAATTCCGGAGCGCACGGCACGGAATTATTGCGCTACGGGTAAGATTGAGGGGGCATTCCTTGTGGGTAAGACCTGGGGCATTCCGGCTGATGCCGAACTGCCGGCACGCAAGCAGAGAGAGAGCAGAATCACTCCCCTGCTGGCGGTACTGCGCGAGCAAAAATCTATGGGATTGAAAGGCGGCATATACCATCGCACCCAGATTGACCTTACCTACAATTCAAATCACATTGAGGGTAGCCGCCTCAGTCATGATCAGACACGCTATATCTTTGAGACGAACACCTTTGGCATTGAGGACGAAAGCGTAAAAGTGGATGATATCATTGAGACTGTCAATCATTTCCGATGCATTGACTTTATTATTGACAAGGCACAAGAGCCATTGGCAGAGAGACTTATCAAAGACCTTCACGCAATGCTCAAATCAGGTACTGCAGACAGTCGCAAGGAGTGGTTCGCCGTGGGTGAATATAAGCGTTTCCCTAATGAAGTCGGCGGCAAGGAGACAACTGCACCGGAAAATGTAAAACGGGAGATTAAAACTCTCCTGAAGGAATATAATGCCAAGAAGAAAAAATCATTTGATGACATCCTTGACCTGCATCAGCGTTTCGAAACAATTCACCCGTTCCAGGATGGCAACGGCCGTGTAGGCAGACTTGTGATGTTCAAAGAGTGCCTGTCCAATGGTTCCGTGCCGTTCATCATTACGGATGAGCTGAAGATGTTCTACTATCGGGGACTGCAACAATGGCCTGCAATCCGGGAGTACCTTCGCGACACCTGTCTTGCAGCGCAGGACAACTACAAGTCCCTGCTTGATTACTACCGCATAAAATACTAAGCCGATAGACTATCTGTACCCCGGCTTGCAGCGCCACTCCATATGCTTGCAAAAGCGATGTGGCAGTTCAGGATTTATTCGGCCTTCTCCTACGCAAACAAATCCTCTAATCTTATCTCACTTTGCACAATCCCGGAATGAGAGTTCTGACGAATCCCGTAGGTCGTTACCATAGTAAGATGGACAGCCTTGCGGGTATTTGTCGTCTCGATGAACGCGCTCTTTTTGTTGCGCAAATTGCGCTCGTATTCAGCATCAATAGAAAACTCTGACAAAGAGTATTTCATTTCGCAGATATTTACCACCTGGTCATTGCGGTCTATAAGCAAATCAATTTGTGCTCCTTCGCCATTCTCATCTGCCTCTTTCCGCCATGAGAATATGTTGCTTAAAACGCCAGAAATGCCCAATCCAGACTTGATTTGCTGCGTATGAGCCATACACAGACGCTCAAAAGCCAGGCCACTCCACGCACGATGCATTGCAGAATCTATAGACGCAGACCAGAAATGCTCATCATTGTTCTTGTTTTGCTTGATGAACTTGAAATAAAAGAGCGTATAGTTATCAGTCAATTGATATATCGCCTGCTTGGTCTTTTTGCCATAGCCACTATATTTACGTATGAATCCGCAATACTCCAATTCATCGAGCACCTTACTCAATGCACCATTGCTCGGCTTGCCGGTTGCCGTTATAATCTCTTCACGGGTCATGCCGGCCTTTTTACTGCCAAGAGCAGTTACGACCTCTATATATTCTTCAGGCGACTTAAACAAAGAAGCATAGAGAAGGTTAAATTCATTTGCCAATTTTCCATTCCTGGCAAAGAAAATCTTATCGATATTTTGAGCAAGACTAATCCCCTTTTCAAGCAAGTTCCAATAAAACGGTATGCCTCCCAATACCATATAGCACTCAGCGATTTGGTACCGGCTCATTTCAAGTCCCTTGCTACGGGCGAACATTTCGCACTCCCGCAAAGTAAACGGCTGAAGAGCAATACGCTGCGTCACGCGATTATGAAGTCCTCCATGGTCGTTAATCACCTTATTGATAATCCACGATGTAGCAGATCCACATATAATCAATACAATGTCCTTGCGGGATGATGCCCAGCCATTCCAGAAGTGCTCAAACGCCGAAATGAAGTTTGAGCGTGGAGTGTCCATCCACGGAAGCTCGTCAAGGAAGATGATTTTCTTCTCATCTGGCGAGTTTTTCAAAAAATGGGATAGCAGACTGAATGCCTCCAGCCACGATTTCGGTATCGGGCAATCATCGTAACCTGCATCACGAAGTGAAATGGCAAAACTGAACAGCTGGTCTTTGGTTTTGGCATTGGCCAGACCTGTATGCTGGAACGTAAACTTATAGCCAAAAGTTTCACGGATAAGATATGTCTTGCCTACGCGCCTACGGCCATAGACAGCAATAAACTCCGAATACTCCGACTTAGCTGCCGTAAGCAATATTTTTTGCTCTTCCTTTCTCCCGATTATCATAGCCATTGGATTTTTATTTTCGCAAATATAGCACAAAAAACACGCATAATTTGCCAAATCCCATAAAATTTTAAAGATTTGGCAAATTATAGCTTATTTTTAAACAAAAACTGTTCAATAAAACATGTTGCCATCATAGTTCACTATTAATTGCATCATAAATATGAGAATTTAAAAAGCCGGAGAAGATGCATCGGGAATGCCCTCTCCGGCTTTGGCCTGATGGACAGCAATGTCCGGTCACTCTGCGCTTTGCGTAATCGCAAATCCCGAACCGGAGTCGTCAACACGGACACTGCCCGTCTTGTCGGTGAACCAGACTGACATATCGGTGATTACGGCATCGGAAGCCAGTGAGAAAAAGTCACGGGGCCAGACATACTTCCGGTATGACACCGGGCCTGTCATCTCCATAAGATTCTTTTCGGAGCGTCCGGTCACAGACACGGAAGTTCCGTCAGCAAGGGTAGCCTCTCCGCACAGATACACCTCCTCAGCACCCTTGAGCGCAGTCTCGTTGTCATCGACCTCCGACTGGAAATTCACGGCAAAGATGTCGCCATAGCGGAATACGGCTGGAGTCGTGGACACGAGTTTCACCGTTGTCCAGTCGTCAACCGGCCCTTCACCTCCAGTCACCTCCATCACCTTGCTTTTCTCATTGCGCTTGTAGCGGCTCTCACCGTCATCCTTCATCCCGTAATGGTCTCCGCAGAAATGGAAGCCCATATTGAAACGCAGATTGTCCGGTCCGGTACGCAGCCTTATCTTCACCACGGCGTCAATAGGCTCCTTGCTCACATTATCGTTTATGACGAACGATGTAGTTCCCTTGAAGACAGTCCACTCCACATCTCCGAAATTCCCCATAAGCCCGAGGATGCTCTGATGGGCCGTAGCCCACGGCATTTGCGTGGAAGGCTCAACATCAGAAGGACTCACCGGCACAAGAGTCTCGTCAACCACCTCCGGGAAGCCCTGTGCAGCATATCCTGAAGTACTGTACATAAGAGAAGCATTTTCCGAAAGACGCCATGACTTCGGCGCGAGAACGCCGAATACAAGACGGGCGTTGTCATCGGTCTCAGTCACAAGGCGTATCTTCACGCTTATCTCTATATCACTGTTTACCTGAGGGTTGTCAGGAAATATTATATCCTCGATTGTCATGCATCCGAAGACAAGCATGGCCACTGCCGCCACAGCAAGAACGGCATTAATGTGTTTTCTGTATGTTTTCATTTTGTCTGTCATTTTATCAAAATCCATAAGTCACATGAACTTCAGGCAACTTCCAGCTATTCAACAATTTCCCTGAACCTGTATTCATAGCTCAGGTCCTTGCAATCCAGCTGAAACGGGATATAGAACTCCCCGTTCCTGAAATATGCCACTGTCTCCCCGCTCTCCTTCAGCCTAAGGGCGTACGGAAGCACATCTGTATCAAGCATACACTCAACCACTCCCTCTTCCATCTCAAAGGAAAACGGAGAAAAAGGTATGTCACCGTCAGTGTACTGCAAATATGCCATCTTTCCGTCACGCACATGAATCGTGAAACGGAGCGTATTGAAAAATCCGAAATACGGACTTACGTCAATTCCGTTGACATTTACAGGATCATATTCGATTACCTGGCGCAATGTATATGTGATTTCCCCGTCAGACGGCATACCTGGATCCATCTGATTAGATACCGGCCGGCATCCTGCAAAAGAAAACAGAAAGAAAGCCGCAGCTATAATAAGCAAATTTATATTTTTCATATCCTATAAAATTTATTCAAGTATTTCATCAATCCCTATCCACACGAACCTCGGACGATAGCTCTCAACATCCGAGAACTGTTCGGCAAAAGTGCCCGTATTGACATTATACGAAACCAGAATCATCCCGTCTTTCTCAAACTGCGGATGGGCCATCGCATTGTACGAATACCATCCCGGTTTCAGGGCAGGCACCTCATACAGCAGCCTGCGGTTACGCCACGGTCCCCAAGGGGTATCGGAGACGAAAGACCATATCTTTCCGCTGTCAAAAGTCTTGTCAGAAGTGAAGAGGACGTATTTGCCACCGAGCCTGAACACATTGAACTGAGACGACACAGGTACGGAAGCCAGTCCGTCAAGAGCTTTCGCAGCCGCAGGATTTCCGCTCCATCCCGAACCGGTCCAGTATTCCCAGTCCGTCCATATCCTCTCCGCCGTCGTACGCGCCAGAAGCACTTCCGTCACCGGATCAAGGTCATTCTCTATGTCAACCTGAGCATAAATGTACAGCCAGTCCCCGTCATTCATGGCAGCTGCTCCATAGTGTATGTCCGCCGGGCCATAGAAAGGTATCCTGCTGTCCCTGACAAGGACAAGGTCCGGCAGGCTGTACTCAAGAGTATGGGTTGTTTCATAACGGAAGCCCCATGCTCCCTCTTCTCCCTGGTACATCAGTTCCTGGAATATGAACAGCCTGTCCCCCACTGCAAAGCCATGTCCCGGCCAATACCACTTGGTCTCAAACGGCTGTCCATCTGGCACTGCTGCAGAAGTTCCGGGACCGTTTCCGTCCGCAATTCCCCTTACAGAAAAGCCGTCATAGACAAAATAAGTATTCCTGTACATATGTGTCCCCGGAGGCCTTGTACCGTTTGTCACCGTTCCCATATAAGAGTCTCCCATCAGGAAGATGCTCCTTCCGTCAGGCAGGGCGACAGAGTACATCCCGTCTCCTCCGGTCACGCTCCCGCTGTCAGGAATCAGTACCGAAGCTATGGCCCTGTCAGTCCCGTCTATCAGGACAGATATTTCTGCGGAAGACTTCACTTCCAGTCCCTCAAGCATGTCGACAGTGACCTGCACCGGACGGTTATACGGAACATGCGTGAGCACACATCTCCGTGCATCGTGACCGAGGAGGATGTCATTCCTCCCTGCGGCGTCAGCCACCCGGAAGCTGTCGAATGCCGCCGCATCTTCATCCACCTGCCAGCTGAGGAACACGGAATCGGCATTTGCCGTATACGTCACTGCGACATCACCGTCCCCGGTCCCTGCAAATATATTTTCCCGTACATGCCTTCCGTCATCACAAGAAAAGCTAAAAAGCAGGATGACAGCATATAACATCGGATACAGTCTCATGGATTCAACTTTCATAACACAAGGTACGTCTATCTCTTCAGATTAGGGTTCAGCCTGCATTCACGCAAAGGATAAGGGAAAGCCAGGTCTTTCTCTGCAAACGCGGCTTCATGTCCCGGAGTGCGCAGTCCTATCAGATCAACCACATTCCCGGTCCTCACGTCAAGCGCCTTGCGCGTACGCAGCATATCGAACCATGTCTGCGTCTCGAAGCACATTTCCCATATACGTTCTTTATAGACAGTCTCAAATGTCAAAGATGCAGGCTTCGCCTCCAAAGGCATGGCCCTACGGCGCACAAGACTGTATGCTTCGACCGCATCAGCATCCGAAGTGCTTCCTCCGTCAGCCTGAGCCTTGGCCTCAGCCATGGTAAGCAGCACATCAGCATACCTTATCAGCGGATAATCCAGCCCGGACTTTCCGGTAGAGGCAGCATCGGCATCCCACCATTTATAAATATATGTCGCCCCGAGTTCCAGGGTCTTTGCCCCGTCAAGGCTCTTGTGCTCCGAGTAATAGTATCCGCCTTCCTCAAGACGCCTGTCGCCCTCCGGGTATGTAGCCAGGAACTCTTGCGTATGGGCAAGCGCACCGCCATAAGCCGCATTTGCCGACAATTCAGTCTGCGCGGGATAAGGCAGCATGTCGTTATGTACCGGAGAACCGGCCCTGTCCGCCTCCCTCTGGATTGACCATAATATCTCGCCTGTATTCTCATTGGAAGCGTCCCTTATGCCTGCATACGAGTCAAACAGCCGGAATGCCTTGCTGTCATACACATCCTTGGCAGCCGAATATGCTTTCTCATAATATTCTTTCCCGAGATTGAGAGGATATCCTGCCATCGTAATATACACTTTGGAAAGCAGGGCCTTCACTGCGCCACGGCCGATATGCCCGTCAGTCCTGCTCCATGAAGCCTCCGCCATAAGTTCCTCAGCCTTTACAAGGTCCGACTCAATCTGTGCATAGACCTGCGCCGCACTGCTCAGCGGTATCTCCACATCAGACAGTGACGTGGTTGGCTCAGTCTTCAAGGGCACACTTTCCCACAGGCGCACGAGATTGAAGTAATAATATGCCCTGAGACTGTAAGCCTCTCCGAGAAAAAGATTTTTCTGCTGCTCAGGAATCTGTACGGACGCAGCCTCTATGCCGGCTATTGTATAGTTGCAGTTCTCTATGGCCGCATACCAGCTCCGCCACAGACCTTCGAGATTCAAGTTCTCCTCCGTAACGGTAAGAAGATTTGCCTGAGTGAGATATATCGAAGTGGCCACGCGAGGGCGTCTGCCGTACCCCGTCATATATTCGAGAAAGATGAACCTGTGCGTACCGACCTCGACATCCCCGTCAAAAATGTCATCCGCAAAGGTATAAAGGCCGTTCACAGCAGCCAGCATCTGTTCCTGCGACTTGAAATAATTGTCAGGCGAAAGGAAGGTCTTGGGATTTTCAGCCAAAAAACCGGTACAGGAAACGGCTCCTGCAAATGCCAGCAATATTGTTATTATACTTTTGTTCATTTCTTGTCTGTTTTGATAATATGTTTAGAATGTAATCCGCAGGTTTCCCGACACCGTCATAGGACGCGGATATGTATAGAAGTCTATCCCCTGTCCTGTATTGGTGTTTGCAAATGCACCCACCTCGGGGTCATATCCGGGATATGAAGTGAACACATAAGGATTCTCCACTATCACACCGAGACTGAGCCCCTTCACAAACCTTGTCTTCTTCAGGACCGAATGTTTGAAATCATACGAAAGCATTATATTGCGTATCCTGATAAAATCTCCTTTGTACAGCATCCTCGAATCCTTCTCGTTCTCACCGAACCATGTATCAGACGGACGGCGCACAGCTGCAATCATCGAATTCTGATTCTCCGGCATCCAGGCATCAAGCACAGACTTCGGAGAATTGGCATAAAGCTGCCGGTTTTCCATCATTGTCCCTGTTATGTTCATGACAGTGGCTCCATATTGGGCCGCAAGATCGAGCATGAACGTGAATCCGTGGAACGTGAAAGTATTGACAAGCGAGATTTCTCCTTTCGGCAATCCGCTTCCCATATATTTGCGGTCATTGTCATCTATCACATAATCATGGTTTACATCCTCATATTTGATGTCTCCCGGCTTTTTACCATATTTTGACGCCTCCTCAACCTCGTCAAGTCCCCATGTCCCGAGCCTGTTCAGGACAAAGAAAGAGCCCCACGGCAGACCTTCAACCGCCCTCGCATTGTTTCCGAGGTCAATTGTCTCCCCGTTTATATCAACGACCACTATCTTGTTGGTAGAGAATACAAAATCCGTGTCCCAGGTAAAATTCTTCCTGTCTACATTGTGCGAGGTCAGAGTGAGTTCGAAGCCCGTGTTCCTGATTTTCCCGAGATTCGTCCATGAAGTGGCATAGCCTGTCGTATATGGAACCTGCTTCTGGAAAAGAAGGTCCGTGGTGGTCTTGTTGTACCAGTCCATGACAATCTCGACACGGTCCTTGGCAAGACTGAAGTCAAGTCCGGCATTGAACTGCCTGGAAGTCTCCCATTTCAGGTCTGAGTTGCCGAGGTTCGACAGGACCACATAGGCATTCAGCTCATTCGCGAATATGGTGTTGCCGTTGGCATACTGCGATATTGTCCTGTAATTCGGAATCGAAGCGTTTCCTACGGCTCCGTAGCTGGCCCTCAGCTTGAGGTTCCCGACATATCTGCGCGCAGGTGCGAAGAACGGCTCGTCAGAAATGAGCCATGCGGCAGAAGCCGATGGGAAATAGCCGTATTTGTTGTTCGCCCCGAAATTCGACGCACCGTCCGCACGGAAGGTAAAGCCGAGCATATATCGGTTGAGGAAGGTATGGTTCATCCTGAAATAGAATGAGTTCATGGTATTTTCGCTCATGGACGAACCAGGCTGCTGATAGACTTCTCCTGCTCCGAGATTATGATATCCGAATGAATCATCGAAAAACTGTTCTGCACCTGCGGACGAACTTTCCGTATGATACCAGTACCAGCTGGCTCCAAGGACAAACGATGAGCGCAGCCTGTCGTTGAAAAATGACGGAGTCCATGAAAGGTAATCTTCATTTGCTATCCTTCTTGAGTCCGAATTGCTGATGGTGGCATAGCCTCCGTTGTTTTCAGTATAGTCTACAAGGCCTTTCTTCGCATAGCTCGTGTTCTTGCCGTTGTTTGACTGCCAATCTCCCTTTATGGTCAAGGTCAGGTCCTTGTAAAGCTTCAGATTCGTCTGGAGGCTCATCACAAGGAAATCAGTCTTGGAAATATTCTTCATCTCCTGCATCAGGCGCAGAGGATTCTCACCGTCCTCCCCGAGAGGATAATCCTGCTTGCGGCCGTATGTCCCGTCCTCATACTGCACAGGAATTATCGGAGGCATCTCCATCATGTTCCTCAGGGCACCCTGGTTCATGCCGTTCTCATTGTCACCGTTGTTCGCCGAATATGAGCCGCCTGTGGCCACGGCCTGTATGTCAAGCCAGTCCGTAATCTGAGACTTCACATTGATATTTCCAGAAAAACGGCTGGAATATGTATACCTCAACAGGCCGTTCATATACTGATAGGCAAGACTGGCATAGACTTTTGTCTTCTCCCCTCCGGCCGAGAACGACAGCGTATGGTCATTCACAACGGCATTCTGCGTCATCACCTTCTGCCAGTCAGTGTCATAGCGCGGAGATGCAATAAGAAGTCCGCCTGCATCATACTTGTAGTTCCCTGATGCATCCTTTGCATAATAGAAAAGGTTCTCCATAGGAGTTGTCAGATGCGGCATCGACGCTCCGCTGTAGGCGTATGCACGTTTCTGGATTTCCATATATTCATCCGCATTCAAAAGGTCCAGCTTGCGCGTAAGCATGCTCACGCCGACCTTTCCGTCATACGTGACAGAACCTTTGGAGGCCGTGCCTGCCTTGGTCGTGATGATGACAACTCCGTTGGCACCCTTGGCACCGTACATTGACGTCGCGGCCGCATCCTTAAGCACGTCTATGCTCTCTATGTCAGAAGGATTCACGAGTGACGGATCAACATCCACGACACCGTCCATCACATATATAGGGTCACTGCCTGCATTTATGGAACCCATTCCGCGGATTCTCAAAGTTGACTTTCCCCCGGGCCTTCCCGAGAAAGAGACATTGCGGACGCCGGCCACCTTTCCTGCAAGACTCTGCATCACATTGAATGCAGAAGCCCTTTCCGTAAGAACATCGCTCTTTACCGAGGCCACAGAAGAGGAAAGTTCCCTTTTGATCATAGTGCCGTATCCGACAGCCACCGCTTCGTCGAGACCTATGGACTCCATACGCATCACGACATTGACAATGCTTCTTCCGGCAAGTTCCACATCTAGCGTCTCCATGCCGAGACAAGAGAAGTTCAGGGATTTCGTCCCATAAGGCACTGTCATGGACCATTTTCCGTCAATGTCAGTCACAGCAGCGGTCCGGTCCTCTCCGGAAGCCATGACTACAGCTCCGGGAACAGCATACCCGTCCTCATCTGTGACCTGTCCCGACACTGTCACAGACACATCCTGGGCAAAGGACACCGCAACGGACATGAGCGCAGCCAGCACACAGGCAGCCCGCATCATGATTCCTGAAAACAATTTTCTGTTCATTCGATTAGTTATTAGTGGGTTTATAATATCATCTAAAGCCCATGTTCAGAATCCATATACAGTTCCAGGATTCCTCCGGACATTATGTCACTGTAATCTATGGACATATCCTTCAGTTCACGCCCGTTAAGCAAAGCTTTCCGGACATATATGTTCTCCGGGCTGTTTCCATGGGCAATTACAGTGAATTTCTTTCCTTTTGCATATTTCCCGTCAAGCCTGAACTCTATTCTGCTGAAAACAGGGCTTGTTACTTCAATCCTGGTGCTTCCCGGACATGACGGATGCAGGCCGGAAGCGGCAAGAATATACCATGCGGACATCTGCCCCGCGTCCTCATTGCCGACAAGCCCCTGAACATCATTAAAATACGCATTCCGGCAGATAAACCTTGTCCATTTCTGCGTCTTCCAAGGCTGTCCGAGCCTGTTGTAGAGGAAAGGAACAAAATGTACAGGTTCATTGGCATGATTATAATATTCATTCCACAGCATATGCGGCGGTGTATTCATGAAAAGACTGTCAAGATCATCAATCACGGCCTCTCTGCCTCCCATAAGCTCAGTCATGCCCTCAATATCATGAGGGACGAACCATCCCTGCTGGTAAGGATTGCACTCGATGCACCCGTACCATTCCTTCAGGCGAGCGTTTTCAGGCCACTCCTCCCATGTCCCGTCTTCACGGCGCGGACGGAACCAGCCCTTTTCATGGTCGAAGACATTGCGGTAGGCCCGGGACTGCCAGGCAAGCTTCGCGGCATCCTCATCATGTCCGAGTTCACCTGCAAGAACTGAAAGGCACCAGTCAAAATAGGCATATTCAAGAGTATGGGAAATGCTCAGTCCTCCGGGAGTATAACCCAACGGGAAATTCCCGTATTTTTCAGATGTGTTCACAGCATACTGATATGCCTTTTCCGCATCATAGCCGCGTATTCCCTTTATATAGGCATCCGTCAGCACTGACAGGGCCGGATTGCCGAGCATGCATCCTGAATATGCATTCAGCAGTTCCCACCGCTCGAAATACTTTCTTCCGCTCTGCTCTGCAAGGGTTATAAGAGAATTGAGCAGGTCGTCGTTCACCTGCGGATTGATTATAGTCTGCAGCGGCATCTGGCTTCTGAACACATCCCAACCGGAAAATATTGTCCTTTTTGTAAACTTGCCTCCGGTATTGTGTATCTTCCCGTCACCGCCTGTATAGCGTCCGTCAACATCAGTGAATATTCTCGGATCTATCATGGAATGGTACATCGAGGTATAGAACACCGTCTTTTCATCTTCCGTCCCTCCGGCAATCCTTATGCGTCCCAGTTCCCTGTTCCACATCTCCCACGCCTCTTTCCTGACATTGCCGAAGTTCTTTCCGGCAATCTCGCGGTCAAAATTCTTTTTCGCACCTTCCATGTCCACGAATGATATTCCGACTTTCAAAGTTACCTCATCACCGCGGACAGTAGGGAACTCTGTGAAAAATCCGATATGGCGCCCTTCAATCTCATTCTGTCCGCGGATGATTTCCGCATCCCTGACACGTTCCAGATAGCCGAGGCTGACAACATCTTCATTTTTGCGGGACCATCCTTCAGGAATATCAGCGCTCCAGAAGCCGTATTCAGTCAGCGGACGGCTGAACTCGGCATAAAAATATACGGTATAGTCCGCATTGCCCTCGCCATTGCCCCATCCTCCTGTCTGCGGAGTGCATCTCATCCAGCCGGCAATGCTCCTGTCATCAAGCACCTTGACATATTGGTACTCCGACGTGCCGCCGACCCTCCTGGCAAGGTCAATCTGAATGCGCGAAAGCCCGGACTCAGGGAATGTCATTTTCATGATGCCGCAATGAGGCAGAGCAGAGCATTCTGTCACAATGTCATAGTCAACCAGCCTTGTCCTGTAGTATCCGGCCTCGGCATATTCAGTGTTCTTGTCATAGCGCGACCTGTAACCGCAGATGCTTCCGTCCTCCTTTCCGGCAACAGTAACGAGAGGCCCCGTAGACGGCATGACCAGAAAGTTGCCAAGGTCACCGTTCCAGCCGACACCGCTCATCTGTGTGAAGGCGAATCCCTCTATTGTTTTCATTTCATAACTGTATCCGGAACCGTTGTCGCCGCCTGTCACGGTATTCGGGCTTACCTGGACCATGCCGAAAGGAACCGCCGCACCGGGGAAAGTCTTTCCAAGTCCGTGGTACACTCCTGCTGCATCAGCACTTGTGCACGCACCTATAAAAGGGTTTACATAGTGTGCAGGCTCTTTGACCCAAGCGGACATATCGTCTGATTCCATTTTGTCTGCCTTCATTCTGCCAGATTTTCCGCGTCCCCGCTCAGCACATGGACTCTTCTCGGAAGATATTCCATTTATAAGCAGCGTCTTTATCCCGAATCTCGGCATCTGCACATCAACCTCGGTCCCCCCTTCATTACGGCGGAATTCTGAAGAACATATCACATTCCCGTTCAGGTCAATCTCTTTCACCTGTGCCGCCCCGAAACCAAGCCTCACAGTACACATGCCGTCCGTGCCGGAAGAATTGAACAGCCTCATGACCAGCCCGGCATCCGTCAGATATGCAGCGGACAGTTCATAGCCGCTTTCAGAAAGGTCAAGCCAAGACCTGTTTTCAAGCTCCGCATTCCTGTATACGGCGACATACAGAGGCTCATTCCAGCAGATGCTTTCATTGCATATGCCGGCCTTGTCCCAAAGCCCTGCATGCGGCACAATGGCGAAATTCATTTCCGAAGGTCCTGTTATGGGATAGTCCCTGCCCCAGAGTCCGTTTCCTGAAAACTGGGCAGTAAGGCACAATGGGAAATCCTTTCCGAAAGAATAAGATGTAGTATGGTCTGAAAACAAAGCCATTCCGTACCCGTCTTCTCCATCTGCAATGTCCACCCAGTTCAAGATTATATTATGCTTTATCTTGTCCCATGAGCTGTAGAATGTATCCTCATTCCTTGACTTCAGGACATCAAATGGAGCATTTTTATATAGGCACGGCTCGGCAAGCGAAACCGGGAACATCACATTGAGTTTATTGAAATCCTCATAGAAAGCCCTGCGAGGATTGTCATAGGCGTCATTCTGGGCAAATGACCCGATTCCTCTGTTCTCCTTCCAATCAATCTTCAGAGAAAAATCTATCTTCCTGTCCCCGTCCCTCAATGTGACTGTCTGTACAAACGGGGTCCCGTCTATGCTTCCGCTGACGCGCACAACTGTCTCAAAAGGTGACGGTCTTTCCACATTTACCTTTGCAGGAGCGTCTGCGGACGAATGGTATTGCGAATCATCATAGAAATATCCGCGTATCTCCCCAATGGAGAAGCTGCTTTCCTTGTCCGCGTATTCCCTGTTTCCAAGAGTTTTGGCCACAAGGCTTGTGATGACTCCTCCGCGCGACGGGTCGAATACAATCCGGTACATGCCGTTCTCCGCCACAACTGCTCCGGCATTCACGGCATCGCCAGAAACATGTCGGCTCTCCTCCACTCTGTACATTTGTTTCTTTCTGTCCGCCTTGCCGCCACGCCTTTTCACTACCTCATACGTGGCATACCCGAATGCAGGCACATCTGCCATGAAAGAAAGTTTTCCCGATTCAGGCTCATACCATGAATCAACCTCATGCCCTTCCGGATCCGTGACGGAATAGGCTCCTGTTCCGCAACATACTGACGAAGTTGCAGACGTATAGCCCTGTGCAGGAAACATTCCTCCAGAAAACGGGGCACATATATCTGCCGACACTGTTTCACGGCGTCCGAATCCCGAAGCATTGAAAACCCTGACATAAAAGCGGCCGTTTCCGTCTACTGCATCTTTTTCCTTCCTGCCAGCCTTTCCTGTTCCACAGACACCGACGTACTCATCCATTCCCTCAAGCCTGCCGGAATATGAATCTTTTATTTCACTCTCAATATTTCTGCATATATCATCAGAAGCGGAAGTCCACAGAGCGATATTGTCTGCCCACGTCCCGTCTGCATTCAGATTATTGTACGGCACAATCCACGAGTCATGGTGCTGCGCAAGCATCAGTGTCCGCCAGGCCTCATCCATCTCCTCCATATCATATCTCCAGTTACGCCCGTTCACATTTGCATAGATGGAAGCCATGGCCCCGAGCTTTTCCGTCCTTACGATATTGTTCTCCGTACGGCGCACCTGTCTGCCGATTTTCTGCATGACCTGCGTACCCCACATAAGGCTCACAAGCACATCCTCCTGCGTAAAATGCCAGTCCTGCTCGGGCTGCTCGGGCTGTCCGTCCAAAACATGTCCGAAATATTCCTTCCAGGTAGTATATACGGAATTATTTTTTGCAGGATCCCCTATCCACGGGCCGAAAGTCCAGCCTGCATCCTGATAGCACATGCCCACCGGATTTCTGAATCCCGCTTGCCTGCAGGCATTGAGATATTCAGTACTGTTGTCATAAGACATTGTCTGCCAGACAGTCCCCGGGACCAGATCTTCGCATCCGTGCCGCGGAACTGCAGGTATTGATGTGCCGTCAGGACCTGTCCAATTGACCATTTCACCGCCAAAGGCAGAAGTATAGCCGCCCCAGCATGTGTCAGGACATTTGAGAGACGCCCTCTCATAGCCGAACTGCCTAAGAATCTGTGGAAGACAGCTTGTAAAGCACGGTTCTTCGACGGCATAGGTCTTAAATTCCGCCCACGGGAAATGGCTGCGGATTTTTTTCATTCCGTAATACATGTGCCGGATGATGCTTTCTCCCGAGACATTGTAGAAATATGCCTGCGCATATGCCGGATTGGTGAACTCTATGCGGTCCGTCTTCGTCATCTCCGCGAATCTCCTGTAGTCCTCAGGAGTCCTCACCTTTACGGTGTCCCACGTCTCAGGTTCGATTTCAAGTGAAATCTTCCAGTCCGGATGCTTTTCTAACCGGTCTGTCATAAATCCGGTATAGGACATAGGATAATGCCCGTACACTCCACCGTGGAATCCGTCGACAAACCACACTTTTTCCTGTCCCACAGCCACAAGACCGGAAATCACGGCCATGAGCGGCACAATGGACAAATGCCTTATAAAGTTATTCTTGCTGATTGACATATCTTAAGTTTCACATACGATTATTCAATACTCCAATTGCTCCCTGCCCCGGAATGGCCAGGTGAACCGGTTTCCTCCCACGGTCCTTATGGCCGCAGCCCGACAGATTCAATTCTGTTTCAAACGGATTCTACGCACCACCGGCTTGTTGATTTCGTATATTTTCTCCGTGAGCATTTGAATTTCCTCCTTCCGGGCTTCACGGACACTCTCATGCATCATCTTAGACCAGTTCTCCCGGTGCACCTGAAGCCAGAAATTGTTGTTTTTTTCAGCGTCAAGGGCACGGACCGCATGTTCATCGTCCGCACCGAGAAGTCCCTTAGCCTGGAAGAAACCGTACTGCATCCATGCAAAGTCCCTGAAATTGCGCTCTATCTCCCATCTGTATTCATTAAGATGCATTACAGCAAGGGCCTGACGGTACTGAGGAGTAAAAGCAAGTCCGGCAAGGTTTATCCCGTCCTCGAGTTCGGCCGAAGTCCATGACCCGAGATTCACATCATCTATATATAAGGTATAGCTGCCCTTCAGTCCCTTTACAGCAAGGCGTTCCTGGTTCATCTCTTCGTTGAAAGGTACGAGTGCCGAAACGGCAGCCTGGCCTCTCTTTGTGCCGAAGCCATGCGCGATGGTATCCATTGGGTAAGGAAGCGCCTCCGCCAAATAGTCAAATGAGATTTCCCTACGACCGGTGCGCACGCCAGATATGCGGCAGTTCTCCTGCCTTGCCACTCTCCCGCTGCGTGCATCGACTTCAATGTCAGCGACCTTGCTTCCGGAAAAACCCTGCGCCTTGAGGAACAGGTACGTCATCACCATGTGCCCGTCATTGTCAGGATGAATACGGTCTCCGACACTTATGGTAAAAGACGGGTCGGTTTCCTGTGCCTTGGCGCATATCTCCAGCAGCGGAGCATTGAAATCCAGGAATTCCCATCCGTTCTCCTCAGCCGACTGCCTCTGAAATTCAGAGATACGCTGCATCACTGCATTTTTGCTGTGAAGCGGAGTATTGTCAAATTCAGCAGTCTCATCATAAGGAGAACCTCCGAGCATCACGATACGCACGCCGTCAAGCTTTTTGAGCCGTTCCTCAATCTTGCGGAAATTTTCGAAACATTCCATATAACGGCCCTCCCCGAACTCTTCCGCATCTTCTCCGAGCCATTCCGAATACCCTGTGTCATTCATCCCGAAAGTGACCATAAGCACGGTCGGACGTTTGCTGAATACGTCTCCGTCAAGCCTCTTGAACATATCGGCCGCAGTATCTCCGCCTATGCCTGCGTTGAAGACACTGAGGTTCATGTACGGAAACCGTGTCATATACCACAGCCATATATAAGAGTGGTAATGTCCCCCGTCAGTTATGCTGTCACCAAGGAAGACGGCCCTGTCACCGTCAGTGAATTGTCCGATTGTCTGCGCATAGGCTACCGTCCGGAGCATCAGCAGCACGGCCATCGCAGCAAAATACTTTTTCATTTTCTTATGTGATTAATTGGTTATGTCCTTTATCATGCCGTGCAAAATTACCATACAACCCATGCAAAAAAGTACACTATTTATACTTTATGGTGTACAATTCTGCCACCGGCCCTTATTTTTACGTAATTTAAGGTCAGTTACAAAAATCTGCCGGCAAAATTGTCAAGCTACGGCACAGACAGTTCTCTTTAATTTGGAAACAGGGAAAATGTCAGCGGCTTATGCGCTGCTGCCTGAAATAGGCATAATCACGGCCTTACCGGCCGGTGAGACCGATATACCCGCTAATGAATACATGATGGAGCCGGCTAATCAAAAGCATAGCCCGGCCCACGCTATATGAAAGAGCAATGCGGATGAACGGCAATCATGTACAGAAGTCATGACGGCAATCACACACCGCGGCAGATGCTGAGGATTTCCTCCCCGTACTTTTCGAACTTGGCCTTGCCGAATCCCTTGATTGCGAGCAGCTCCTCCTTTGATTTTGGAACTATGGAGGCTATTTCCAGCAAAGTGCTCTGATGCATTATGGTGTATGCAGGAACATTGTCAGCCTTGAAGCGGGCTGTCCTCCATTCCATAAGTTTCTCACGGACTTTGTCATCCACAATGCCGGCTTCACCTTCTTTTCTGACGATTTTCTTCAATTTCTTCTTAGACGCCGGCTTTTTCCTGTCCTCCAGCAAGGCCTCTGTCCTTATTTTGGAATACTCCTCAGTCGCAAAGCCCCTGTCAATAATCATATGCATCGTCCTGCAGGCGATTTCAAAATTCACGGCCAATTCATCTGAAGCATCCTTAATCTTCTTCCGGACTTCCTTGTTGTCAATCTCAAGCGATGAGACTCTCGAGCAAAGTTCTGCCATCTCCTCAAGCTCGGGAAGGAAATATTTTGCAGCTTTTTCGAGCCTGACTTTAAGATAATCATCGTCAGGACTGTCAGCATCCTCTATTTTGGAAAGCTGCAGATTGAAAGTCCGTCCGGTCCTCCTGATTTCCTGAAACCTTGCACTTTTATTTTCAAGCAGCTGATATTCTGAAACATACAGCTTATGCAGATGCTCCCGCCATATCTTCATCATCCATCCCCACGACCTGCCGATATCGTCGAAAGCAAAAATTTCACGGAGAATGCTGAAACGGTAATCGGTTTCTTCCTTCTGAAGATTATTCTGCAGTTCTTCCTGAGGAGTTGCCGACTCATCGAACAAGGAGACATCAGAATCTGAATATATTGCGGAAGGGCTGATGGGAGAATCCAATGAAATGCCCTCCAATGTACGGCATCTTGACAAAGCCACATAGACCTGACCGAAAGCGAAGGCCGCACCGGCATCTATGGTTACACGGTCAAAGGTCAGTCCCTGGCTCTTATGAATCGTTATCGCCCAGGCAATCCTGAGAGGAAGCTGCCTGAACTGCCCTATTATATTCTGCTTTATTTCCCCGAACTCTTCATCCAGGGCATATTTTATATTCTGCCACTCGACAGGCTGCACGGATATCAGGTTCCCGTCGGCATCCGATACGGTAACGCTGTCATCAGAATCAAACGATTCCACACGGCCAATCTTGCCATTGTAGAACCGCCCTTCGGAATCGTTACGGATGAACATGACCTGCGAGCCCTTTTTCAGGACAAGCACCTCGTCAGCCGGATAGCTGTTTTCCGGAAAGTCCCCTTCAACTTCAGCGGCAAACTGGACAGCCTCGCCGGGCAATGCATCAAGCTTGCGGCTGTTGACATCGTCCGCCTGCCTGTTATGTGTCATCAGACGAATAGGTTCTGACGGGTCGTCAGCCTTGTTATCGTGACCACATGCGGCCCCTACCCTTGAATTCAGCTTACGGAGCAATTCCCCTTCGAGACGGTTTTCCCTTACGGCATTGAGAATGTCCAAGAACTCCAGGTCCTGCTGGCGATATACTTTTTCAAACTCTATAGTTATATACTGAAGCCTGCGGAGAGCCTTTGAATGAAAGAAATACGGAGACGGATATACCTGTTCCATATATTGCCTTTCGGACTCCTTAACAACAGGCGAAAGCTGCCGTGCATCCCCTATCATCAGAAGCTGAACGCCACCGAAAGGCTTGTCACTGCGGCGATACCTGCGCAGAGTCATGTCCACCGCATCCAGAAGGTCGGCACGGACCATTGATATCTCGTCTATTATGATAAGGTCCAGGGTGCGGAGAATCTTGACCCTGTCCTTCCTGAGGCTCCGGTAACTTTCCGGCATCTGGTACTCCGTCACAAGTTCCTTGACATCCGGAAGATACGGACATAGAGGGAGCAGGAAAAATGAATGTATCGTGGAGCCGCCTGCATTTACGGCCGCGACTCCTGTAGGAGCAAGCACGACAAACCTTTTTGAGGTAGTACGTGTAATATATTTAAGGAATGTGGTCTTTCCCGTTCCCGCCTTTCCTGTCAAGAATATGGACCTTCCGGTAAGCTTGACATACCGTTCAGCCATTTCAAAAATTGAATCTTTCTCCATATCCAGTTGAAATCACATAAATAAGGCCGCACCTCATTGGCCGTTAAAGAATTGCCACTCCCCCATCTTACTCAGGCACACCAGCCGCATCAGCCGGTAAGTACAGTGAGGGGCTCAGAAACTGTTTAAAAGCACTTCTGAAAAGATATATTGTTCTTAAAATTTCCGAGCTTCAAGAGGCGTGTATGAAAATCTGCCGAAAATACCTGTCTCCTTACCCTCCGCATAAAGCCCGAGGACTATTCCGGTAAAGCCGCCGGCTGTTTCTGTTGAAAGATAACGCGCATCCAAGACTCCAACTTTCACAAATTCATTGCCGCCGTCAACTGAACAATAAAATTCATAAATGTCCGGGCTTCCGACAACCCTCAAAATTGCTTCCGCACAATGCACTTGGCCATTCAAACTTGTTCCGCCCCTTTCATTCATACAATTCGGACAACAGCCATGTCCGTATGCCGTAGCACAATCACAGACAGGGAGGACAACACCGGGAAGTTCACCGGAGATGGAATTTAGCCGGTAACGCAACACTGATTCAACTGAACCGGTCCGTGTGCGTCTGAGAAAAAAGTCATAGTGCGACAGAGCATCCATATAGACAGTCAGCCCAGCCTCACCGAAAAGCTCATTCCCCACAGGGCCGTTTTCCTGGCAGAAAACTCCTCGACCAAGTCTTACGGAAGTTTCCGCAATGAAATTGATGTCCCTTTGGCGCACTGCTGCGAAAGTAGGGCTTTCAAGACTGCTCAACCCTGCTTCCGTGCCGCGGAGTACAAGTCCTTCTTGTGTGAATATGTAATTTGACATGTCAGGATTCCGCAGATGCAGCCATTCATAGCCAAAGCGGTCCATACGGCCGAAATCGTATTCCAGTTCACGACTTAAGGAAGCAGTCTGAGGCAACGTATGGACCTTCATGTCAATGCTCACGGTACCGTTTCCGTTCACTACAGGCCAGCCGTCATCATTCCACTCCACAGGTGCGAGATAAGTCTCACGTCCCGTCAGATGCAGCCCCATGGTCTGCGGACGGAAAGCCAGGAACACCATCCACCATGAACCGTCATGAGCTTGTACAAGATCGGCATGTCCTGTCCCCTGGATAGGACTCGTCTGAGTCAACTGTCTTTGGTGGCAGAGTATCGGATTAGCCGGATTGGACTCGTAAGGGCCTGTCAGGCTGCGGCTGCGTGCAATCGTGACCATATGTCCCATTTCAGTTCCCCCCTCTGATATCATCAGATAGTACATCCCGTCTTTTTTATAGATGTGAGGAGATTCAGGATAGCGTCCGCCAGTACCTCCCCAAAGCGGAACGGAACCGCTGAGGCGCTCTCCTGTCCCAGGGTCAATCTCACATAGCATAATGGTTCCGCCGGGATTGGACGTAAGGTAGCATCTGCCGTTCTCGAAATATAAAGAAGGGTCAATGCCTTCCTGCTCCAGCCATACAGGCTCGCTCCATGGACCGGCAGGATCAGTTGCGGTCACGAAAAAATTTCCGCTCTTCCGGCCGTTTCCTATGTTTGTCGTAACCATGTAATATGTTCCGTCATTATAACGGATAGTCGGCGCATAAATTCCCTGCCATGCATTTGCACCTTTCAGAGGAAGCTGCGACTCACGGTCAAGCACATTGCCTATCTGTCTCCAATGTATTAGATCGCGGCTGTGAAATACTGGGACTCCTGGAAAGAACTGGAAAGTGCTGTTTACAAGATAGTAGTCCTCACCTACCCTGCATACGCTCGGGTCCGGATAAAACCCGGGAAGAACGGGATTGCAGTACCCGGATGTGACCGCAATTTTTTCGGAATCACTGCATTTATACGGTTTTTCAGATGCGGACAGCTGGCCCAACTGCATGAATGTGCAGAATGCCAACACGGAAAGTTTCAGGAATCCATTCATAGCCAACGATTTGGAGAGTGTAAATAAATTCGGCCCATGAAGTTTCTCATAGACCATTCCAAGTATAACTCCAGATATCAGACGATTCGGCGAAAGTGTCCGTACATTTTTCCTCAGTTTCAGCCATGAATTCTATTAACGGCCCCTGCCACACTAACCCATTTCATCTGTCAATCTTTATGCAAATATAGCCAAAAGCGAGAGCAGAAGACAAATTTATTTGTCTTCTGCCGAGCGCCAAGCGTATAGATGTCCGTCAGGACAAATATAGCCAAAAGCGAGAGCAAAACGTCAAGCTTGCTTGTAAGTTTTGCCGAAGCGCAAGCGTATATATGAGCTTTAGCTCAAATATAGCCAAAAGCGAGAGCAAAAGTATTCTGCCGAAGCGCAGGCGTATATATGGCAACAATGGCGGTGAGACCGCAACCAAATGCAGCATCACAGGAGGGACGCTATCGCATAGCCTCCGAAAATGAGCCAGATATAAAGAATGCCTGCAAGCAGAAAAGGTTTCGCCCCGGCCTGCCTGAATTTGTCAAAGCTGGTTTCCGCACCAAGGGCTGTCATTGCCATTGTCAGCAGGAATGTATCGAAAGCATTTATCGCATCGAGTCCGCTATTGAGAATACCGGAAGGAATGAGCGGCATGCTCTGGAGCATGGAATTTATGCCTATCGCAACAAGGAACAGTACCGCAAACCATGGAACCGCAATCTTGCCGCGCCCTGACTGCCTGCCATCAGCCTCTTCATTACCGGCGCACACGCCTGCCCCCTCCGCAAATCCATGTCCCGAAGCCATGCTGGCCTTCCTGCTTCTGCGCGAAAGCACAAGGCTCATGACAACAAGCACCGGAGCAAGCATCATGACACGAATCATCTTGGTGACGGTAGCGGCATCGGCGACATTTCCTCCTGCGGCGTCCATTGCATTTCCGGCTCCGACCACATGCGCCACCTCATGAAGCGTCGAGCCGAGATAGACTGCCACCTGCCTGTCATTCAGCCCGTCAAGAATCCCGCTCCTGTAAAGGACAGGATAAAGAAACATTGACAAGGTACCGAAAATAACCACGGTAGATACGGCTACGGCAGTCTTGTGCGGCGGGCATTTCACGACAGGCTCAGCACCGAGCACGGCAGCCGCCCCGCATATTGCGCTTCCTACGGATGTCATCAGAGACGTCTCACCATCAACCTTCAGCAGACGTCCCGCGAGTATCCCTATCAAAAGAGTCCCGCACACTATCACCAGGTCAGCGGCAATGGCCGGAAGCCCTATTTCAGCAACCTGCTGGAATGTCAGGCGGAAGCCGTAAAGCACAACACCCAGACGCAGAACCTGCTTCGTGCAGAACTGAATGCCCGGAACCCATGTCTGAGGCAACTTGTTGCGGAGGCTGTTGGCATAGAGCATTCCCAGAATGATTCCGACAATCAGCGGGCTGAGCGACAGCTTCCTGACAAATTCAAAATCCGATATATAGAATGCGGAAAATGAGAACAGCACTATCAGAAGTATTCCGTGAAGCACATCCGGACGGTTTTCTTTGAATTGAGACATCATAACTAATCAATTTTAAGTCAAGGCCGCGCTCACCATGCAAGCAACGTTCCCGACACCAATTTCGGGGTGCAAATATAGCTAAAGTCGAGAGCAGAGGGAAAATTTATTTTCACTATGCCGAGACGCATCAGTATATGTGCGCGAAGCGCAAATATAGCTAAAGTCGAGAGCAGAGGCAAAGTTTACTTTAATTACGAAAATCGGACTCAAGAATCATTTGGTTTTTCGCCAAATTTCCAAACAATTTTACGGCATATTTCCAAACATCTTTAAAACCGGCGGACGAAAAAGTCATGATGCAACCGGACCGGAGCCCCGAAACACCCCTCAACCGGACAGAAAACTTTGTTCCCGAAGGTTGAGAAGTGCAACATTTATTGCAGATTGAAAATCTAAAAGATAAAGGGTGAGCAACAAATAAATTTTTGCTCACCCTCATGAAGTTTAACCAATCTTAAGTAATTATTCCTCTATTTCACGGAAAGAAATCGCGAAACCGCCGCCGCGGGCCATTTCCATCGCAAGCACATCAGAAGAAGTCACGTTCTTCCTGTATATCCTGTATGTCTGCGGATTGGTCTGATAGTCAGTATCCTCAGCATCAGCATAAATCGTAGCCTCATATGTCTTGCCTGCATCAAGGAATGACATCGGCACATCAAGTGTACGCCTGTTCTCGTCATTCACTCCGCCGGCGAACCACTGGCCGTTTTTCTTGCCCTGTCGTGCAACCACGACATAATCGCCAGGCTCCGCAAGCAGATACTTGCTCTGTATCCAGTCGATGTCAACATCCTTGATGAACTGGAAGGCGTCCATATAGCGCTCATAGTTCTCAGGAAGGTCGGCAGCCATCTGCAGAGGCGAATACATGGTCATATAAAGGGCAAGCTGGTTGGCTATCGTCGCATTCACCTTGGAATTGTTACGCCCGGAAGTGACTTCAGCCATATCCATCACGAATATGCCAGGCGTAAAGTCCATAGGGCCGCCGTTTAGCCTTGTGAACGGAAGGATGGTCACATGATGAGGCTTGGTGCCGCCGAACGCCTGGTATTCGGTACCGCGGGCGGACTCATTGCCGATCAGGTTAGGGTATGTCCTGCAAAGGCCCGTAGGACGCACGGCCTCATGGGCATTCACCATTATCTTGTGCCTTGCAGCCTCAGTGACCGCATACAGATAATGATTCACCATCCACTGGCCGTAATGCGTCTCTCCTCGAGGCAGGATATCACCTACATATCCGCTCTTGACGGCATCATAGCCATATTTGTTCATGAGGTCATACGCCTTCTCCATGTGACGCTCATAATTGCGGACTGAAGAAGAAGTCTCATGGTGCATCATAAGCTTAACGCCCTTTGAATGGGCATAGTCATTCAGAGCCTTGATGTCAAAGTCAGGATAAGGAGTGACAAAATCAAAGACATAGTCCTTTGAGCAGTTCGCCCAGTCCTCCCAGCCTTCGTTCCAGCCCTCAACGAGAACCTGGCTGAATCCGTGTGCGGCCGCAAAGTCAATATACCTGCGCACTTTGTCATTGTTGGCAGAATGCCTGCCGTTAGGCTTGCTCTTGGAATAATCGGTCTTTCCGAGCTGCACGGAAGCATAGTCATCCGTATATGCCCACGAACCCTTTCCGCTTATCATCTCCCACCATACTCCGACATATTTCACCGGATGTATCCATGACACGTCCTCATATGCGCAAGGGTCATTGAGATTCAGCACAAGACGGGACGAAAGCATCTGAGCGCCGCTTGTGGCCACCTCTATTGTCCTCCAAGGAGTCTTGCAAGGAGTCTGCATGTACCCTTTCCAGCCCTGGGCGTCAGGAGTCAGGTGAGACGTGAAAGTAAATGACGCAGGGTCAAGGTCAAGGTGCATGCAAGGATAATTCACAAGAGCGGCCTCGTGGATATTGATGTACAGGCCGTCATCAGAACGCATCTGGAGCGAAGTCTGCACCGCATTGTCAGACCAGAGAGTCTGCGAGGAGTTGCCGCAGACAGCCTCCTTGTATTTTTTGCTTATTTCCGACAGGCGGCACTCGGTATAATCATATTCCTGAGTGTCATAGTCACCCGGAATCCACCATGCGGTATGGTCACCGGCCAAGGCGAACCGGGTAAGTTCCTCCTTGATGACAAAATAGTTCAGGTTCTTCTGCGCAGGAAACTCATAGCGGAATCCCAGGCCGTCGTCATAGAGGCGGAAACGTACCGCCATCTTCCTTCCGGTCGAGGTCTGCACAAGATTCACAAGAAGCTCATTGTAATTGTTGCGTATCTGTGCCTCCTCTCCCCATACAGGCTCCCAAGTCTCGTCAAAAGAAGAAGTTTCCGCACTTTCAAGCTCAAATCCGTCATGGAAAGAATTTGCGGGAAGAGCATCTTTCTTGCCTATTGAGCCGTCAGACTCCCATGCCAGTTCCGTTGCCTTCACTGTGCCACGGAGTTCAAAACCGAGGTCAGACGGGAGGATAACCTTCTTTTCACCATAACTCAAAGAATACTGTGGAGTTCCGTCCGCGGCAAGCTGAAAAGTCATCTGCATATTGCCGTCAGGTGAAAGCAGAGTCCGGACATCCGTTGCAGGTCCGGGATGATTTTGTGCCGTACAGCCGGCCGCGAGAACAGCAGCCGACACGGCGATCAACATTTTATTCATATCATTTCAGTGTTATAATTTCCATAGCATGACCTCCATGACAAAAAGCGGAAGGACATGTGCATAAACATAATCATTAACGTTTAAACTCCACGACAAGAACAGAATGCGGCTCAGCCACAGTAGAGTCTGACACCTCAACCGCCTCACCGGTCAACACATTCCTGCCGCTGGACAACCCCTCTGAAATCTCAGAATAATGTGTCCACGGTATATTCTTAGGCCCGTCCGAATTGTTCACATACACAAATACCGCATCCGTATCATCATACCGGAAATAACCGTAGGTATTGTCACGCGAGAGGAAATGCATCGTCCTGCCATCATGAATCACCTTCTTTTCCTTTCTCCAGTTGAACAGACGCGACACATAGCGGTAAAGTTCACCTGCCTGTCCCTTTGCGACAGCAAGCCCGTCTGTGTTCACAGTCTGCGCATCACGTCCCTCCTCAGTGAAAAAGTCCACGGCATCCCCCGGCCATCCTCCCGGGAAATCAACACGCAGACCGCCATGGTTGCTCATGTCATCACTATCCGAAGACACAAACATAAGTTCGTCACCGGCAAAAATCTGAGGAATCCCGCGCATTGTGGCCATAAGTACCATTGCAATCTTCAGGCGCGAAGGGTCCTTGCGCACCACATCTCCTATTCTTGCAGTATCGTGGTTTCCCGGGAAAATGAGCATATGCGAAAGGTCGTGATAGACAAAATCATGAGAAAGGATGTCATAAATCCTTGCCATTCCCTGGCCCCAGCCCGGATTGTCGCAAGGAAGCCCGGCACAGAGCGCATCATAGAGCGGGAAATCCATGATTGACGGCAGATTAGAGTCAAAACCGTCCTTGTTCTGATTGCCACCCTGCCAATATGCAAGCTGAGGCACGGAGGAGGTCCAGCACTCCCCCACAATGTTCATGTCAGGATATTCATCCAATATGGCAGCACACCAGTCCGCGGCAGGCTGCTTTTCATTATAAGGGTATGTGTCCACGCGCAGTCCCTCAAGTCCGGCATATTCAATCCACCACACGGCCCACTGCACAAAATAGCGTAGCATATACGGATTGTCAAGGTTCATGTCCACCATGGAAGGCACAAACCACCCGCTCTCATTGAGATACAGGTCCCTGGCCGATGCATTCGGATCCATATTGGCGGAGAAGCACACATTGGTCCCGGTATATTCAGGGAACTGATGTATCCAGTCTTTGAACGGCAGGTCATCCATCCACCAATGCTCCGTCCCGCAGTGGTTCGGCACCATGTCCATAATGACGCCCAGACCTCTTTCCGACGCCTTTTCGACGAAAGTGCGGTAAAGGCTGTTGCTTCCAAAGCGAGGATCAATATGATAGTAGTCCGACGCCGCATAGCCGTGGTATGATCCCTCAGGGGCATTGTCGGCAAGGAAAGGAGTCGCCCAGACATATGTCGCTCCAAGTCCGGCGATATAGTCAAGGTGGTCGATTATGCCTTGGATGTCACCGCCGTGGCGTCCGAAAGGCTCGCTTCTATCCGCCTTCTCCGCCATGGAGTCCACAGAATCATTGGAAGTGTCCCCGTTGGCAAAGCGGTCCGGCATAATAAGGTAGACCATATCTGCAGTCGTGAAACTCTTGCGAGATGCAGAGCCGGGACGCCTGGACTCTATTTCATAAGGATACTTGAATGCCGGGACAGACTCCCCTTTCCTGGTGAAGACAAGATAATATGTCCCGGGACAAGCCTTTTCAGAAATCTTTATGTCTGCAAACAGATAATTCGGACTGTCGGCTTCATGGACAGCTGAGACAGCGACTCCGGCACCGCCCTCTACGGACAGCACATATTCAGAGACTCCCTGTCCGTGTATCATAAGCTGCAAAGGCGTGTTCATGCCTGTCCACCAGGAAAGCGGCTCGACATGTGAAACCTGTGCTGCATCTGCATCAGCGACAGAAGCCGGGTCAAAGGCTGGACGCACAGTGCATGATGCGAAAACGGCAAGTGCCGATACGGTGATAATCTTTTTCAGCATAGTGTCAATATGGTTTAAATGTAGAGATTTACCGGCAAGTGATTTCGTATTCCCATGGTGCCCTCAGCTGCACCTTTACAGTGACAGTGTCACCCGGAACGGTCCTGGCAAAGACAATGGTGCTGTCCTCCGATGAAATAAGGTCAAAGCTGCCGCCGTCGCGTCCTGCAGCAAGGGCAGGATGAGCATGACGCAGCGCCACCAGTTCTTTATAAAAATCAGTATATCCGTTTTCCTCCCAGGCGGGCACAGGGTCTTTCTCGAAGAATTCAAACCTCTTGTTCCAGCCCATTTCCTGGCCGGTATAAATGAGAGGCTGTCCCGAAGGCAGGGTGAAGGTCAAAACTGCCATCGCCCCGGCGGCATCGCCCATACGCTCAAATTCAGTTCCGGCCCATGAATTCTCGTCATGATTGGATGTAAACATAAGCCTGAGTGCATCCGAAGGCACTGCAGCCGCATCCTTCTCTATATATTCCAGCAGTTCAGGGACATTCTTTCTGCCTTGGGCAATGTCATTGAGAATATGATGAAGTTCCCATGCATAGGAAGCATCAAACCCGGCTACAGTGTGCAGCCTCGGGTCTTCACCTTCAGCCAGCATATACATATCCGGCCACTCAGAACGCAGCATGGATATCGTCTCTTTCCAGAAGTCAAAAGGGACCTCGCAGGCCATGTCGCAGCGGAATCCGTCCACACCCTTTTCCATCCAGAAGCGCATTGCCGCCTGCATTGCCGTCCACACATCCCTGTTGTCATAGTTCAGCTCAGCGATGTCGGTCCAGTCATAATTCACGACAGTATTTCCGAGAGAGTCACGCACATACCAGTCTGCCGGACATTCATTGATCCATTTGGCATCCGGAGACGTGTGATTGGCCACACAGTCAAGTATCACCCGGAATCCCATTTTGTGCGCAGCCGCAAGAAAAGTTTCAAAGTCAGCCATTGTTCCGAATTCAGGATTTACGGCACAATAGTCTGAAATCGCATAATAAGACCCGAGCGTTCCCTTGCGCTCCTTGACTCCTATCGGATGTATAGGCATCAGCCACAGGATATCCACCCCGAGTTCCTCAAGACGCGGCAGTTCAGCCTGTGCGGCTGCAAATGTGCCTTCCGGAGTGTACTGACGTATGTTCATTTCATAAACCACCGCATCATAGGCCCAGTCGGGATGGGCATTTTCATGTTTCGGTGCGCATGAGAATGCGGCTATTAAAGCCGCTATGCCTGATATTATCCTTTTCATATTCTATTCGTTGAAATCTATTCTTATATGGCGGTCATGTTAAAAGTTTACCAGCAGTTTATATTCGGCCGCCTTCATGTCCGTGAATGTGATGCTGCCTCCTGTAACCGTATATGTTTCGGAACTGTTGAAATAGTTTCTCCAGTTTCCGCCAGACGGCAAGGCCACCGTTATGTCATTGGCCTTGGTATCGAAGTTTCCTACCACCACGAATGACTTTGCACCTGAGCTGCATGTGATGCTTCGTCCGGAAGCCCATGCCGAAGTTCCCACCTTCCATGAGAATGATGCCTGTTCATCAAAAAATTCAGGGTTATCAGAGCGGAATCCGAGCAAGCCGGAGTATGTTTCGTACAGGGCTTTCCGTTCAGGAACGTCAAGATATTCCCAATGAAGAGGCTTTTTGCCGGTACGTCCTCCTTCTTCTATGGAGATGTCATATCCGTATTCTCCGAACTGCCATATCATCTTCGGTCCCGGCACGGTCAGGAAGAACGCCGCATTCAGTGCAGCCCTTTTCATTCTTGCCGCGACATTGCCTTTGACGCCGCCGGCTCCGTATTCTCCTGATTTGAATGCGCACCTTTCCTCGTCATGACTCTCCATGAATCCCACATAAGAGCCGAAAGGCATGCCGCTGGTTCCTGTCCATAGTCCTGAGAAGTCGCTATCCGCGCTGTATCCCATTGCAGACTGGCAATATGCACTGTTGAGATTGCGCCATACTTTCATACCGTCCTGCGCCAAGGCCTTTTCTTCTTTGTCTTCGCAGAAATGTTCGAGAATGACGACGGCGTCAGGGTTGACGGCCTTTATGGTTGCGTTATAGTCTTTGAGTATGTCAATGCGGGACTGGTCATATCTTGCAGCAGTCGCCTCGGTGCTTTGGGTGTTCGTGAATCCTTTTGTAAGGTCAAATCTGAAACCGTCCACCTTATATTCGGTCAGCAGGTACTCGAGATTTCTCTTCACATGCTCCCTTGTGAGCGAAGATTCATGATTCCAGTCGTGAAACACATTGTATGGGTGCGGTGCATCCACATTGAACCAAGGGTTGACGGCAGAAGTCTTGCCCGATGAAGCATCCCAGTAAAGTTTTGCCATCGGATGTGCACCTGTAGCCTGATTATAGACCACATCCAAAAGCACCGCAATGCCTTGCCTGTGGCATTCGTCAATGAATTCCTTGTACATTTTCCTGGTGCCGTAGGCCTTGTCCATCGCGAAGTATGAATTAGGGTTGTAGCCCCAGCTGTCGTTGCCGTCGAATTCCTGCACAGGCATCAGTTCTATGGCATTGACGCCAAGTTCCGTGAAATACCCGTCCCTAAGTTTCTCCATTGCCCCGTTGATGTCTCCGGTCACCGAGAAGTCACGGAAAAGCAGTTCATAGATTATGAGGTCATTCTTGTCCTCTATCTTATAGTCAGCAATGCTCCAACTGTATGTATCACGGTTTATCTTGAAGGCTGAGACATCACCGTTGGTCTGGGCAGGAAATTCCCTTAAGCCAGGATATGTGGACGACGAAATCCACTTGTCGTCACCTGAATAGATTATTTCAGAATAAGGGTCACTCAGCCTCTTGCCGCTTCCGTCCTTATTGCCAAGGTAATATTGGAACATGTATTCCTTGTCTGGGTCAATGCCCTCTAAAGTGTACCACCAGCATCCGGATGCATTGTCTCTTTTCATTATTGAGCCGGCACCACGCTTCCAGCCATTGAATTCTCCGATAAGCCATGCATAGTCATGATGGTCACCATTGATGTCCTTGTCATAAAACACGAAAGTCACGGAATTGTCATGACAATTTATGCCATGGAGCATTCCTGCCGGCACAGGTTCTTCTACCACCGCGCCTGTTTCGAATGTGTATTTGTTGTCCGTTACAGCGAAGAAAGTGTCATTGTTCACTCCCTTCTTGGTTCCGTCGGCACTCCTTGCGATTATACCGATGCTGCTTACGGAAATTTCTCCTGAGTCAAACCATTCTCGGATGCTCGGTTCCAGAGCCAATGCCCATACGTTGTCGTCGGCGACCTGCATCCTGCATTTGTCTATATTCTCGTCCCAGTCAGCCGGCACGCAGTTCCATGTGTCTCCGTCCACTATCCCTATATGGGCATAGACATCTCCGGAATGTCCGTATAGAGGGGATGTCCTGGCAGCCTTGAAGTAGATTGTAGCGGGCTTGTCAGCATCCATCTCCGCAGGCGTATGGCTGAATCCTTCCGGTATGTCCAAGAACCCTTTCTGAATCACATCCACAGTTACCGGCTTGCTTCCGTCTGCCGTTATTGTAAGGACGGTGCGACGCTCTGTGCTTTCATCGTTTTTTGCGACAGCCACGGTTACCGGGACAGATGACGCACTCCCGGAAATCCTGTCAACGGTACACCAGGATGCGTCTTCCGGTTTGGTTATAGTCCAGACACTGCCTGTGCTGTTCTTTATGTTCAATATTTCATAACCACCGGCCGAGTAGAATGTAAGTATATCATTATTCACACCCAATGCACCACTTACCGGTGTCTCGTCAATGTCCTTGCATGACAATGCGAAGAAAAACAATAATAACAGATAAAGGATTCGCTTCATAGATGATTGTGTAAATGGCAATCTGCGGACCTGTCAGAGTCAGCAGATTATAAGATAAGAGTGGACGGCTTGTTACGGCCGTTCACTCTTCATGAAGTTTATCAAAGTCCGGAAGGCTTCTGTCCAACAGGCATGATGCAGAATTTGTCCAATGAAGAAGCCAGACAGACATCATAAGTGCCGTCAGCGGCAACTTTAATGTTGCCGGAGCCTTTGACAGCCGGATATTCCTGACCTGCTTCAACGATTGTTCCGTCCGCGACGGTCTTTTCATTGCCCCACACGCCGTTTGCCCTGAATTTGAATTCATCGGCGGTGGTCAGCTCCACAGCTTTCGCCACCAACCAGTCCCCGTCCGCTTCAAGAACAATGTCGGCACCATCTGCCCAGTCGGTGATTGTACCGACAAGTCCCCAGACATCCTCGGCCGGCACTTCCGGCTTTTCAGGCTGCGCGCCAGGATCAGTCGCCTTATAGTCGTCAGCACTGAACTTGAATGTCATGTCATCCGGATTGTTCATGTTGACATAGACGCGGTAGTTTCCTGCAGGGACAGATATGTTGCCGCTACCGTCAAGCTTGCCCTCCATCGCGATGTCGGACTGTGATGTACCGAAGCTGCTGTCCCATCCCTGGTCAAGGCGGAATTTTAATCCTCCGTCAGCAGGTATTTCCACATCGGCAAAGAACCTCTGGCTCTCATTGTCGTAATACATGAGGACGTCTCCGCCCCAGCCGTTGAAGTCGCCGATTACTCCTATGTAATCGAATGAAAGGTTTTTGGTAAAGACAAGCGTTGATTTGTCGAATGAGAACCGGTAGAAACGCTTGGCGTATACGCTTATATTGCCGGAACCACCGTCGTCAATCAATTGGATTGCCGCAGCTTCGGCTTCAGGAGCCGGTGCACCGTTGTTTATGCCCCAGTTTCCGTTGTTCCAGTCTTTCGCACCTGTGACTTTAAAGCCATTCTTGCCTTTCCACATGAAATCCACCATACCTGTGTATGTCACATCGGTTTCGGCATAGTCAAACAGCCTCAGCGCATTGTCATGATTCCAGCTGCAATAGTCTCCTATGACATAAATTGCCGGATAGACAGGCTCGGAATCCGTGCATGTAACGTTGACAGGTATAGCGTTGGAGTAGTATTTCGGATATGTGCTTCCGATGGTTGCGCTTATGTGGAAATCTACATCTGTCGCTACACCTGCAACAAGTCCGAGTCCACCTTTGTCCGCAGCCTTTGTCAAGGCTGTGTTCAATGTCTGGTATGTTGTCAGATATGATGTTTCGGCTATACCTGAGAACAACACGACTTTGTCCTGTCCGCCAACTGATGCCTCTACGGAATAGTTGACCTGTGTCGGAACTCCAAAGTCGGCCGCATCCCAATTGAATGTCAGTTCCGTGTTGAGGTTTTCTCCGGTCAGTTCTATTTGTGCCGGAAGTTTTGAGAGAACCGGAGCAATTATCTTGTCCGAATCCGGAGCATAGGCCTGAGCCTTTTCCAGTTCTTCACAGCCGGACAGCAATACGGCAGCTCCAGCTATTCCTAATATATATCTGGTAAGTTTCATTTTCATTGTTTTAAATTATTGCTTGTCTGGATTTGTCCCGCTTACAGGATATCCCGGGTTCTGTACCAGTTTGGGATTCGATGCAAGTTCTGTCAAAGGAATGGCAAAAATTGACATGTAGCCATTGAACTCCTGTCCGGCATAACTGCCACCCTTGTATGCCCACAGATACTCAGGGCCGACATATTTTCCGAAACGGATGAGGTCTGTACGGCGGTGTCCTTCCCACATCAGCTCCCTCGCGCGCTCTTTGAGAATGAAATCCCCGTTGATGGTGGCAGGAGCAGCTACCCCCGCTCTGGCGGCAAGTTCTTTGAGTTTGTCAAGCGCAAGGGCATTGGATGCGTCATTCAGGCGCCAGCATGCCTCTGCATAGATGAGATGTATCTCTCCTAGACGGATAAGAGGGAAATCAACGTCGCTGTAAGCCTTGGTCTTGGCTGTCTCCACCCACTCTTCCGCTGTCTTGTCGTGAGGGGTATTGTTGAATTTAAGAAATGTCCAGCCATTCTTAAACACATAGAGCGCATCTTTCATTGTCTCTTTTCTGCCTTTGATATAGAAAAGTTCCCCGCGCTTGTCGTTTATGGTGTATTCTCCGGTCCCGTAATCCTGCCCTGAAATGTTGTAGATTGTTTCAAGTGATTCGAACGGCACGCGGATACCGGCCCATCCGTCATTGACTCCGTTGAGGTTGTTGAACAGGTCACCTGATGTCAGGTCATCCGCAGATACAGCCGCGAGGGTAAGGTATGAAGTTCCTCCATATGACTGGGTCTTTTCTGCATTATAGTCAACGGAGAAAAGGAACTCATTGCGTGCATTGATGTTCTCTCCGTTGTCTCCCCTGAACAGGTCAGGATATTTTGGGCAGATTGAGTATCCGAGCTTGTATATCTCCTCGCAAGCGGCTTTCGCTTCGCTCCACATTGGAGAGCCGGTGTAAACTTCAGCATTCAGATAGAGACGTGCAAGAAGTCCGTATGCCGAGCCTTTGTCTGCGCGCGGATAGTTTGAACGTACTTCAGGGAGAGAGTTGAGGATGCCGTTAAGTTCGCTTACGCAGAAATTGAACACATCCTTGCGCGGGGCCTGTTCCGGAAGGAAACCTCCTCCGATAGGAGAATTTTCTGTCGTTAACGGAACAGCTCCGAACACATCCATTGCCATCCAGTAGAAGTAGGCGCGCAGAAAGCGTGCCTCTGCACGGAAACTCTCGATTTTTTGGGCGAGTTCATTGCTTACACCACGGTCCGAAAGTTTGTCTGGAGTTGTCTGGCGCAGATATTCGTTGACAAATGAGATACCGAGGATAGTCCTGGCATACACCGCATATGTAGCATCATTCTGCTGTTCCGTCCAAGTGTTTGTGTTAAGTGCACGGACCCATGCGTCATTTTCCCATGCGCATTTTGCGAAATCGGCCGTGCATTCCTGAACAGACCAGAATGCCCTCACCAGCTCTGATGCTCCGCCGTCGCTTACGACCAGGTCGCTTGTATTTACGAAATTGTAGTACAATTTTGCAAGTCCCTGCACATAACCTGCTTCATCGGCACCATATGCCGTTTCTGGTGTCGTGTCGGACGGATTGAGAGGAAAGACGTCAAGGTCATTAATGCAGGATGACAATGATGTCGCCGAAACTATTATCGTCAATATTGTTTTTAGTGTTCTTTTCATAATGAATCCTGATTAGAAGCTGAAATTCAGACGGAATGAATATGTACGCGGACGTGGCCATATTGTGCCATCGATACCGGTTGAACTGGTGCATTCAGGGTCCATGCCGCTGTACTTGGTCAGTACAAATACGTTCTGTACGCAGAATGCAAGACGCATGTTGCAGTTGAAATTGCCGAGCTTGCGGAACGTGTATCCGAGATTCACGTCGTCAAGACGGAAGAATGACGCATTCTCAAGGAACATGTCAGAATACCACTGTTCTCCGCTGTTAGCTTTTGTGAATCCTGTCTTCTTTACAGTTTTTGCAAAGTTCGGCAAGTTTCCGGCGTTGACATCAATGTTGGATGTCGAGTTGGCTGAAGCAAAGTCGTTGAATATCCAGTAGCCTGCGTTTCCATGACCGTTGAGGCTGAAATCCCAATCCTTGTATGACAGCCTCAGGTTGAGACCATAGTAGAAATCAGGTATAGGGCTTTTGCCTGTCATGTACCTGTCGGCATCGGTTATCTTTCCGTCTCCGTTCCTGTCCACGAGAGCGTTCTGTATAGGCTTGCCGTCAGCATCATAAACCTGCTGGAAGGTATAGTAGCTGTAAGGCGCGTATCCTACCTGATGACGGGAAAGCTTGGTACCGGTGCCCCTGTTGATATCTCCCACTTCTATATAGTAGTTCTCATTGTCGGTATTGTTCAGCTTTGTGAACTTGGTATCCTGGAAAGTACCGTTGAAGCCTATTGAGAGGTTCCAGTCTTTTGTCTGTAAAGGTATTGCATTGATGGAGAACTCTATACCCCTGTTTTCCATAGAACCGATGTTGGTAAGTATGCTGTTGCCGAAGTTTGCTCCCATAGGGGTAAGCACCTCGTTCAGCAGGTCTGTTGTCTGGCGGATGTATGCGTCCACGCTACCGGTAATCCTGTCTTTGAGGAAGCCGAAGTCCACTCCGACATTATAAGTTGTAGTGGTCTCCCATTTGATGGAAGGGTCATATTTGGTCGGAGTATAGTAGAATGAATATCCTGCATTACCCATGTTGTACTGGTGATATACATCTGTTGACAGATTGTATATAGGAAGATAGCCGTAGCAGCTTGGGATTTCCTGCTGACCGGTCTGACCGGCACTGAGGCGCAGCTTAAGGGCAGATACCGCCTTCGAACCTTTCAGGAAGCTTTCTTCAGCGATGTTCCATGCGAATGCTCCGGAAGGGAACAGGCCCCAGCGGTTTGATTTGGCAAAACGTGACGAACCGTCATCACGAAGAGTGAATGTGAAAAGGTAACGGGAATCAATTGAATAGTTGATACGTCCGTAGAATGAAATAAGGTAGTTCTCCCATTTGTTCCAAGGGTACCTTGAATCTTCGCCTTTCTGCTCATTGGTTACATTAAAGTAGGTGACACTATGGTCTGCATTGTAGAAATGCTGCCATGAGTATCCGGCCATCACGTCAAGATGATGGATTCCCCATTTCTCGTTATAATTCGCATATGCTTCAAGCACAGTGTTGCGGCGAAGATTGTAGCCTTTCGTATGCTGGCCGACACCTCTGTTTTCAGTGTCAGACCAAGCCTGGAAAGAATTTGGCCTGGCGCCGCTATAGCTGTTGGATTCGGAAATGTCAATGCCTGCGCTCACATTGAAGCGGAGGGATTCCAGGCTATGAACTTTGTAGTCAACCGCCATACGTCCCACAAGACGGTATGTGTCCGCATTGCTGACATTGTCATATAGCTGCGACAAAGGTCCCGCACCGAGAAGCGTATTCGGAGTAAACTCCTCGCCACGTCCTGAACCGTAGTTCCAGTATCCGTTTGTGGTGGTGTAGTCAATAGTTCCGTCCTCGTTTCTCCAGTAAGGGTCCTGGGTCGGATTGAAGAAAGCCGCGTTTCCGACAGTGCCTCCGTCGGCATAGTTGGAGTGAGCATACACTCCTTTCGCATTTAAGTCGATGCTCAAGTGCTTGTCCAGGAAGTTCGGGGAGAGATTCAAGTCGATTGTTCCCCTGTCGTATGATGAAGTCTTCAGTGTACCCTGCTGTCCGGTATATCCGATTGAAGCACGGTAAGGCATGCGCTCTTTCACGTTGCCAGAAACGCTGACGTTATGGTCATGCGAGATGGCCGTGCGGAAGATAAGGTCCTGCCAGTCAGTATCCACATTGCCCATAAGCCCTGCGACATAGTCCCCTTGGGTAGTTCCTGGAAGGAATGTCTCGGCTACATACTCACGGAACTCCCCTGGGCTCATTGTCTGGACTTTCCTGGAGTTCTGCTGTACGCTGACACTTCCGTTGTAGGAAACGGCAGGTCTGCTGGTAAGGCCTCTCTTTGTAGTGATTATTATTACACCATTGGATGCGCGCGAGCCGTAGATTGCCGCAGAAGATGCGTCCTTGAGCACGGTGAAAGAATCGATGTCGTTAGGGTTGAGCATATCAAGAGGGTTGGACATTCCCTGACCTCCGTTGTCTGCGATAGGAACACCGTCAATCACGATGAGAGGGTTGTTGGAGGCGTTGAGGGAAGCGGCACCACGGATACGTATTGTGGAGCCTGAGCCAGGGCCGCCGTCTCCTGGGATTATATGGAGTCCCGGAACCTTTCCCTTGAGCATGTCCTGGGTTGAGACTACTGCTCCGCGGCTGAGTTCATCGCTCTTGACAGCGACGATTGAGCCTGTCATGTCCTCCTTTTTCACGGTACCGTATCCGATTACCACGACATCGTCAAGGAACAGTGCATCTTCGTCCAAGGTCAGTCTTTGCGGGACCTGGGACGCCTTGAAAGTCTGTGTCTTGTATCCGATGCAGCTGATTTCCACGATGGCTTCCGCATCTGACACGCTAAATTCATATTCTCCGTCAAGACCAGTGGAAGTTCCGTTGGAGGTGCCCTGCTCGACGACGGTCGCGCCGACTATGGGACCTACCTGGTCTAAAACGAATCCTTTGACCTCATATCCGCTTTGTGCGGACACGGGGGGGGCAATAAAGCTAAACAGCAACATACCCGATAGAATGGCCATTATTCTGTTCATAAAGAATTGTGTTTGGTTAGTATATATTTCATGTTTTTAATCATTTTCCAGTTCCTGCCGCCCTGTCCTTTATAAGGCCTACGGCTAATGCTCCGCAAAGCATAAGGACTCCAGCGACAAGGAACATGCTCACCTGGCTTCCTCCCACAGCCTTGAGCAGCAGGCCGCCGCATGAGGCCGCCACAATCTGAGGCAGGCAGATGGTACCGTTGAACAGGCCGAGATAAGTTCCTATATGGTCTCCCGAAAGGGAATTGGTAAGCAAGGTGAACGGAAGCGCGAGCATAGCCGCCCATGCCACTCCTATAAGAAAGAATGAAACAAACAGCATATACTGGTCATGTATGAAGAATACTGACGCGAAACCGGCAGCCCCGGCCAGAAGGCTGACCGAATATGCGGTCTTGAGGGAACGGAACTTCGGAATCACCAGGGCCCAGAGCACCGAGCCGACCGCCTGCACGGCGAAAAGCACCCCCACCCAGTTTCCGGCAGCCTGATACCCGTCAGAGGCTGCATCAGATGTATGCCATACAGTATCGGCAATCGCGCCGTTCGTGTATGTCCACATATACATGAACGAGGCCCAGCAGAAGAATTGCACAAGACCTGTCGTCCAGAATGTTCCGGGAGCATTCTTCAGAAGGACAAGCCAATTGCCGGACTCACGCTGTTCCGGAGCGGCAGAGATGCCGTGGAACTCGGCATATTCCTTCGGAGGCATTTCCTTCACCTTGAATGTAGTGAACAGCACGCACAGAATCAGGATTGCAGCCCCCACATAGAAAGAATACACAACTGTATTCGGAATCTGCCCGTCCGGAGCCGTGTTCGAAATACCTATCCATGCGAAGACAAACGGGAAAAGATATCCGGCAAGACTTCCGGCATTGCACAGGAAGCTCTGGATTGAATAGGCCTTGCCTTTCTGCTCCTCATTCACCAGGTCACCGACGAGCATCTTGAAAGGCTGCATCGCCATGTTTATGGAAGTGTCCAGAACCATAAGTGCCACAAGTCCGAATATCATCGCTCCGGAAAGCGTCAGGCTGAAGCTGCCTGCGTTAGGCAGAAGGCACATTACGATTATGGAAATCAGCGAGCCAAGGAAGAGGTAAGGTATGCGTCTTCCCAAACGGCACCACGTCCTGTCGCTGAACGAGCCGACGAGCGGCTGGACTATCATGCCCATCAGCGGAGGAAGAATCCAGAAATAGCTCAAATCATGCGGATCCGCGCCGAGAGTGGCGAAGATACGGCTGATATTGGCGCTCTGAAGCGAATATGCGATTTGTACTCCGAAAAATCCGAAGCTTATGTTCCACAATTGCCGGAAACTCAAATTGGCTTTTTGCATTGCGGTTATTCAGGTTATGTTAGTTATGTGGTGTAAGCAAGGAGCGACAGGGCCATGCCTGAAACTGCCTTGTCTTGCGAAAATAGACATTATTTGAATAAATGCGCATGAGATGGGGACGAATGGTCTGAAGAAAAGGATGAACGGCTGATTTTTCATGATGAAAATAAAGCAATAATTGCAATATCGGAGCAAAATCCTTAACTTCGGACTCCAATTGGACAGTTTACGGTTTTCCGTCATGAAAAGTCCGGCTGTCCAGAAACCGGAAATAAGCCATGAAAAACGTCAGTACAGGCATAATCATACATCTTTTCGCGCTGCTGCATGCAGCCGTAGCTCTTCTGTGCAGGCTTGCAGGTGTAGAGGACGAGCTGCTCCTTACCATACTGACGATGACCATGACCCTTATAATATGCTTGAAGAAAGGGCTGAACATCGAGTTCACTGCAGCGGGAATCATAGCTGTGAACATACTCGGATACATAATGGGCAACGTGATTGCCGACATTTTCGGCATGGCAATAAGTTCGCAATATGCGTCCCATGCAATGTCCACCGCAATAACGACGGAAGTCCTCGGATGGAGCATAGCGGCCGTAACCATGATATTCCGCCACGGGAACGATGAAAGCCGCAGCAAATCCTTGGACTCGCCTTATATGAAATGGATAATACTTGCCATGGGAGGCATATTCATCCTGAGGCTCGGCATCGTGTTCCTGTTTTCCAAGGGCCCGTTTGCGGCAACAGACCTTATCGGAGCGTCATCCAGAATATTCTCCAACACTGTCGACCTCATTATACTAATCTGCATAAACATACTTTATATAAGGTTCATAAGACATCGTTTCAGGCATATGCCTTTGTGGGGAAAGGCCGTCCTGCTCACAATATTCATGGTTTTTGCAGGACTCGCCGAGACAGTGCTCGTAAGCTTAGGGCTGCCTTTCAACCTCAGGCTCGGATTCGGAGAAGATTTCCCGGCACTGTTCGTAACGTCCGTGCTGGCGCAAATTACTGTCTATTGTATCGTTTTCATGACAGACTATGCCCTTACTGCACGTTCGGAAATGCAGGCTGCCAAAGGCAAGGCAAACATGGCACAATACAGATATGTCAAGCTTAAGCACCAGGTCAACCCGCACTTCCTATTCAATTCACTGAACATTCTCGACTGCCTCGTCTGCGAACAAAAGACTGAGCAGGCAAGCACCTATATACATAAATTGGCAGGAATCTACAGGTACATGCTGAAAAGTGAGGAAGAGGAAGCCGTCCCGCTGAGGGAGGAGCTTGTGTTCGTGGGACTTTATGTGGACCTTCTCAAGGTGAGGTTTCCGGAAGGCTTCGATGTGGAAGTGAACGTACCCCAGGAACTGCTCGGCAGGGCCGTTCTCCCGTGCTCAATCCAGCTGCTGATTGAAAACGCAATCAAGCACAACGCGGTCAACTCCTCAGGCAATCCCCTCAAAATAGAAATCCATGCAGAAGGTGATACTGTGCGGGTGACCAACAACATTGTTCCGAAAGTTACCACGAGCCCGTCAACCGGACTCGGACTCAAATACATAAGCCAGCTGTATCTCGACCTTTCAGGTAAAACAGTGGAAATCGAACATGGACAGCAAGAGTACCATGTCGTCCTCCCGCTGCTTTAGAAGGACTGACAACGGCAAGAAATCCAAGTGACACGTCAAAAAACGAGAATCATGAATGTACTGATTGTAGAAGATGAAATCATGGCCCAGAAAAGCCTGGCGCGCCTGCTGACACGTCATTTTCCTGACATAAGCATAACAGGATGCACTGATTCCGTAAAAAGCACGATAGCATGGCTCTCAGAGCCGGGCAACAATGCCGACATAATATTCATGGACGTGGAGCTGTCTGACGGTGAATGCTTCGAGATTTTCCGCCATGCGGAAGTAAAAGCCAAAGTCATCATGACTACGGCATACGACAGCTATGCACTCAAGGCTTTCGAGGCAGGCTCGGTTGACTATCTCCTGAAGCCGATAGACCCGCTGGCACTCAAAAGAGCCGTCGCACGGTGCCGCATGAGCGGAGGGCAGATTGACGTTGACTCACTGATGAAGGCTGTCAGGAACGACAGGCAGACAAAAGAGTACCGCGAAAGATATATAGTCAGGCTTAACGACCGCATAATCCCCCTGTCCGTCTCAAACATAGCATACATCTACTCGGAGGAAAAGAACAACTACCTCGTGACATCCGATGAACAGAGATACATACTTGACTCTTCGCTTGACGTGATAAGCGAAGAACTTGACCCCAAGCTGTTCTTCCGCATATCACGAAGCTGCATAATTTCAATGAAAGCCATAACCAGCATAATAAAGCAGGCAGGCGGCAGATTGAGGATAATCCCGATTCCTTCCGTCTCATTCGAAATGACAGTAAGCCGTTCACGCGTCGAGGACTTCCTCACCTGGCTGGAAAAATGACAAAATGGGAGCGGCGACACGTGCCGTTCCCCGAACCTTTAAAAGAAGCATTACAACCAGCCTGATTGTCCGCCGGCTGAATCAGAAGAATCACTCGGCAGATTTACGCATGCCTTCCACCTGCTCCAGGTCAAGCCCGGTAGCTTCAGAAATATCTGACACCGGCATTCCCATTTCGAGCATTTTGAGGGCTATCTGCATTTTGGCCTCCATAGCTCCTTTGGCCATTCCTTTGGCCATCCCTTCTTCCATTCCCTCAGCACGTCCGTCTTCTCTGGCGCATTCCTTTATCGCCCTCCAATCACGTTCTGTAATCATTTCCCGTTCGTATGAAAGTTTCTTGTCCCCGTCGAAACGTGCAATCTCGCACGCCTCGAAGAAGCGCTCGAACACCCTCTGACCAAGACCGTCTGGCCTGCCGTCAAGATTACCGACGTGCTTGAGCACGTAGCACCACTTGTCGAGCAGACTGTCGCAGCTCTCAAGAGGCTTGCCGAACCGCTTCAATTCCACAAAGGTAATCGAAATTGTCTCACAAAGCAACTCATGCGTGCGCCCCGAAAACAGCCTTAAACCCCGCATCCGTGAGGATGTTCACATACCTGCCATGCACTTCTCTTTCTTCTTTCATATCGTTTTTGTTAATGAACCGGACTATTCCGTTTCAATGACAAAGGTCACGACATCCATCCGGAGACATTGTAAGAAAAAGAAATTCATGATATAAAAAAGAGAAATTTCTTGCTACGGAATCTTTATTCCGCCATGAAAAATAAAGAAACAGAAAAATAATTTAAAGAAACAGAAAAACAGGGCTAAACCGGTCTTCCCGTTCAGCCCTGTCAAAGCATTCTCAGGCAATGCAAGCCCAAGCCGTATAGAATCAGCAGCGCCCGCTGTCCTTTATCATCTTGCGCACAATTTCATTGAAACCGTCTTGCGAAGCAAGCTCCTCAAGAGTGAGATGCATACGGTAGCGCCAATAATGCCGGGAATTGGCAGGAACATTTATCCTTTCCCCCGCCGGATCTCCGAACCTCAGTTCACCGTCCATAGAAAGCCAGTCCTGCAGAGGAAGCACTGTGAGCATAGCCGGCGACATCAGATGCTGCTCAAGGATACGGCGACATATCCAAGGCTCACAGAAAGTCGGCGCAGCCCCCTCGCCTCCGATTACTTCCTGCCAGAAACGCTCAGTAAGCCATCCGTCCTCTTCCCACCATGCACGGATAGGGTTCATGTCATGCGTAGATGTAGTACATACTGACAGGTAAGGGTAATTGGCAGGATCGGCAAATGTCTCAGTCACGGACTTCGGCATCCTCTGTATCTCCAGAGACAGGATCCTGAGCGAATCCATCACCTCAGGCACACAGGCCGGAATCATACCGAGGTCCTCACCGCAGGCAAGCATACCCGTAGAATCCAACAGCTCCGGAAGTTTCCTCATGGCCGACTCACGCCAGAAATCATTGTGACGCCTATAAAAGAAATCATCATACAGCCTCTCGAACGCACTTCTTCTGCCTGCATCCAACGAACGGTAAACATAAGTGGAATGCGCACTGATACGCGGATGATAATAGCCTTTCTGCACCGGATCCTCGACAAAAAGCACATCATCAATAAGAGCCAAAAGCCCTTCCCTGAGACAAGACGTCCTTTCATCATCTCCCGAAAGCAGCTCAGACGCACTCCTCTGTACGCTATACTCCGGAATCAGGCGTCCATCCCTGATAAAGTTCTCCTTCACCTCCTCAGCAAGATCTCCGAAAATGCCGTACAGCACATTGTCATCCAAGAGAGGTGACACCCATCTTCCATCCCGGACATCAAAACCCAAAGCAGCAAGTTCATCTGCAGAATAAGGCATAGCAGGATTGAAATGTCCCAAAAGTCCGTGAACAGCATCGGAAGGAATCTCCCATATCCTGAAAAAGCCGAGAATATGGTCTATGCGGAATGCATCGAAATACTCGGACATCTTGGCCAGGCGGGCTTTCCACCACGCGAACCCGTCCTTGGCCATCCGCTCCCAATTGTACGTCGGGAAACCCCAGTTCTGCCCGAATTCAGAAAATGCGTCAGGCGGAGCACCAGCCTGCGAGTCCATATGGAACAATTCCGGATAAAGCCAGGCATCCACACTTGTACGGCTTACGCCAATAGGAAGGTCCCCCTTGAAAATCACACCTTTGGAATGCGCATAGTCACATACCTCCGACAGCTGCCTGTCAAGATGATACTGGACAAAATACCAGAACTCCACATCCTTCTTGCGTTGATTATAAAGCGGATCAATCCACTTTTTGTCAAACGTCTGCCAAATCTTGCCCCATTGCGAGAAGTCAGCCGTACCGAACTTGTCACGCAACACGCAGAACATGGCATAAGGATAAAGCCACTTTTTGTTCCTTTCCACGAACAAAATGAACTCATCTTTGCGTGAAAGATATGTGTAGGTCCTTGAATAGGCTTTTCTCAAAAGTTCTATCTTCGCCTTGTTGACACGCTCATAATCAATCTGCCCGAGGGCATTCAGCTCAGCCTGCAGCTCCTTGTACTGCTCATCCACCTTAACACCTGCAGCAGGAAGATTGATGTACTGCGGATGAAGGGCAAATGTAGAATTAGGATTATACGGATAAGAATCCTCCCATGTGCCGCTCATCGTGGTATCATTTATCGGAAGCAGCTGAAGCACACTTTGGCCGGTCGCTGCAGCCCAGTCAACCATTTTCTTGAGATCATAGAACTCGCCTACGCCAAAATCATCCTCACTGCGCAACGAGAACACAGGAATGGCCGTTCCTGCGCCTTTCCATGCATGCCCTCTGAAATCAGCACCCTCTTCCACAGAAATGACAGTTTCATCTTCTCCAGGCAAATCCGAGAAATACCTGTTCGGACCATCCTCCCAGAACAAAGGCTCGAGCGTATCGGCATCAGCGATAAGAAACTTGTACTCAAATGGAGCATCGGCATAAAGCCCTACGTTCCATTCCGGAAACAGGAAGGACTCCATAGGAATGATGCGGCTCCAGTTTCCCAGCATATCCGAACTGCCGGCAATGGCAAGCACCTCATCAGGCTTTATTGACGGTGCAGATATGCTAAATACCACATTGGCCTGCCTGTCACTTGCATAAACATCTGCAATTGCAGCTTTCACGGCAGGCGTATCCTTACCTCGCCTCAAGATGGCCCCGGTAAACGCAGAGGACAAGAACGGAGCATCACACGGCCGGTCAACCCACCTGTCACGCAGACAAAGCACCTTGGATTTCAAGAACTTAGGATAAGCAAACCGTCGTTTTTTCCATTCACGCCGTATAGTCTTGCCGTCCTTAACGACTTCATACCAGTATTCCCAGACCCGGTCCGGATTAAAACGGGCGGCCTCACCCTGCCATATCCCGTCCGAGGCATACGTCATGCGTATGCGCCTGTCTCCAAGACAACAGACAAGTTCCTCACCCCATCGTGTCCTGTATTCGATTGTTACTATCAGTTTCATTAATGTATGTGTTAGTGTTATAAATCAAAGGAAAGCAAGCCGCGCAACATCACGCAGATTCATGCTTATGCTTCATTTTCTTCCAGTTCATCACAGGCAGCGCAAAAGATACCACGGAAGCGGCCATCCAGAACCATGACACAGGCCCGAAATCATACATGTCCGTCCCGTCAGGTCCCATGAACCCCTGTATAAGGTATCCGCTTGTGATGTCCTGCAGCCCGGCAGCCACATAACTTGATATGCCGACTATGCCGAGCGCTGCCCCCGTAGCCTTGCGTGGCACAATGTCAACTGCCATCAGCCCGGCCACAATGCAATACAGCACTCCAGTGGAAAGGCTGAACAAAGATACATAAAAGATATTAAGGAAAAAGCCCCCGCCGGCAAACAAGAAAAGGCCCAACGACAAAGTCCCCAAGATACCGGACACAATAGCCGGCTTAACCCTGTCGCCCCTGAACACCGTATCCGAGAGCCATCCGGCCAGCACAGTGCCAAGCACACCGAAAGCGGCGGAGAAAGCTATGACCCGGGAAGCATCTTCCAATGAAAACCCTCCGGCCTTCTGAAGGAACAGCACTCCCCATCCCGCCACCGCATATTTGGTGATATAAATGAAAGCGCTCGAAACGGCTATCACCCATATCCCTGGATGCCGGAGGATCAGTTTCTGCAATTCTTTTGTCGGCATCTTGTCCTCTTTGGTAAGTGATTCTCCGGAAAGTTTCTGCACTGACGGAAGTCCGCGGCTCTCAGGAGTATCAGACACAAACAAAAGAATGACTGCCGAACCGACAAACCCGGCTACCGCAGCAGAAATAAAACCGTACTGCCACCCGAAAGCACTGACAACAGCCGCCGTGGCAATGAAAGACAAAGTCTCTCCAAGATAAGGGCTGGCACTGAAAATGCCATACCACGTCCCACGTTTTGACTGCGGGAACCAGCGGGAAAGACTGATTACGCCCGGAGGCGCCCCCATAGACTGCATCCAGCCGTTCATCCCCCAAAGGAAAGCAAAAGACAGCAAAATGGCCACCTGAGGCAATCCATATGAGCCATGAAGCAGGCCAAGCACCCCCATCAGAAGATTGGCGACAGAAGACAGGATCAGCCCGGTAGCCATAAAACGGCGTATATTGCAATAATCGGCGATGAATCCGTTAAGGAACTTGCCCAGGGCATAAACGAAAAGCAATGCGGAGCCGACCAGACCAAGCTGTCCTGCTGTAAGCACCCCCTCATCTATAAGCGGCTGCTTTATGACACTGAGGCTCATACGGCACACATAATAAAGGCTATAAGCCATCGTGGCGCCCCAGAACGTCCTGTTCCTCAGAGACTTGTAAGTCCCGTCCACCCTATCCTCAGGCACCTTTGCCTCAGAAGGCTTGCTTATCCTGTAAAATGAGTATAAACTCATAGATTTTCCAAATAATTATTCTCTTCTTGCCTACCTTGGATTTGCATCATATTCCCGCTCCCAAGATTTGCGAAAGCGAAAGTAGTAAATTTACGGCAATTATGAAAGTTTACGAAAGACAATAGCCCCGCGCGGTTCCCGACAAGTGCAAATTGGCAGGCTATTGATGAACGGACTTATGACTCCTCCATCAGATATTTCCACCATCCATCAGCAACGCACTTAAAAGTCTTGGCCCCATTCGCCATCACCACACAAACAATAGCCATTACCTATTATAATTCTGCCAATAATGCAGACACACTGTCATTTCGGTTTCCAACGGAACAAGGAAAAGCACATTGAGAACCCGACCAAAAACATAAAACACTCACAACCAACAAATTGCATAACAAGAAAGTTTCCAACCGGACAATAGACGGCACACTGGAAAGCACCGCTGTCCATAGCAAACTGGACATCAACAAACAACATGGTACCAAACATGATAATAAAACGCACACTTGGAAACGGAACTGAATACACTCACCACCAACAAATTGCATAACAAGAAAATTTCCGACGGTCGAAAAGAAAACATATTGGAAACCATCACAAATCACAACATAAGTACATATCAACACATTACAGAAGTGCGTAATTCCCAACTAAACCAAGGAAGAGCACATTGGGAACGACATAGTCCCAGATAACCATTACAGCAAATCTGTTTGATGCCGAGCCGGCCCCCAAATTTTTTGACTATTTTTGCGGAGAAATTTTCAACACATATGAAACGCATATTCCTTATCATTGCACTAAGTGTTTCCGCCACAGCGGCAATAGCCCAGGACCATTGGCAATTCACAGAAGCATCAGACCTTAATATCATAGGAAAAATACTTGACGGCACACCGAACCCTTATCATCGTGTAGACACCGTAAAGTACAAAGGATTCACAAACAGCGAAAACATACAGGTCAGATGCCCTGCCGGCCTTGCAGTCCTCTTCAAGACCGACTCTGACGCGATTTCCGTAAAGACCGAATACGGCTGGGAATACAAAGCCCTCAACACAATGCCGCTCTCATACCGCGGATACGACCTTTATATCAAAAAAGACGGAAAATGGCTTTGGGCATCATCAGCTGCGGCAAAACCAGAAAAAAGCGGAGAACACCTCGTCCTTATAAGCAACATGGACAACTCCGAAAAAGAATGCATGCTGTACCTTCCTATATATTGTGAAATACATTCAGCAAAAATCGGAGTGCTGCACGGCTCGGAAATAGCCCCATTAGAATCTCCTTTCCGGCACAGGATAGCGATATTCGGTTCAAGCTACACCCACGGAATCAGCACCAGCCGCGCCGGAATGAGCTACCCGATGCAGCTTATGCGTCACACAGGACTCCAGTTCCTCAGCCTCGGATGCAGCGGAAACTGCAAAATGCAGCCATATTTCGCAGATGTGCTATGCGACGTTAAAGCCGACGCATTCGTATTCGACGCCTTTTCAAACCCTGACGCCGAGATGATAGAGGAACGCCTCTTCCCTTTCATCGAAAAACTGCAGGCCGCACACCCTGGCAAGCCCCTGATATTCCTGCAGACAATCTACCGCGAAAAAAGAAACTTCGACAAACATGTTGACAAATTTGAACATGAAAAGCAGGAGACAGCAGCCAGACTGATGAAAGAAGCCACAGCTAAATACAAAGATGTGTACTTCATCATTCCAGACGCATCCGACAAGCTTCACGAGACATCCGTCGACGGAATCCACCCTGGAGACCACGGCTACACGCTTTGGGCGCGCTCCATAGAAAAGCCCCTGCTTAAAATTCTCAAGAAATACGGCATCCGATAATCCCCCCCCCACAGTAATCCCCCCCCCACAGAACAAGAGATGCACAACGGGCACGGAGAGAAGCACCAACAAACTCACAACCAGCAAATTAGCCAAACATCACGTGCCAAACGGGACAAAAACACGCACAACGGGCACGAAGCGAAACACCAACC
>ERZ778504.69-NODE-69-length-100871-cov-11.289607_pt1 | contig 100871 bp, 83 predicted proteins | sample MGYA00510046_ERZ778504 | MGnify/ENA primary metagenome ERZ778504 (study PRJEB29527, sample SAMN07138964) | mouse gut metagenome | material: feces | host: mouse | place: China:Nanjing | collected 2016-01-25 ...
GGTTTGGGGACTTGCACCCGTTAGAGTATGTTCGTGCCGGACGAACCAAAAAAAGAGGATGACCGTTTCGCTCCGGCATCCTCATTTTTGTGTAAGGCAGACAAGCTCCCTTACGAGAGTCGCTATCACTATTTATGAAATAAATCCTTTACTAAAGAATAAAGGCGGAATGAGGCCCAGATAATCAACAGGCCGTACAGGGCGACATAAATTTTCATGTGCTCTCCATACCCGCTTCTGATTTGCAGAATCATAAATACGACAAGAGCAGCCAGCACTGCCGCCATGAAGACGGCATAGGCGATTCTCAAAGGTTTCTTGTCCATGACATTGTTTTTATTTAGATAAGAATGCGGCACCCAAAGCCGCAACAGAGGTAAAGGTAATAATTTTTATGCATTTACATCCTTTTAAGGGACAAGTATTTTAAACTTTATTTATATTATTATAACTTCGTAAACGGAAAGACATAATTTTGCGCACATATGGAAATAAATTCAGTCATAACCATCATTACGGCGGCAGCATCGGCAGCAATCGCCTGGCTTGTCACGCGCTCGGTTTTCTCCGTCAGGATACGCTCACTGGAAGAGAAGATAAAAATGCTCGGCGAGATTCACCGCAAGGAAGTCGAGAATGCAGAAAGACTTGCACAGCAGTCGCAGCGGAACTACGAGAAGGCACTCGGACAGATGAAAGAAACCGTACTTGCCGGCATGACAGCCGAAACTGAAAAGCTGCTCAGAAAACGTGAGACCGAGCTGGCAACCGGAAATGAAGCCACAATGTCAGGCATACTGAAGCCTCTCAAGGAAAGTATATCTGCCATGGAAAAAGCAATGAAAGACAATGCCGAGAGCCATGTGGAAAACACAGCCAAGCTTTCCGAGCAGCTAAGGCAGGCCGTAAAGGAGATGCAGGAGAAGACAACAGACATCGGACAGAAGGCAGACACACTTTCGGAAGCGCTTACAGGCAAGCCAAAAGTGCAGGGATGCTTCGGGGAAAACTTCTTAGAGGCAATTCTGGCCGGAGAGGGCCTCGTAGAAGGAATACACTATACGCGTGAAGCGGCAAATGAAGACATGAGCAGGCCGGATTTTGTATTTCATTTCAAGGAAAATCTCGAACAGAAAGACCTTGTGGTGGATTCCAAGGTCTCTCTCACAGCCTTTGTCGACTATATGAACGCTGAGACATCACAGGAACGCGCCTTTGCTTTGGACAGGCACCTGAAAAGTGTCAGGAAGCATATAGACGAACTTGCCAGGAAAGAATATGCGAAAAAGGCGGCCAAGCCATTTGCAGACTATGTGCTGATGTTCATGCCGCGAGACATGGCATTCAGGGCCGCTCTTGAAGCAGACCCGCTGATATGGCAGGAAGCATACAAAAAAGGCGTTCTCATTGCCACAGAACAGACCATAATGCCTTTCCTGAAGATAATGCAGCTGACTTGGAACAAATTCCAGCACGACACCAACACACAGAAAATCACTGTCGCAGCACAGAACATGATAGACCGTGTGGCAGCTTTCTATGATTCGTACAGCGAGCTTGGAAAAAAGCTTAAGGCAGCCTGCGGGGAATACAATAAAGGGATAAAGAAGCTCGAGGACAATGGCCAAAGCATCACTACCTCGGCAAGACAGGTAATCAGCATCGGGGTGAGAAGAGGAAAAGGCAAGGAATTTTCAGTTCCACAGGAGACTCTGGAAATAGAAGAATAAAGCGGACAATCAAATAGAATGAAAATGGCAAAGAAGACAGAAAAGACCAATGCGGCCAGACTGCTTGACAAGGCAGGAATAGAATATAATCTGATCCCATACGACTTCGACGAAAACGACCTGGCAGCACAGCATGTGGCGGAAAGCCTCGGCCAGCCCATAGAACGTGTTTTCAAGACACTCGTGCTCCACGGGGACAGGAGCGGCTACATCGTATGCGTCATTCCCGGAAACGGAGAAGTGGACCTGAAGGCCCTCGCAAAGATTTCGGGCAACAAGAAAGTCGAGATGATTCCGATGAAAGACCTGCTTGGAGTCACAGGCTACATACGCGGAGGATGCTCTCCGATAGGCATGAAGAAGAAATTTCCCACATACTTCCATTCCACGGCAAGCAGTTTCAGCACAATCTACATAAGCGCCGGAGTGCGCGGTCTCCAGATAGAAATCAACCCTCAAGAGCTTATGGACTTCGTAGGGGCTTCCGCCGGTGATGTCGCGTCATTCGGTATGTCCCAATAAAACAAAGGGGCTGACCCAAAACATTGGTCAAGCCCCTTTTCTTGTTTGCCGGTGAGGGCGACCCCACCAGTTTAACCATAATAAACCGACATCATCAGTCTTCCTTCTCCTGCTCAAGATAAGCCTTGAGGAGCTTGTCCTGAACATCTCCAGGAACAGGCTGGTAGTCAGCGAACTCCATTGTAAAAGTAGCGCTTCCTGAAGTAAGGGAGCTGAGAGTTGTGGAATACTTGTACATCTCCGCGAGAGGAACACGGGCCTTGATGGTATCGAATCCCTTGTCAGTTCCCATCCCCTCGATGATTGCACGGCGGTTCTGCAAGTCGGACATGCACGCTCCCATATACTCGGTCGGAGTCATGACCTCGACATTATAAATCGGCTCCATAATCTTAGGTCCCGCATTGCGGAAAGCCTCCTTGAACGCGTTGCGGGCAGCAAGCACGAAAGAGATTTCATTGGAATCAACCGGATGCATCTTTCCGTCATACACATAGACACGTATGTCACGCGCAAGCGAGCCTGTGAGAGGGCCTTCATTCATCTTGTCATTGATACCCTTGAGGATTGCAGGCATGAAACGGGCATCAATCGCACCACCTACGATACAATTGTAGAACTCCAGTTTTCCACCCCAAGGAAGGTCGTATGATTCCTTGCCCTTTACATTGAGCACAACGTCCTTTCCGTCAATCTTGAACTTGTTTCCGCCTTCCACGCCGTCAATATAAGGGCATACGAGCAGATGCACCTCACCGAACTGGCCGGCTCCTCCCGACTGCTTCTTGTGACGGTAATCTGCCGCAGCGACCTTTGTGATGGTCTCGCGGTACGAGATGCGCGGAGCAAACATGTCTATCTCAATCTTGTTCTCGTTCTTGAGTCTCCACTTGACGATGTTTATATGATGTTCTCCCTGTCCCTTTAGGATGGTCTGCTTAAGCTCCTTAGAATATTCCACTATGATTGTAGGGTCTTCTGCAGCCATCTTGTTCAAGGCCTCAGTCATCTTCTCCTCGTCCTTCTGCTCCTTAGCCTTGATTGCCGTACGGAACTTGGATTTAGGGAAATTGATAGGCTCGAACGCTATGTCAGTTCCAGGAGTGCACAAGGTCACATTTGTCTTTGCTGCACGGAGCTTCACGGTGCATCCGATGTCTCCTGCGAACAAGTCGCTGACCCTCTCTTTCTTCTTTCCGGCCACAGCATAGATAGTCGTAATCCTCTCCTTGTCACCGGTCTCCGGATTCTCAAGGTCCATTCCTTCCGTAAGTTCACCGGACATGACCTTGAAATATGCCACCTCGCCAAGATGCGGCTCAACTGCCGTCTTATATATGAACAGTGAAGTAGGAGCATCCTGCTTGCATTCGATTTCCTTTCCATCTTTAGCAAGGGCCTTATGCTCAGCCGGAGAGGCAGCCACCTTAATGGTGAACTCCATAAGCCTCTTCACTCCGATATCTTTCTTTGCCGAAAGGCAGAACACCGGACAGACTTCTCCGGCGCGGCATCCGATGCCGAGTCCTTTCCTTATCTCATCCTCCGTAAGCACTCCAGCCTCGAAGAATTTCTCCATAAGAGTGTCATCATATTCCGCAGCCCTCTCGATAAGCTCCTGCCTGAGAGCCTCCGCTTCTTCAAGATGCTCAGCCGGAATCTCCAGGTCCTCACGTTTGCCGCTGTCATCGACAAAGTGATAATATTTCATCTTTAGGACGTCTATGAAGCCGTCAAATCCTGCACCGACATTCACAGGATACTGGATGATGACAGGTCTCTTGCCGAAGGTGGCCTTCATGCTCTCAAGGACCGTCTCCCATGAGGCCTTCTCGCCGTCAAGCTGGTTCACCGCAAAAATGAGCGGAATCCCATACTGCTTGGCATATCTTGCGAATATGCGGGTACCGACTTCCACGCCCTGCTGGGCGTTTATTACAAGCACTCCCGTATCACACACCTTGAAAGCGGAAACCGCACCGCCCACGAAGTCATCTGCACCCGGAGTGTCAACTATATTGAACTTCACATCCATGAACTCGGCATAGAGCGGAGTGGCATAGATGGACCTCTGATTGAGCTGCTCAATCTCCGAATTGTCCGAAACGGTGTTTTTAGCTTCAACAGTTCCGCGTCTGTCAATTACTTTGCCCTCATAGAGCATGGCTTCAGATAACGTGGTCTTGCCTGACTTTGTGCTGCCAAGCAGAACCACATTGCGGATGTTCTGAGTGGAATAAGCTTTCATTGTACTATTGTTTTGTGTTATTGGTTATGTTTCGAATGCGCACGCTGACGTGACACATCCTCGCAAATCTAATGAAATTCCCCCACAATATCAATAGGACACCGTTGTTTTTGCGTCATTTGTGCCTCAAACTGCCAGAGCAATTCAAGGGAAGACATACCGAACCTCTCATAAAAAAGATTGTCAAGGGCCGCATCAGGCAGAACGAAAGAACCGGAAGAAACCTTTCCGTCCAGAATCATTGAGCACAGGCGCTCATAAGCTGTTTCAAGTTTCGCGTCAATCATGCTTTTTTATTTGCAAATCTGCCCCGCATCACCGGAAAAGCCAAATATTTGTGGCGAAATACTGGGAAAACAAATGAAAAATTTCTCTTTTTTATAATTTTTTCTTTATTTTAAATGGCTTTGCTTGCTTTTCATCAGCATTTCTTGTTTATTGCACATTTTCATAAGAAATAATTTTGTCCTCCAGCAAACTATGGACTGGATTATGGACAACAATTCCATCAAAGACAACATACGCCGGATAAGGAAGTCCCGGAAGCTGACGCAGGAAGACATGGCGCACAAGCTCGGGATTTCTCTAACCGCATACAGGGACCTGGAGCGCGGCAATACGTCTGTGATGAACGGGAATGTCATGCGGATTGCGTCTCTGCTTGATACCTCCACGGAGGAAATCGTACTGGGATACCGTCCATCGCAAATGGCCGGAGAGGCACTCGAAGATGTAAGGGAAGAATACAGCACAAGGGTAACGACTCTTGAAAGGCGTGTCGCCGACCTGGAAAAACTGGTTGAAAGTCTTAAAGAGACAATCGAAAGCAAAAACGAAATCATCACAATGCTCAAGAAATCACTTGATAGGGAAAAATAGTTTGTGTACTTTTGCAAGATGCACAATGACCCACATCTTTTGAGCAGCCTTCATGCAAATCTGGTAGAGGCCGGATGCGACGAAGCCGGAAGAGGTCCTTTGGCCGGCCCGGTATTCGCCGCCGCCGTCATATTGCCGCATGACTTTCATCATCCTCTCCTTAACGACTCCAAGAAAATGACAGAGAAAGCACGTGAGACTCTCCGCCCGATAATAGAGACGGAAGCCGTTGCATGGTCAGTAGAGGCGGTAAGTGCTGAGGACATAGACAGAATCAACATATTGAATGCATCCATAGCGGGAATGTGGCGGGCGATATTCTCCCTCAAGACACGTCCCGAGCATCTTCTGGTTGACGGAAACAGGTTCCGGCCATACGGGACTACCGGAGACGGGCTTTTTCCTGCGGAAACCGCAGACAGATATTCGGCACTTACGTTCGACTGCATTGTAAAGGGGGACGGAAAATTCGCATCAATAGCGGCCGCATCCGTGCTCGCAAAGACCTGGAGGGACGAATATATGCGCAATCTGGCAAAGGAGTTCCCGCAGTACGGATGGGAGCGCAATATGGGATATCCGACCAAAGAGCATGTGGAGGCAATCAAAAGGTACGGATATACAATACACCACCGCAAGAGTTTCCATCTCAAGCAGCTTGAACCGGCCTTGTTTTAACCATGCCGGACGGACAGCGCATAATTCAAAGATTGCAAACAAAGTTTTAGATAATATGAAACGGATTTTATGTTTTTTCACGGCTATGTCGGTATTTGCCGGCAGCGTCATGGCGGATGAAGGCATGTGGATGCTTCCTCTGCTGCAGAAGATGAACGGCAAGGCAATGCAGGAACTTGGCTGCCAGCTCACTCCAAAGCAAATCTATGACATCAACAACTCGTCCCTCAAAGATGCCATCGTGCAGTTCGGAGGAGGATGTACGGGAGAAATCATATCTGCCGAGGGACTTCTTGTAACCAACCACCATTGCGGATACGGCAGCATACAGAAACTCAGTTCCGTGGAGCATGACTATCTGAAAGACGGATACTGGGCAATGAACAGGTCAGAGGAGCTTCCTTGCGAGGGGCTTACCGTAACGTTCCTTGAGTACATGAAGGATGTGACTGCCGCAATTGAGAAGGCTAAGGCAAAAGCCGCCAAAGAATATGCGGGCAAAGAGGACGGGGAAAATCTCATAGGCGAGGCTTTGCAGCGCGAGTATGACGGCATTATTGAAAAAGCCGAGCAGGAGAATCCTCACTGCACTGCGGAAATCGTCCCGTTCTATAATAATAATGTGTATTACCTTATAGTATATAAGGTTTACACAGATGTGCGTTTTGTAGGTGCTCCGCCTTCATCAATCGGAAAATTCGGAGCAGACACGGACAACTGGATGTGGCCGCGCCATACCGGAGACTTTTCGATGTTCCGGGTATATGCGGACAAGGACAACAACCCGGCCGGCTATTCTCCTGAGAATGTGCCTCTTCGGGCCAAAAATCACCTTAGGATTTCTCTTGCTGGCGTGAAGGAGGGAGACTATACCATGATTATGGGATATCCGGGACGTACTACACGCTTCCAGACTTCTCCGGAGCTGAAGTTCCAGATAGAGCAGAATGACATCAGAATCGCCGCACGCACAGTGCGCCAGAATGTGATGCTTGAGGACATGCTGGCAGACCCTAAGGTCAAGATTCAGTATGCGAGCAAATATTCCGGCTCATCCAACGGCTGGAAGAAATGGCAGGGCATGAAGCTGGCTTTCGACAAGCTTGACATCATAGGACGAGCCGAGAAAGAGGAGGCGGAGTTCAACAAATGGGTGAATGCCAACAAGAAGCGCAGCAGCAAATACGGTGATGCCCTGAACAATCTTGCAGCCTGTGTCGAGGAAGGACGCTATCTGAACAATGCCTTCACTACAGCATATGAATCTGTTTACAAGATTGAGGCATCAGGCTTTGCGACCGCAATGGCCAACTTGATGAAAAGGGCGCTGTCGGAAGGGAAGGACACTTTGTCGGCCCTGCAGCAGGCATATGAGACCATTGCTCCGGCATATGCGGACTACTCGGCAGGCACAGACAGGAAGGTGGCCAAGGCCATGATGAAGTTCTATAGGGAAAATGCTGCCGAGGAGTATTATCTTAAAGGGCTGCCGGAGGATTTTGCTGAAATGGACATTGACGCTTATGTGGACCGGCTCTTTGACAATACTGTATTCACTTCCGCTGAAAGCCTTGGCAAGGCTGTCTCTGAGAAGGGAGCGGCAGTACTGGAGGACCCTGCATTCGTTCTTGCAAAATCCGTAAATAACGAGATATTCCGGGCATTCAGACCGGCACAGCAGATTGAACAGAAGCTTGCGAAGGCAAGGCAGGTCTATACAGAGGCTCTCCTTGAGTGGAAGAAGGGCCTGCCGTCATATCCGGACGCCAATTTCACCATGAGGCTGACTTACGGCACCGTAAAAGGATATTCTCCTAAGGATGCCGTAGTGTATAGGCATTACACAACTTTGGACGGCGTCATGGAAAAGGAGGACCCGGACAATTGGGAGTTCGTCGTGCCTGAGAAGCTCAAGACTCTTTGGGAGACAAAGGATTACGGGCAGTATGCCATGGAGGGCGGAAAGATGCCTGTGGCATTCCTGAGCAACAATGACATCACCGGAGGAAATTCAGGTAGCCCGATTATGAATTCTCGTGGCGAGCTGATAGGCCTGGCGTTTGACGGAAACTGGGAGTCAATGAGCAGCGACGTGATGTTCGAGCCGGATTTGCAGAGGTGCATCAATGTGGACATACGCTATGTGCTGTTCATTGTGGACAAGTTCGGCGGTGCCGGATGGCTGATTGATGAGATGGATATTGTAAAGTAAGAATCAAAATCTGACTGGGAATATTTAAGATATGAAAGAGAATGAGATAATGAAGTGGCTCTTCGAGGTCCAGCATCCTGCAAAGGGTGACAGGAATGTCGTGGAGCTGGGAATGGTTGAGAAGGTCGAGTCAGAGGGGAACAAGGTGACAGTGACTCTCGGCTTTTCCAAGCATCGTGACCCTTTGGCAGAGTATCTTATCGGAAGCGCGAAGGCGGCGGTGATAAGGAATGCTCCGGAGGGTACAGAAGTGGAGGTGAAGACTATAATAAAGGATGAGGCTGCTCCGAAGAAGAAGCCAGGACTGGACCTCGGGCTGGAGGAGCTTTCAGGAGTACGTCACATTGTAGGCATCGCCTCCGGGAAGGGAGGCGTGGGCAAATCGACCGTCGCGGTTAACCTCGCGGTCGCTCTTGCCCGGCAAGGCTACAAGGTAGGCCTTGCCGATGCCGATGTATATGGCCCGTCTGTCCCGAAGATGACAGGAACAGAGGAGCTTATGCCGGATGCTTTCCAGGAGGGAGACAAGGAGGTCATAATGCCTATAGAGAAATATGGGGTCAAGTGGATGTCTATCGGGTATTTCGCAAAACCTGAGCAGGCTCTGATATGGAGAGGCCCGATGGCATGCAATGCGTTGAAGCAGATGATACTCCAGGTGCGCTGGGGAGAGCTTGATTTCCTGCTGATAGACATGCCTCCGGGAACAGGGGACATTCACATAAGCCTTGTGCATGACATTCCGATGGAGGGTGCCCTGATAGTGAGCACGCCTCAGGCTGTCGCCCTGGCTGATGTGGAAAAGGGAGTCAACATGTTCCGTAACGAGAGCGTGAACAAGCCGATTTTCGGTCTTGTGGAGAATATGGCTTGGTTTACTCCGGAGGAGTTGCCGGACAACCGATACTACATTTTCGGCCAGGGAGGCGGATTGAAGATGGCAGAGAAATATGGCATGCCGCTTTTGGGCCAGATACCTATAGTACAGAGCATACGTGAGGGTGGAGACAGCGGCGAGCCCGCCGCTCTGACCGGCCGTCCGGACGGTCAGGCATTTCTGCAGCTTGCAGAAATGCTTGTCTCCGCCATCGGCTGACATGCAGTCTGAAAGTTTCACGACACAGTCTTCAAGTGCCTAATACAGACCGGGCTACAGCAGTTCCTATTGGCAAAACCATCATAAGGATTAATATTACAAGGGGTTGAATAACTTTTTTATTCAGCCCCTTTTTGTTTTTCCGGATGAAATTTATTATTATATTTGTACTCTGTGCAAATATACTGATGCGCCTCGGCAGGCTTAAAGTAAACTTTGCTTCTGCTTTCGGCTTTTTAGTGTATTTGCAATGTTTAATTATTAACCCCTAGTTTTATAACCAATTTCAATAATCATGAGAATTACACGTAGTATTATTCTGACACTTGCATGCGCAGTATCAGGTGTGATTTTTTCTTCTTGCGAGAAGGAACCAAGCAAAACACCGGAGGAGACTCCTAAGCAGGAAACAGTTTCACTCAAATCCACTGACAACTCACAGGGCTTCACCCTTACTCATGACAAAGACGGAGTGCACGGCACTGTAGAGTTCAATCTTACCGCAAAGCTTTCCAATCCGGTCAAAGAAGATGTAACCATAAAATTGTCAGCATCTTGCGCCGGAATCAGCAGCAGCAAAATCACATTGACCCCAGCAGAAGTAAAAATCAAGGCAGGCGAGACCTCATCACCATCCGTAAAGGCAAGCATCAGCGACTGGTCTGAAGTTGCAGGCACTGAGGAGGAAAAAGCTTATTCAGTCATCGTGAAAATCGCTTCCATATCCGGAGCCGAGAACGTTTCTGCAGACACCAAGTCCACTATCACTGCGACTGTCAACAAAGATGCAAAAGACAACGGTTCCGAGCCGGAGCCGGAGCCAGAACCAGAGCCGGAACCAGGCGAGATTACAGTCTCATTGGCAACTACTCTCGGGGATGGATATAACTACCGTACAGACGAAAATGTCAATTTCATATTCAAGTTCTATCCAAAAGACGGAACTTCCGAACTGGAAAATCCTGACGCGAATACCGTAAACGGCAAAGGAAATCAGGATCTAGCACGTAATGACGGACTGATTTGCTTTGAAGTTGATTTCAATGAAACCAAGAATTTGAGCGGATTGTATTTCCAGCATTGGGGTAATGTATATTGTCCTCAGGCAAGCAAAATCTATTATTCCGACAACGGAACGGACTGGAAATATATCGGAACAATAGAAAACGGCACAAGAGATACATACTATGCGATATTCTCTGAGACTCTCAGCACAAGATATATCAAATATGAAATGACGATGCCTTCTGCGAACGGCCGAATCGACATCAAGTATTTTGGACTGGTTTACAGAAATGAGTAATAGTTCTTCTGAACGAATATGATAAAAGGCTGCCGGCTGCAAACCGGCAGCCTTTGTCATTTTAAGCTGCGTTTAAATTCCTCAGTAAATGCAAAGGTCAAGGCAGGCAAACACAAAGACAAGTGCAAGGAATGACCATTAGCCGTTCAGATGAGCAAGGGGAGCACAGTTCATTTTCTCAAGAATTGTACTGCCTTTCACAAAATGTAATGTCGCCACCCTCTTCCGAAGGCAGCGGCATTGCTTGTCAGACATGTTTCATATTCCGTTTATACACCCGAATGCTATAATGCAGCTGCAGGATAACTGCGGACATATCGCTAAAGATACACTATTATTTTCCACATGATTAGACATGACACCAGGACTTTGAGTCCTGTTCCGGTTATGAATCCGAGGAAAGAGCCTATGGCAGCTTTCAGGGCCTGCACAAATCCTTGCCTTGTATAATACAGCTCAGACAGGAAAGCCCCGAGGAAAGAACCTAAGATCATGCCTATAGGGGTGAAGAATATTCCGAGCACAAGACCGGCTATTGCACCGCGTTCCGCATATTTGCTTCCTCCCGTGATTCTGGTGAAATACATCGGAATGAAATAATCCACGACTGACACCACAACGACAACACCGAGCCATATCAGCAAAGTGGCAAGGGACATGGTATTGCCCATTCTGTCTGTCCCGCTTCCCCACAAATAAAGGATGAGCATGCCCACCCAGCTGACAGGTGCACCCGGAAGCCCGGGAAGAATGCTTCCGAGAATACCTATTATTCCTGCCACAACGGCCAGAATTGAAATCGCTATGTCCATAAAATTCCTTTTTACAATAAATGGTTAAGCTGAGAGCAGAGCATTGCACCCAACGCACCTTCAACAGCCCGGCAACCGTCGCGAAACCTATCGCATCTGCTCAGCCGCCATTATCTCCTCTATTTCCGAAGACTTTATCGGAAGCCTCTTGCTGCCAAGCCGGCGTGCCCCCTCAGGAGTTACCAGCACGTCATCTTCAAGACGTATGCCGCCAAATCCATAATAGCTTTCAAGAGCCGCATAATTCACGAAATCCTTGCCTGTTCCTTCCTGCTTCCATTTTTCGATAAGCGCCGGTATGAAATAGATTCCCGGCTCATCAGTCACCACATGTCCCGGCCGGAGCATCCTTGCCATGCGAAGATTGCCCAATCCCAACAGCGGAGAACGTTTCTGCCCGTCATCATAGCCTACATAATCCTCACCGAAATCCTCCATGTCATGCACATCCATGCCCATATTATGTCCGAGTCCGTGCGGCATGAAAAGGCCGGAAATACCTTCTGCAACCATCTCATCCACATCTCCACGCACAAGGCCCAGGCCTTTCAGCCCCTCAAGCATATGCCTTACCGTGGCAAGATGCACATCGTAATATGTGATGCCAGGGCGCGTAAGGCTGAATGCCAGTTCATTGGCGCTCTCAACAATGTCATATATCTCGCGCTGATGTGAAGTGAATCTTCCCCCGCAAGGATATGTTCTCGTGAAGTCCGAGGCATAATGCGAATTGCTCTCCGCACCGGCATCCACAACAAGCAGACGGCCTGGGGTTATAATCTGATGATGACTATGGTTATGCAGGGTCTCACCGTTCTGCGAAAGAATCGTAGTGAATGATACGCCCCAGCCCTTGGAAAGGGTCACGCCCTCCATCCGGCCCACGATTTCCTGCTCAAGCACTCCCGGACGGCATCCTCTGCGCGCCTCCGTATGCATCATATATCCGAGGTCGCAAGCCTTGTCAATCTCCTCAATTTCACACTGTTCTTTTATTATACGTAAAGAAACCACCGCCTTGACAAGCTCTTCAGAGGCATGCCTTCCTCCCTCACATGCCATAGGCGCGACACGTCTGACGTCCTGGGAAGAAATGCCAGTCAATTCAGACAACAGCATCGTGTTATAATGCCTCGCCGGCGGCAGGAAATGCACGGGACGTCCCTCAGACACAGCCTTAGCCACCGCCTTGCCGAAATCGCCATACGAAGATGCCGAGCCGCATCCCACAAGAGCGGCTTTCTCCGATACCGACGGCTGAGGCCCCATCCATATTATGTCATCTATGTCAACATCGTCCCCATAAACATGTCCATCTCCGCTGTCTAGGTCCAGGATTGCGGCAAAATATGGCTCATCTATCCCCCAAAAATACAGGAAACTGCTGTCCTGACGGAATTTGTAGTCATTGCCCCGATAATTCTGCGGAGCGTCCGCATTTCCCGGAAAAACCGCGATTCCGCGTGATTCTCCGCCACACATGCGCGCCATTGCCGCTGCAAGGGCACGACGCCTGTTCACATATACATTTGCCTCAAACATATCTTTATTTTCTTTATTGCTCATTCCTACAAATTTAGGAACTGTTTTAAACTTTTCAAAGCAGATTTCCGGGCAGATGTCCAGAAAAATCCGTTTTGCCCTAATCTCTGCATCCCGGCAAACCGCTCAAGTAAACTTGACGGCTGCTCCCAGCTTCTTGTACATTTTGTTCTGATACCCAATATGCACCGGTACCACGGCAGACTTTGCCTCCGCCCTCAACTTTTCCGATATTTGTCCTGACGCTCACATACTGCTCTCGTTTTTCCGATATTTGAGCTGGCGCTCACATATACGTTGCGTCTCGGCAGAGTGAAAATAAATTTTCCCTCTGCTCTCGACTTTTCCGTATATTTGCACCTGAATAATAGCCTAAGCCATATATGCAAGATTTCATCGCCATAGATTTCGAAACCGCAAACGAATGCCCTTCAAGCATATGCAGCATCGGAGCCGTACTGGTGCGAAACGGGGAAATCGCCCGCAGTTTCTACAGCCTCATACGCCCCGAGCCGGAGTATTACAAGTGGTTCTGCCAACAGGTGCACGGAATCACACAAGAAGACACTGAAGACGCCCCCGTATTCCCGCATGTATGGCACAGGATGGTGCACACTCTTCTCGGAGAGCCGGGAGAGCGAGATGCGGAACTAATGTCGGATGACAATGCCGGACAGATGGCTATGGGACAGCAGCTTCCGTTTGTCGCCCATAACAGCCGCTTTGACGAGAACTGCCTGAAATCAGTATTCAATGTATATAGGATGGACTATCCTGGCTTCATCTTCCACGACACTCTTGCGGCAGCACGCAGCCATTTCGGACGGTGCCTCCCCAACCACAAGCTTCCGACCGTTTCAGCGGCATGCGGATACGACCTTTCAGACCACCATCATGCCCTGGCCGATGCCGAAGCATGTGCACATATAGCAATCAAAATATTATAAGCATGAAAAAACTGTTTTACATAGACTCCTGCATGAGACCTGAATCGCGTACCGCCAAAATCGCCGGAGCGCTGATAAAAGAACTCGGCAAGAAATATGAAATCGAGACAGTCCGTCTTGACGGCTCACACTTCCCTGTCGTGAGAAGCGGAATCATCAGTGACAGGAACAACGGCTTTGTACCCCAGGAATATGCCGAGATGGCCCGAAGAATCGCCCAGGCCGACAGGATTGTAATCGCAGCCCCTTTCTGGGACATGAGCTTCCCTAGCGCCCTGAAAGTGTTCTTCGAGAACATGTCACTTTTCAATATAACATTTACAAGCACCGACACAGTCTGCAAAGGGCTTTGCAAGGCAGAGAAAGTGCTCTATGTCACAACACGCGGCATGAACATCAGGACCGGTGAACCATTGGAGCAGGCAACGCCATATATCAGGGCGCTCAGCTGGCTTTGGGGACTCGGGGAACTGCATGTCGTGGCAGCGGAGAACATGGACTACAGCAGCCCGGAGCAGATTGAGGCAAAAATTGCGGAAGCAGTAAAGGCCGGCCTGGAAATCTGCCGTGACTTTTAGGCTGCCGGGGCCCAGATACACGACAAAGCAAATGCCTGGTGTTCAACCGAATGCTGAAAGACGACTCCTCTTTTTTCGGGGAACCGCATATCAGCAGTAACACTGACTGACAACAACGGCCCCATATGACAAAACCACCGGACAACAAACTTTACAGACATAAAACTATGAAAACCAAAAGACTGATTGCATTGGCATACATCTTTGCAGCCCTGTCAATGCATGCCCAGAACACCAGAGAGCAGATTCTTCTGGACGAGAACTGGCAATTCGCCCTCGGGGACGCTTCATCTGAGGAAAAGGACTTCGGATGCGGAACCGAATATTTCAATTATCTCACAAAGGCGGCCTCCATACACAATGAAGGTCCCTATTCGCCGAAATTCGATGCATCCTCATGGGGAACGGTTGACCTGCCGCACGACTGGGTTGTAGATTTGCCTTACGCCAAAGAAGCAAGCCACAGCCACGGATACAAGACCGTCGGATACAAGTATCCTCAGACAAGCGCAGGATGGTACCGCAAGACATTCAAAGTCCCGGCAGAAGACCTCGGAAAACACATATGGCTTCAGTTCGACGGCATATTCCGCGATTCGCGGGTCTGGGTCAACGGCTTCTATCTCGGACACGAACCGAGCGGCTATGCCACGCAGACATACGACATATCAGAATACCTCAACTATGGCGGGGACAACCTCATTTGCGTAAGGGCAGACGCCAGTTTAGAAGAAGGATGGTTCTATGAAGGAGCCGGAATATACAGGCATGTATGGCTCAACAAGGCCTCAAAGATGAATGTCGCTCCGTTCGGCACATTTGTCCATGCCGGATTCGCGAAGGGAAAACATCAGCCGTATGCCGGCCAGACGGAAATCCCGGACCTGGACAATGCGATCGTGACGATTGAAACTACCGTGCAGAACATGGGTACGGCTCCTGAAATCTATATGCTAAGGCATACCCTCAGAGACGCTTCAGGCAACATAGCCGGCACAGCAGAAGTCCCAGGACATGAAATACAGGCAAAAGCCAGCGACATGACTGCCGCAAATATAACCGTGAAAAATCCGCATCTGTGGAGCTGCGAGGACCCTCATCTATATACGGTCACTACGGAAGTCATTGTCAGAGACTCCACGGTAGACACATATTTGACGGCAACCGGCATCAGGCATATCGCCTTCGACCCGGACAAAGGCTTCATCCTCAACGGCAATCCTGTGAAACTCAAGGGAGTGAACATGCATCAGGATCATGCGGGAACCGGCACCGGCATTCCGGACGCCCTACAGGAATGGCGCCTGCTGCAACTGAAGAAATTCGGATGCAACGCATACCGCTCAAGCCACAATCCCATGACACCGCAGATGCTTGACGCCTGCGACAGGCTCGGATTTCTCGTAATTGAAGAAAACCGCCTGACAGGAGTCAACAGGGAGCACGTCAGGCTGCTCGAGAACATGATACGCCGCGACAGGAATCACCCCAGCATCATCCTTTGGAGTGTCGGCAATGAAGAGTGGGGCATTGAATGGAATGACTTCGGAACAAGAATAGCGGAAAGCATGCGCGAATATTGTCATAGGGCAGATCCTACACGCCCGATGACAGTAGCTTCAAGCGGAGGTCCGGCTCCTCTTGTGCCGGCAGATGTGGCAGGTTACAATTACATCCTGCAGAACCCGGTTGAAAAGCATCGCAGCGAGCATCCTCTACGCTGCGCATTAGGCTCGGAAGAGACAAGCGGATGCGGAACCAGGGGAATATATTATGATGACCACGACAACGGGCGCATGGTTGCGCATAACAGAAAGAAAAACGGGCCTGACAGCCTTTACAACTGCATAGAACGGGGATGGAAATTCTATGATGAGAGACCTTGGCTCGGCGGGCTGTTCTACTGGACGGGCTTTGACTATAGAGGAGAGCCTAATCCTATGGTGTTCCCGGCCACAGGCTCCCAGTTCGGCATTCTGGATTATTGCGGCTTCCCTAAGGACGAGGCATATTATCTTAAGTCTTGGTGGACGGAAGAGTCTGTGCTTCATATCCTTCCGCACTGGAATCTGAAAGGGCATGAGGGCGAGGCCGTATCCGTATGGGTCTATGGCAACTGCGACGAGGTCGAGCTTTCGGTAAACGGACAAAGGCTCGGACGCAAGCATATGCCGAAGAACGGGCATCTGGAATGGGAAGCTGTTTACATGCCAGGAAAAATAAAGGCAACCGGATACCGAAACGGAAAGAAAGCCGCCCAGACCATAATTGAGACAACAGGCCCTGCCGTATCAGCTGATATCGGATACGAGTGCATAGGCGACATCGCCGTGGTTCGCGTTGACATGAAAGACGCCAGGGGAAGGCTTGTGCCTGATTCCTGCGATGAGATTGCCATAAGCATAGGCAATGGATGGAATATACTCGGATGGGGCAACGGAGACCCGGCATTCCAGGCCATAGAGAGACCTGTGACATATCACGCCGGAGCCGCATCACCCACCTGCACACCGATTCCGGACAGAACAGCCCGCACAATGACCGTCAAAGCATTCAACGGCCACGCTCAGGTGATTCTGCAACGCTCCACCGATGCATCAGGCTCGCCTGAAGTGTCCGCCGAACTGGTCCGCACGACCCTCTGAGACAGCCTGCACGGCTTCAAAAGCCAATCGCGCCACACAAGACAACATTCCAAACAGAAAGCTATATTTCACTTTTTAAATGCCCTTGGCAACAATCCGTGCAGCAAAACCGCCTCCCGGGGCCATGCTGACGGGCAGCTGGCGGGATGAATCGAGCTGGATGATTTCCTTTCTGTAGTCGCTTGCGGCGCGGTCGGCATTGATGCCGTCACGGAACAGCTCGACCTCATAGTCACCTTCAGGGAGGAAACTCAAATCAAGCACCATCTGGCGGGCATTCCAATCGGTCATTGCCCCGATATACCACACGTCACCGCTCCTGCGGGCAATTGCGATATACTCTCCGACCTTTCCGTCAATGCCGCGCGTCTCATCCCACACTGTCGGAACAGAAGCGATGAACCCGGTGCATTCCAGCTCCTTCATATAATTTGACGGAGAATCGCAAAGCATGTTCAGAGGAGAATCAAACACAACATATTCAGCAAGCTGGCGGCAACGTGTGCCCTGGCTCATAGCCTCGGAATTGACCGCACGGAAATTGCCCCTCGTGGCATTCCTCATCGCACCTTGTGTATAATCCATCGGCCCTGCCATCATGCGTATATAAGGCACTGTCACATCGTAGGTAACCTGGTCAACAGAAGCATCCGCCCATTTCATCTGCTCCAGGCCATGCACTCCCTCATAATTCACGACATTCGGCCATGTCCTGCTCAAACCGGCTGGTTTGTATGTGCCGTGGAAATCGAGCATCAGCCCGTACTTTGCGGCAGTCTCGGCAGCCCTCCGGTGAAAAGCGACCATCACCTGGTCGTCACGGTCCATAAAGTCAATCTTGAAACCCTTTATGCCCATCTCGGAATAATGCCTGCAGACCTCCTCCATATCACGGTCAAATGCCCAATATCCTGCCCAAAGGATAAGCCCGACACCGCGTGCGGAAGCATATTCCACAAGCTCTTCCAGATTTATCTCAGGAATCACCTGAAACAGGTCAGCCTTAAGGTTCACGGCCCATCCCTCGTCAAGTATGACGTATTCTATGCCATGAGCAGCAGCGAAATCAACATAATATTCGTATGTCCTGTTGTTGATGCCTGCCCTGAAATCCACTCCTTGCAGATTCCAGTCATTCCACCATTCCCAGGCCACTTTTCCAGGGCGCACCCAGCTCCAGTCAGCAGCAGGATCGGCCGGTTCTCCAAGAAGCCAGACCATGTCATTGCATGCCATGTCAACATCCCTCTCGGACACGGAAACTATTCTCCATGGAAACTCAACCTTCCCGCTGCACTCTGCGATATAAGGTTCACGGCTCTTTACGAGCATCTGCAGCATATTGTGACCTCCCTGCTCAAACTCACGCGGATAAGGGGCAAAAACGCCGTCGAGCACAGTAGAAGCGTCGTCATTGTAAAGATACATTCCGGGATAATCTGTCAGGCCAGATTCGGCGATGCAGATTTTCTTGCCGGACGGGCCTTCCACCATTAGCGGAAGAAATGCGAGCCGCTCACTGTTCCATGCGGAAACAGGAGAATGCGAATAGGTATTCTCAAACGAGTTATAGAACTGGCTTTCAAGCGTCTGCGTATGCTGACAGACATATGCTGTCCACATGTTCCAGTCTTGCGCAAAGGCAAAAGAAGCCTGCTCCGAAACAACCTCAAAAGACCCTTTTGAATCTACGGCAAACCTGTATGCCATGCCCTGGTCATATGCCCTGAAAACAAGACGGAATGTCCTGAACTCCAAAGTCAGTTCATTATAAGCCTCATGCACCTTGGACTTTTTATATGCCACAGCCTCAAGCATGCGGTCAACGCTTTTCCGAACTGCCTTGCGCACCTTTGCATCACCGCCGCAGACCGTGCCGTCCGAAAGCGTCATGGACACTGGAGAATCTTTCAGAATAATATCCTGGCCATGTGACACGGAATATGTGATTTCCTGGCCGGTTTTTACCGTAACGCCCAGTTTGCCGTCAGGTGATTTCAATTCATAACTCTTCGGTGCTGCCGAAGCCGCCGTAAGGGCGCATATCATTGCCGCACAGACAAAAGCAAATCGTTTCATAATAAAATTATTGTGGAGCATGTTATCTATAATCCCATTTTTTCTTTCATACCGCGCAACAGGTCAAATGCCTGGAGAGGAGTCATATTGTTCAGGTCAGCCGAATCAAGGTCGTCCTTGAGCGAAGACAAAAGCGGGTCTTCAAGCTGGAAGAAAGACAATTGCAGAGAGCCGTCGCTCTCTATCCTGCCCTCTTTCACATTATGAGGCTTGACGGTGTTCTTCTTTCCTTTCCCAGCAGACCTGACCTCTGACACAGATGCCCCGAAAGCACCGCTCTCAAGTTGTGCAAGCGTCTTTTCAGCCGACTCAAGCACCTGGCGCGGCATTCCGGCCATCCTTGCCACATGCAGACCGAAGCTGTGGGCGACACCTCCCTCTACAAGCTTGCGAAGGAAGATGACATTCTTTCCGACCTCCTTTACGGCAATATGGAAATTGCGTACGCGCGGATAGATGTCTTCAAGGTCATTCAATTCATGATAGTGTGTGGCGAAAAGGGTCTTTGCCCCGTCTCCGTACTCATGCACATATTCCACGATAGCACGGGCGATGGACATTCCGTCGTATGTGGATGTTCCGCGTCCTATCTCGTCCAGAAGCACCAGCGATCGGGAAGAAAGGTTGTGCAGAATCATGGAAGTCTCAAGCATTTCCACCATGAAGGTTGATTCTCCGCGCGAAATGTTGTCCGATGCACCCACTCGCGTGAATATCTTGTCACAATAGCCTATGGCAGCCTCCGCAGCGGGCACAAAACTGCCTACCTGGGCCATCAGCACCATGAGTGCCGTCTGTCGCAGAAGCGCGGACTTACCGGCCATATTCGGACCTGTCAGAATGATTACCTGCTGCTTTTCGTTGTCGAGCCATATGTCATTCGGCACAAACTCCTCACCGGCCCGCATCATGGTCTCTATCACGGGATGACGCCCCTGCTTTATGTCTATTACTTTTCCCGCGTTCATCTTCGGGCGGCAGTAACGGTTGGACACGGCGAGGGCCGCAAATCCGGAAAGCACATCAAGACGTGCAAGGATACGGCAGTTCTTCTGGATAGAGGCTATATTCCGCTGTATCGTGGCGACAAGTTCAGCATATATCCCGGACTCGAGCACATAAATCTTCTCCTCTGCCCCGAGAATCTTCTGTTCGTATTCCTTAAGTTCCTCAGTTATATACCTTTCCGCATTTACAAGGGTCTGCTTTCTTATCCATTCCGCAGGCACCTTGTCCTTGGAAGCATTGCGCACCTCAAGGTAATATCCGAAAACGGAGTTGAAACCAATCTTAAGAGCCGGTATCCCGGTACGTTCCGACTCACGCTGCTGCAAATCAAGAAGATAATCCTTTCCGTGACGCGCCAGACTGCGCAGCTCGTCCAATTCGGCGTTTACCCCGGAAGCGATTACATCTCCCTTTCCGACCGCTGCGGCAGTCTCCGGATGCATTGTCGTGCCAAGATAGTCAAGCAGTTCAGTACAGTCGCTCATTCCGTTCATCATGGCGTCAAGAGCATCCACGCCCTTGCCTGTGCAAAGTTGCCTTATCGGCCCGGACTGCGCAAGTCCCCTTTTCAGCTGCATGACTTCACGAGGCATTATCTTTCCTGCGGCCGCGCGGGAAATTATCCTCTCCAGGTCTCCTATGTCACCGACCATTTCCTGCAGACGGGACAGGTCATCCTGATTGTCAACAAAATGCTGCACGACAGCATATCTGTCCTCAAGCTCAGCAAGATCCATGACAGGCATGGCAAGCCATGTCCTCAGCATGCGCGCGCCCATAGGAGAAGAGCATTTGTCCATCACATCGACAAGTGCCACTCCGTCTTTTCCGGCCGTGGATGCAAAAATCTCCAGGTTGCGGAAAGTGAAGCGGTCCATCCAGACGAAAGCGCCCTCGTCAATACGCGATATGGAGCAAATGTTGGTAAGTCCGGAATGCTGGGTCTGCTCCAGATATATCAGCAGCGCCCCGGCAGATGTGACTCCAAGAGGGAAACTGTCAATTGCAAAGCCTTTCAGAGAGTCAACCCTTAGCTGCCTTTTGAGTTTCTCAACGGAGCTGTCATAGACAAAGGCCCACTCTTCAAGCGTAGAGATGTACCAGTTGTCGCCATACTTCTCTCTCACGCCTTTTTCATAGCCTCTCGGCACAAGCAGTTCTTTGGGAGCAAATGAACTCAAAAGGGTTCCTATATAGTCCAAAGAGCCTTCCGCCACCTGAAATGTGCCCGTGGAGACGTCCAGGAACGCAGCCCCGCATTTGTCCTTGCTGAATGAAAGTCCTGCTATGAAATTGTATTCTTTCTGCTCCAGAAGCTGGTCGCTGAATGCTATTCCGGGAGTGACAAGTTCAGTCACACCTCTTTTGACAATCTTTTTCGTCAGTTTCGGGTCTTCAAGCTGGTCACATACGGCGACTTTATAGCCTGCACGCACAAGACGCGGGAGATATGTCTCAAGGGAATGGTGTGGAAAACCTGCCATCGGAATGGAGTCCGGAGCAGCATTTGAACGTTTTGTAAGAACGATGCCGAGAACCTTGCTCGCAGTCAGGGCATCATCACCGTATGTCTCATAAAAATCGCCGCACCTGAAAAGAAGCAATGCTTCAGGATGTTCCGCCTTAACGGCAAAGAACTGTTTCATCATCGGTGTTTCGGTCGGTTTCTTTTCTGCCATATCGTCTAAAACTTTTATCTAATACGGCATTTTGCCGTAGGTATCCCGCAAATTTACAAATTATCACGATTATTTCCCGTTCCGGAAGAGCATTTGACGTTTTTATCAAGAAATTTCTCTTTTTTATATCATGAATTTCTTTTTCTTACAATGTCTCCGGATGGATGTCGTGACCTTTGTCATTGAAACGGAATAGTCCGGTTCATTAACAAAAACGATATGAAAGAAGAAAGAGAAGTGCATGGCAGGTATGTGAACATCCTCACGGATGCGGGGTTTAAGGCTGTTTTCGGGGCGCACGCATGAGTTGCTTTGTGAGACAATTTCGATTACCTTTGTGGAATTGAAGCGGTTCGGCAAGCCTCTTGAGAGCTGCGACAGTCTGCTCGACAAGTGGTGCTACGTGCTCAAGCACGTCGGTAATCTTGACGGCAGGCCAGACGGTCTTGGTCAGAGGGTGTTCGAGCGCTTCTTCGAGGCGTGCGAGATTGCACGTTTCGACGGGGACAAGAAACTTTCATACGAACGGGAAATGATTACAGAACGTGATTGGAGGGCGATAAAGGAGTGCGCCAGAGAAGATGGAGCAACGGAGGCCAAAACACAGATTGCGCGCAATCTGCTCCGCATGGGCATGCCAGTCCAGACGGTGGCAGAGGCAACCGGACTCTCATCAAGTCAGATAGAAAATCTTCAAAAGGAAGCTGATTGACATGGTTCAATCAACATGCAATCTCTTTCGGCAGGATTTGAAAAAGAGCCATAAGGCTCAAATATTATCAAGCCAGCCGGAAGAATAAGATGCCACACCCCCAAAGACACCAAGTCCACCTGAGATATTGGTGTATGCGAAATTGCCAGGAGCCCAGCCGAGATATGCCAAATCATTGTTCGCCACCTCATAGCGCGAACGGAGATAGCGGTAAGCCTCGGCAGACAGTCTGCTGCACCGGACCAGATACTTTGTACCATGTCCCCATTTTCCGCCCTGGCCGTCGTCAAACCACTCATCACGGGAATAATTCCCCTGCAGGTGTATGCTCCGCACACCGTCTGCTGAACAATTCCTGTCGTCAAATACAAAAAACGACATAAACTCATCCATATGCAAGACCCCGGAATTAGACAAGTCCGGATAGGTATCCATGTCTGTCAAACTGAATTTACCGTTATAAAAACTCTCCCTATCCCTGGTAGAATCAATCGTCCTCTCCTTAGCGACAACTGTCACAGCATAGAAATCGTCCTCTCCAGGATTATCCGCGACAGACACCGTCATCAAAATATCATGATTCCGGACCTCCATATCCACGTCAAACTCCGGCGCCGTTCCCGGAACGACAGTATTGGATGAAACCGGAGAAACGCCCTCAAGCGACGCGCTCATCTCAAGCACATCACCGCAAGCCACCTCCTGCAGAGAATAATAAACGGCAATGCCATCTTCACAAGAATACTTATGAACCTCAGCAGCCACGCCATTTACGGAAAATCCGATGGAAGCACCGGAAACATCAGGCAATGCAACATCTGCATTTCCCACAGGAACAGCTACACGGACACGCACAAAAGTAGTGTCAGAGAGCCCCGGAAGACACTCCACACACAGCACAGGCTCCTGAGGCATATCCTTCAGTTCAAAATCATATTCACACGAAACGGCAGAAAGCATGGCAGCCGACGACAGAATAAACAATAACCTTCTCATATAAATCAAAACTCAAGAGTATAGCTGAAACTTGGAATAATAGGAACAAGCCCGTGGGCAACACCATGATAGCGTCCGTCGTCCCCCTTTTCTATTGCCGCATTTATAGCGTTCATACGGCAATATAAATTATAAATGCTTATGTTCCATGTACGAAGATTGCCCCTTTTTGTCCTTTTGCGAAAATTCATTCCAACATCAAGCCTATGGTAATCAGGAATATGAATATTGTTCGGCCTGTTATAGAAATCCTGAGGGAAAGACTCGCCGGCAACCTCATAAGTCGCTCCTGTCATATAGCCTCCCGAATGATAATTCCATGCAGCATACAGGTCAAACTTGTCGGAAAACTTATGGCGGGCCTGTATGGTTATCTTATGCCTGTTGTCGTTCCTGTCCGGAAACCAGTCATGATATAAAGCGGCAAAATGCCTCTGGCTCCAAGACAACGTATAATAAAGCGAAACATCAGTAGAAAGAGTCCTGTATCCAAGCTCCACCTCCATACCGTATGCGCGTCCGATACCTTCGGCAAAATCAGTCTCCCATTTGTCCAAAGGCGGGAATAAGCTGTTGCTTCCGACATACTCAAGAAGATTGTCCATAGTCTTATAGAACCCCTCCACATTGAACACAAGGTCATAAGGCAGCTGTGAATACACTCCTGCCGCGAACTGGCGGGAATGCATCGGAGCCACCTTTTCCGTAGAAGGCATCCAGCAATTCGTCGGCAAATCCAGGTAAGTCGTGGCAATCCTGTGGGCAAACTGGTTCATCTCAGAATATGAAGCCTTTATGGAAACATCATCACAGCAACGGAATCTGAGGGCGACCCGCGGCTCGATATGGTGCCATGTCTTGCCGCGGACAAAATTCGGGGCATACCTGACACCCAGATTGGCGTCCAGCCAGCCGGCAAGCTTCATCTCGTCCTCAACATAAACCGAAGCCTCTCCGGCGACATATCTCACGGCATTCCCGCTCTCGGACATGTTGCCCGCCGATTCCATGAGGCGCAAATGCTCTGGACGGAAAACAAGCATGTTGCATTTCATTCCAAGCCTGAGATGATGATTGCTGTGAGGAATATAAATCACATCAGCCTTTATCCCGATATCCTCCGTCAGCGAACGGTTAGTTTCCGTAACTGAATTTATCAACTCCTCGTCAGCATCGGTCAAAGACCAATCGCTCACGCCGAACTTTACCCTTGACATGCTGCGGCTGTAATATGCCGTGACATTATAGCCAAGATTTTCAGATACGGAGCCGTCCCAGGCAAGCGAACCGAGAATGTTGCCCCAACGTATCCGGCCGGAAGTCTCGTCAGTGCCGGAATAGACCCTGTCTGTGCCGTATTCCTTTATGGTAGTGGATTCCATCAGACGCAATGCGTCATCGCCGAGATAGAACCGGGCCGTCAGCTTATTGCCATCGGACACCTTCCATGCAAGGCTTGCATTTGCGTCTGTGAATGAATACCCTGCATCTTTCTGCTCCAATTTGCCCCTGTTGGCTATGGCAAAACCAGGAACAGACAAAACATCAAGCCAACTGCGCCTCAGTGCGACATTGAACGACAATTTGTCCCGCACTATCGGGCCGTCAAACTGCAGCCGTCCGTCAATCAGCCCTATTGAAAAGACACCGCTCCAATCATAGAAGTCCCCGTCTGATGTACGGACATCCACAACAGAGGACAAACGTCCGCCGTATCTTCCTGGAAAACCGCTTTTGTAGAAATCCACCCTATCCAAAACATCAGCATTGAAAGATGAAAACAAACCGGCAAGATGGCTTACCTGATACATCGGAACTCCGTCCAACAGAAAAAGATTGTCACTGCCGTCACCTCCGTGCACATACAGTCCGGACATCAGTTCCGTACCTGAAGCCACACCGGGAAGCGCCTGAATCACTTTCAGCACATCCGGCGTGCTCAACAGGGCAAATCCATTTGAAATACGGCTCTTGTCCAGACGCTCAAGACCGGTCTGGGTAGATGCACTCCGATTCTCAAGAGCCGTCACCACAGCGGCAGCAAGAGTATCCTCCGGCTCATAAAACTGCTTGGCATCCTGTGAAAAAGCCAGCAAAGGGCAGCACAAGCAAACCAGCAGCATTGCCGGCAACAACAAAATTCTCATCATTCTCCATCAATTAAGAAACCATCAATTGTCCCGCATAGTATATCTGACAAAGCTGAAACACACAGGAGCGGTAACAATCTTTTCGGCAGAGCGGTCATAAAACATGCAGTCCAAATCAAGCTGAATGCTTCCGGGACCTGTAACGGTCACAACACCGTCATTAACATGACGCAAATCAAGATTATCCCGATTCTCCCAGTCAGGAGAAAACGGTTCTACAGCATATACTCCGTCATCACTGACTTCATAGTACATAGTATATGAATAAAAATACATATGGAAATTATATCTCGGCTCTCCGTTTATCGTCCACTCCGATATTCCCTGAAACGGAAGAAACAAAGTAATCTTCCCCTTGCGCATCATATGAGGAGGAAGCTGTGACGTCCCGGGAACACTGCCGAACTCAGAACTGACAACGGAACGCAACACATCACGCTCCATATCCACACCTGAAAAAGAAGTTTCGGCAAGTGAGGAAAATTCCGCATACAAATCAGTCGAGGCCGTTCCGTCTCCGTCCAAATCCACTGCTTCTCCGAGACATTGGGCTGACACAAGTTCATATCGGCCATGCACTGCGTCATGATACGACTGCATCTTTTCCACCATCCTCCGCTCTTCCTTCCCGCAGCCTGCCGACAGAATAAGAAATGCCGACAACAATACGATTTTCTTCATGTTTCATTTATTAATCCGGAACAAAATTATCGTGAAAATGCGTTTCCACAAAATTTTCTGCATATTATTCCGGATTTGATTATATATAGCTGTACGAAACTTCTCCGGCAGCATAATCAACCCATATGACACCGGAGAAGCCGCCTCACTGATTCTATTGTTTCCTGAACTTAAACACGGCTGTTCCATCCACAATCTTATTTTCCACAGGATCGAACAGTACGCAGTCCACATGCAGGTCGAATGCCGTTTCCGTAATATCATGCAAATCAGCCTTCTCTATGCCGCGCATATTATCGTCAAGCACTGAAACATATGCCCCGGAAGTGAAAGACGGAGTGCCCCAATCAGGATGCCAGGTGGAAATTATTTCAATCCCATGATACTGTACGGTATGATAATATTTGTTTTCAGCAGTTTCAATTACGACAACAGCCGGAACAACACAATTATAGGAAAGTGATTTCCCATCTGCACACAGCTGAACGTCTGCACCAATCCAGCCCGGCACAAACCCCGGCTGGCCATACAATTCCTTCAGCATATCCCTCGACATCACTCCGTCACCGTTGACATCAACAGGCAAACCGGTCCAGGACACACTCTCAACGGCATAACTGCCGCAATATGCCACCAGCCCCACATCTTCCTTTTCTGAACATGAACAGAGACACGAGATGCCGGCAAGGCAAATGAAAATAAAACGATATATATACTTATTCATAACGTGGTAAAATTTCTTCAGTTTATAATCTACGGTACCTCAACTCAACCGGACCTGTCACTATATCCCGTGTTATATAATCATAATAGCTCATTACCAGTCCGACCGTCAGAAAGCCTCCTGACAACAAAGTTATTTTGGCATTGCCGACATTCATGCAATGAAGATTATCTGTCCCATCTGACATACGATATACACTTGAATAATCAACATCATCAGATATGACTATGTTGCCGGACTTGTTGACTGAATACTTGAATTTTATCTCCGGCGTAACCGCATAACTGATGTCGATACCTTCAGATGAATCATATCTTATGTTCTGCAGAGGTATCTTGACCGATATCATCGACTCCTTTTGAGCAGGCGTAACGGCATTGACTGACGCACCATCCGTATTGCACAGTTCAGAGATGATTGCAAGGCCACGAAGGCCATAGAGAATATCATTGCTAACTTCGGTCAGGTCACCGCCGTCAAGATCAAGGTCTCCGCATTCCCATAATGCAGACTCCAAAATATAAATACCGCTGACATCATTGTTTACCCTGCTTATATAAGACTGATACTTGGAACAAGAGCAGCAGAACAAAGCACACGATAAACACAGCAAGATTTGTTTCATGCTACAGAATAACTTCAAAGAAAATTAATACTTGAAAAAGCAAAAACGAACAGGCCCAGTCACAATGCTCTCTGTAAAATAATCATAAAACAGACAATCCATATCAAGCTGTATGCAACCTGGCTCCGGTATTGCAACCATTCCATGAGATATATGCCTTAAATCAAGAGCCTGAGCATTTGACCAATCCGGAGAAAAAGTTTCAATCGAAAATGTTCCATCATCGCGAACCTCATACCACACGTCCAATGATTGAAAATAAGGATGAAAGTTATATTGCGACTCCCCATTTAAAGTCCATTCGCTTATACATTGAAACGGAATGCGAAGCGATATGCTCCTATTGGTTCCTACGGCACTAACACTAGATTTCAGAACCTCCCTATCCATCAGGCCGGCAGAAACATTATCAAATACGCCAGAAAACTCCTGATACAAATCCGTTGTGGCATGGCCGTCACCATCAAGATCAAGCCCCTGAGAGCTAAGCAAATCTATTGACACCAGTTCATAATTTCCACTAACAATGTCATAATCAAACAGATTCTTTTTCTCACATCCACAAATAGTTATTATGAATAAGATCAGTCTAAAAAAGGAATGTATTTTTTGTTTCATAGCATAAATATCAAAGGAGTATTCTTGTATTTGAATCTTAGATTCAGCAAATGTAACATTTTAATCTGAAAATCCGCAAGAGTTTTAATTTCCGACCAAACACTTTGTTAAAACGACATTTAAACCATTACATTCCTGAAATATCAGGAATGTAATGTAAAGTTCCTCTATTCGTAAGTAGGAATTATCATCATTGTAAGATTACCTGCTTCATAAGTCTTAACGAGATAGCCAGGCACACCATTTTTAGTGGTTTTACTCAAGAGAACAGGGTCAACGTAATCCAACATAAGGTTCCCCAATTGGTCAGATTGATCCGTATACGATATTTTATATTCAGTCTTGATTTCTTTCTCTTTTGTTACTCCTCCACCAAGGCCTACTTTAATATTAACATTACCACTGACCTCATCGTCAGACCCGAATTCCACTCCACCTGAAACATCTAAATTGCCGGAGAAATTTGTCAATTTTTTAAATGTATCAGTATATGTTTGTTCATATGTTTTACCGGCATCCCATTCTTCCACAATAATGCGGATTTGTGCACCCTGCGTTCCTATGTTCCACTTAGGAAGAACATAATTAACATCACACCACTTAGGATAAACATATTCTTCCTTAATAGTATAAATAAACCAGTCTTTGCAGAACCATGTTTTGTGACGATATTCCAAATTAGCATGACTTATAGCAAACAAATCGCCAAAACTAAATGATTTTTTTGAATATGTAGTACTTGTTGAACCATTTGGATAAGCGATTGTAAAGATGAAATTCAATTCAATATTTCCATCAGCATAAAAATGATTTCTTAGTTGTTGAGCACTACTCCACGCGTCATTTTCTTTATATTCATATCTATTATTCAAATATGAAAAATCCCCCTCCTCATGTATGTCATCAAATTTATAAAATGAAGAGAGTTTAATGCGACTCACAACTTCATTAATTCTATAATTCAATTTTCCAGTCGTTTGTTCATTTGTCATTCCATAATAGATATAATCTCTATGAGCAGCATAAGGATTGTCATTAAATTCGTTATATGCCCCAATAACATATTGATTCAATTTTGATGCAGGAACAAAATTTGAAACATCTGGAATTCCATCAATATCAACATCATAATATCTATGCTCAACTTTTGTTTCCGGATATAATGATGCATCAAATGATTCATCAGCAAAAGCATATTCAACTTCACCACCTTTTGTCGCAGGAGAAGTAACTTTCATTCTCTCATTACATTTGACTATTATCGTAGGAAAACCTGGTAAAGCGTTTTCCGGTAACGTACCGACTTGCTCTCCATCAGCATAAATAGGCTTCTCAGACTCCTTTGTATTATATCCAACCGCAATAGCCTTATCAGACGGATTCCATTCTTTTATACTGAAGCATCCAAGCCATTGCCAATCAGGAACAAGAATATTAAGCGTAGGTAATATAATTTCTATTTGCTCCAACACACTTATATCTTCACAATACGAAATAAGAATATCACGAAATGTCCTGCCATTTGTTACTTCTTGATTCTTTACAAAAGGATAGAATACATCATAATCCAAATCAAAACGCTTCTCTGCGGCATTCTTTATAAAAATGCGGAGAGATTCCTCATTAGAGACCGCCTTGGAAAGAATTTTCGCAAACTCTCTTTTTGCAGATTCTGCGTCCATCGTTGTAATTTCTGAGGATTTGGCCTCATTCAGTTCACTCTTTGCGCAGCCCATGATACCCATAGCAACAAGCGCAAAGCAGATTAGTTTAAAAGTTGTTTTCATCTTGTTTATTTATAATGGTTTAATGTGACTCATTTAATTATTTCAAAACGTATAAAGTCATCATAGAAATTGGACAGAAGCATCTCTGTCAGACTTCCTATATGTGTGCAACACAATACAAAATCCGCTTTCCGGGCATCGCGGAAACCGGCAGAAAAAAACGTCACAGTATCTTTTTCCTGCTCCAAAATAAAAAGGAGACTCGGTCTGTCCGACGATATAAAATTGTCCGCCGTATCAGAATAAATATACTCTTCGCTTGCGGAAAATGTCCGGTACTTCCACTTGGCATCAGAACTAAAGCGATTAATTATCTTTGATCTGAGCCCTGATGCCAGTTCATCTGATTTCGCTGTTAAAACTATATGCATGACTAAAGTTCAAATTCTCCGTAATACTCAGTTCCGTCGGAGCGGACAAATGTTACAGTATAGAAACCTTCATCTCCGGAAATCGGAAGAATGGCTGTACCTGCATTTGCGTCCAACGTTCCGCTAAGATAATCACCTGTAGAATGGTTGGTTACGTTCACCTCAACCTCACCAAGAGTGTTCATAAAGGTAATACTCAAGGCAGAAATAAAGGAAACGTAAGAGACTTTTATCGGAATACGCGCAGAAGCACGATGCCCCAAACGACTACTGCCATGATTTGCAAGCTGTATAATAATATCCTTATCCTCTTTTTTGTCAGCGTCATTCAGTGTGTAAGCAAAGGAAGGACAGACTGAAACAAATGCCATGAGAACGGCTGCAAAAAATGTAATTGCTTTTTTCATAACTATTGATTTTTATTTATCAGTTTAACGCTGCAAAGTTACGGGAGCATAAGATAACAATATGGCAAAAGAGCCGGAAAAAGTCTAACATGGAGACAATAAAAAATCGGCCTTCCAGATATCTGAGAGACCGATTTCACTGCATAGCGTCAGATTGGCAATCTGACGCACATTTATAAGTTATTAATTATCAATGCATTATATCTTCAATATTTACAATTCGTGTTAGATATTTATAATATATTAATTATCAGAGAATTACACAAAGAATTCAAGATACTGCTCACGATACGGTGACGATGAAGAGGAAATCTGCTTCTTCATACGCGACTTCTTCGCATATACGGCGGCCTGGGACGGCATACGGAGAATAACACTTATCATCGTGGCATCGAAGCCCACTATGATATAACAGAAAAAACGGTAGTCATCAGCGTCCAAAGAAGGAAAGTCATCACGGAAGTGCTTCATCACATCTCCAAGGCTGGAGTTCAGAATATCCTCGAAGCGCTTTTGGCCGGCAGAGTCTCCAGTTATGTCACCAATCATCTCACGCACCTTCTCATAGACCACTTTATGCGAGTCACGATACCCGTCTGAAGTCAGGAAAGTCTCGCAAAGAGTGCCGAGCTGCCGGAACTGCGTGCGGTAAATACGGACATATTCGGATTTCAGGCGGGAAAGCATTTCCTCCCTATCATGAAGTTCATTGTCAAAACGCAATTTTTCGAGCATGTTGTACTTTTGCGCTGCGTCAAGCTCTCGACGGACAAGTTCAGAAGCCGCTACCAATTCTGACCTCTCACGCTGGGATGCCTCATGTCTTCTCTTGAAAACAAGGTAAACCAAAAATAAGACGATGACAAACAATAAAATCATTAATGCAAGCAACAGGCTCCGGTTCCTGAGCCGAGTCTGATTTTCCACATCCTGTAGGGCAAAATAATCGCGCTGGGCACGTGCTGCGGACTGCTGCAGTTTCAAATCTATTATGGAATCCTGAACAAACAGGCTGCGCTTCAGGGCACGGTAGGCGGAGTCGTACTCACCACCTGCGGCATAGGCACGGCTCTGCCAAAAGTCGATGGAAGTGCCGTCACAATAATGCCCCTCAAGCTGACGGAAGATTTCCGATGACTTGTCTTTCTTTCCGTTTACCGCAAGAATATATGCGTAGGCCCCCCATAAATTGAAATTATCCAATACTCCTCCGGACAGGGAGATGGCACGGGAAAACAATTCTTCTATCTTTTGTGAATCATCGGAAAAAGAATTAATCAGACAAAGTGCGTAATTACTCATTACAACAGGTAAATCCCTGTCAGGAATGTTTCCGGCTTCAATCACCCTGCGGAAAAGGGAATCGGCTTCTTCATTCCGGTCAAGGATATTGTATTGTACGGCCATTGTATGCAATGTCAGGTCTGACAAATATTTGTCGCCATATTTCACAAACCACCCGTATGCAGACTCAAGATATGGAAGCACCTCGCTGTCATTGTATGTTGCCATATACGTATCCGCGATGGCCTGGTTTACAAGCCCGCAATATCGATAGTCATCGGACTCGTCCAAAAGGGAATATGCCTGGGTAAAGGATACTATCGCCTTGCTGTAGAACTTGCCTTCATATTGAATCCGGCCGAGGTAGTACAGTGACTTGATCCTGTCATCAACGTTGCCGTGACGACGGTAATACTCCACAGCAGGCATTATGAAAGATTCATCGGTAGGAGTCTTCCAGTTCTTGTCAAGGGCCATTGTATAAAGCAGCGAATAACGTGCACGCCCTTTGCGTCTCCTGAGTCCGGAACTGTCCATGTCTTCCAGAACTTCAAGAGCTCGTTCCGGCTCAACATGGATATATGATTCAACCTCATCAAAAATCATAAGGGCCTCCTTGTCCGTACAGGACAGCAGCATAAGAAGCGGGAGAAGAATGATGTAACTTTTCTTCATAACATCCATAGTCAGTTTTTCATAGCGCAAAGATACAAGAATTTAAACAATGGTTATTCTTGACGTCACCCTTCGGCTTTCAAAAGAAAATTGCCACAATATTTCAATACATTTTCCAAAAGCATTATATTTACAATGTTTTAAACAATACTTAAACATGCATTTCTCAGGTTTAATTATCGCTGTCATCACTTTTCTGTTAATAGGCGTCTTTCATCCCATCGTCATCAAGAGTGAATATCATTTCGGCACACGCTGCTGGCCTATGTTCGCAATTGCAGGCATCGCATTCATATTGGCAAGCCTGTCAGTTCAAGACAACATAGCAAGTACTGCACTGGGAGTTACTGGCTGTTCTTGCCTTTGGAGCATACTCGAAATATTCGAACAGAAAAAAAGAGTTGAGAAAGGCTGGTTCCCGATGAATCCCAAGCGAAAAGGCGAATATAAAGAAAAACCATAAACCGGAACAAACCCAGGCTGGCCATACAATTCCTCCAGCATATCCCTCGACATCACTCCGTTATATCTTTTTTGTTTTTAAGTCGGCAGCGATGCCGGCAAATGAGCAAAACCTTGTCTCAAGGAGTATTATTAAGATTTGTCCTGGATCCCATTTTTTCTTGGGACCCAGGAACCATACCGGCAAAGCAGTGTTTCAAACCGACAGCGAAACCGACGCATACCTAAAACTCAAACGCACTGACATACGTGTCGTTCTTTTTATGAGCGGATACAGCATTTAAAAATTATATGACAGGCCTATCTTAACACCAGCTCCGCCAAATCCGCCCTTACCTATACCGGAAATTGTCGCATCAATATCGCCAGGACCACTTCCATTGATATTATAAGTCGGCACATTATAAGTGCAAGAATAGTTCTGAAATCCCAATGACAAAGAAAATCTCCAAATGTCAACGCCAATGGAGGGCAATACCATATAACCTATTCCAAGTCCGGTACAATCAAGCATCGCTCCTGCCTTAATGCCGACAAAAGGACTCGCAAGCTGATTCAAGAAACTATACTTCAAATCAACGAAAACAGGAACAAAAAACCGGTTCTCACGCTCCCTTATCGTCCAATGCTCAAACCCAAGCCCTAAGCCACCTCCAACATAAAGGCCATTTCCGAAACAATACCCGTGTGAGGTCAGCACCTCAGGACGGAAACCGAAACTATCAACAAAAGTCCCTCCGATCTCAATGCTCGGAGCATAACCTTTCTTATAAAATACGTTTTTCTCTTGCGCTTTCATGCTTAATGAAAGTACACTTACTGCAAGCAGCAACAACATTCTTTTTTTCATGATAAATCAACATTTAATTACTACCCTAAAGAGCATGAACATGATATACTCTTGAGCCTCTTTTTTCATTGCCATACTCAGAATAACCGCTCATAACCATCCCAAATATTCTATAATTCGCATTGTTAATTACAAGGTTTCCTAATGAACTTCGAGATGAATACAAGCGACCATACGGCTTCAAACTTATCTTAAAAGTATATACATTATCGTAAGCCGACCTTAATTCATCTTTTATCCTGACTATATTGACATCTTTTCTTGAGCGGCTTATATACCTTACGCCATCAATATTTGAAACATTAATATTTTGGCTTTTTGCCCATGCTAATGCTTTATCGCACTCGGACTTAATCTGAGAATTTGACATTGTAACATTATGAGCACCATCGATTACTTTTGTTGCAATTACATATGACTTTCCGTCATATGTGGTCGTATGAACGTCCATCCAGCCAGATTCTCCAACATTAGATGGGGTAAAATACTCAGCAATATATAATCCTTCAATAGCAGCTGTAATATTATTTTTGAATTTAAACCATCCCAAGGCCTTCTTTTGAACGGTCTTAACCTTTATGCCCCTCTCTTTAGTTACCAGGTAATTTTCATGATAAATCTTAGTGTCATTAGCAATTTTGGAATTAGAAGAAAATACATTACGCTGATTCTTATTCCCTTTCGGTATTGTATAAGTCTGATTAATTTCTTCATTCAATAGTTGATATGTATGATAATAAACTCCCCCTGAGGTTTCATATCCCAATTCTGTAGCCCTCGTATCCAATACTTCCTGAGAAACGATATTTTCCGATTCTGCTTTAAGGCAAAACAAATCATATAAATATACATCCGAATAACCTTCAATTGAATATATGCCATCTAAACTTTCAACAGCAAATAAAAATGAATTTGCTTCAGTCAATTCATTAAGCAAATTTTCATTCTTTGAAAGTTCTCTGATGACATCTATATCTTTACTTAAAGAGAACAATATTCCTTTTTCATATAGTTTCAAAGCAAACTCACCAAAAATCACTTCTCCGTCAGGATTTAAAACAGAACCAAAAGACTCACTCATAATGGCATAAGGTTGTTCAGCATAACCTTCTTCTTGCATTACAGTTTCAGCATATGACAATAAATCCACACTATTAGATCTTGTAGCAGAATCATTGGAATCATATTCCATAATAACTTTTTGCATCTCTTCTAATGAAGAGAATTCAAATGGAATTAAAATTTCACTTTCGTTGTGGGTTACTTCTGCCGAAGGCATTACGACATCTTTCTGACATCCTGCTATCAATATGATAGTGAAGAATTTTACTAGTTGTTTTCTCATAATATAATAATAGTTAAAGTTCAAATTCACCATAATATTCTTTTCCGTCAGGCAAAAGGAAAGAAACAGAATAAAGTCCTGCGGCCCCTGAAACAGGCATCATAATCTGACCTTCTGAAGAATCAACAACGGCGTCAACTGATTCACCGGTATATATATTGACGACAGATATTTCAAGTTCGCCAATGTCGCCCAGAAAATAGACCTCCATAATGGATGTAAACGAATCAACCCAAACCTCAAATGGAATCCTGAATGGGGATTTCAAATGACGAGGTTTCTCATCTGAAAGTCCCTTACCATCTTTAATGCTAATTCTATCTCTATCAGAAGATACATTTAAAGACGCAAAAAGATTTGCGGAAAAAACACTAAACGCAGCTATTGCCACTAACAATTTTGATTTTATCATAAACGAAAATTTTTCTGCAAAGGTACGGCTAAACAGGCATTCCGAGCGAATTTCCGAGAATGAAAAATCTTACACAAGGCGAACTAATATTACTGAGAATCAATCAATTACATAACAGTAAAACATATAAATCTTACACTATCATGTAAACAATTAACAATCAACGTGTTAAATATCAGCAACAAATCAATCTAATAGCTAACTAACAGAATATCAAACATTTTTATTAAAGCAGGCAGAGTAAATCTGTATATTGGGACTACCTGAAGACAAGATTTTGTCTGTCATCCTCTTTTTCTTCGTATAAATATTAGAAGTGGACAAGCCTGTCATCAAAGATATAGTCTTTGCATCGAAGCCGACAATCACATAAGACAGGAAACGGAAATCCAAATCCGAAAAATCAGGAAAGTCATCACGAAGCTTAGTCATCACATCTTCGAAGACCAAGTTTATGCGTTGCTCAAACATGCGGTTGTTTTCGCTCTTGCCATTGATTTCAGCAACAAGTTCCTGCACCTTGTCATATATACGGTCCTTCGTTTCCGAATGCGACGGGGACATATATTCAGAGGTCAGGCCGACAATCAGTTCAAATCTCGATTTTGAACCTGTAAGGTATGACCGACGAAGAGCATCCAGTTCCTGTTCCTTGGCATCCAAATCTCTGCGTACAGAATCTATCTTATGAAGATTAAGCCTGGAAATCTCACGCAAATCGGCAATACGCTCCTTAGCCTGAAACATACGGTTACGCATTGAATATGCAGCAAACACTGAAATCACAAGAAGCAGCAAAAGTATGAGCGAAACAAGCACATAGATAACCCGCTCATTTTTCCTGTTTTTGTCCAGCAGCTCCGACTTTGCATGAAAATATTCGACTTGCGCCTCTGAAACGGATTGATTCATATTCTGAGAAATCAAATCTCTGTCAATATCAAAATTTTCCTCAAGTTTTTCAAGGGCAGAAATATACTCACCTTTCTCTTTATAAATATTATATGCGAATGGACAGTCCTCCATACAATATCCGTTCTCCCGAAACAATTCATCGCATTTTTCAAAATTACCCAATTTTGCACATGCGAGAGCATAAAGGCCACAATTGTACTCAGACAACTCATAGCCATATTCATTGATACATTTGTCCAGAAGCTCTATAATCTTTTCCGGATTAGGCTCAGGTTTCAATATATGATATCTGGCGTAATCACGAAGATAATATGATACACACGACGAATCCCATACTTCATGGTCAAAAAATTCCTTATAAAGCGAATCCGCAGTTTTCCACTTTCCGTAATCAGTACATGCAGATGCAAGTACAGCTGTAGCAATCCAACTCCGCAATGAATCTCCAGCCTCATTGAACAGCACTTTTGCATCCGTCATTTTTTCAAAAAATTTCTCGCCATTGTAGTTCTTTTCATATAGCTCAGCCATAGCAGATGCAATCAGTCCCCTGAAGCTCAAATCATCAGTCTTTGCAGCCCACTCATTTGCCTTGGTATATGAAATGATAGCGGCAGTGTAGTCCTTGCCGTTCTCCTGCTCACGTCCGAGGTAAAACCATGCCTTCATCGCCTTTTCAGCAGGACCGCGCTTGCCATAATATTCCACAGCCGGCATCACCACAGAAACATCTGACGTATTTATGTCATTTTTGTCAAGAGCCTGGGCATACAGGACAGAAAACAAGGCCCGGTTCCGGCGTGTCTTAAAATGTCCGCCATCCATCCCCTCCAAGACAGCAAGTGCACTGTCAGGACGGGACTCAATGTAGCTTTCTACGCTCTCAAGAGTCCGAATGCCCTCCAAATAGCCCTGGCAGCCGATGAAAAGGCACAATGCAAGCAATAGAAATATTATATGGTTTCTCATAATCTATCCAATCATAGCCGCAGTTGAACTTCAATTATTACAGAGGGCAAAGATACTGATATTAAGGCAAATGACAAAAACGGTTTAAGAAAGCGCCACATTTTTTACGGAATGTTCCCAAAAAGAAATTCGGTTTAAAACTGGCCGGATTTTTAAACCGGATTTCATCAGTAAGCGGAATGCAAATGGAAGAGAATCCATCAGCATCAAGCCATAGACCGAAAAACAAGCGGGATTTTACATGGAGCCGAATTATTTTCGTAATTTTGCGGAAAACCTCAGGCGGATACACGCCCATGCTGCAACGTAAAAACGGAAGAAGCATGAAACACGGATTACAATGAAAAGAGCACTTATAATATCATATTACTGGCCGCCTACCGGAGGCTCCGGAGTCCAGCGCTGGGTGAAGTTCGCCAAATATCTGCCCCAGGAGGGTTGGCAGCCTGTAATATATACTCCGGAAAACCCGGAAGCAATCACAACAGACACTTCACTTGAAGCGGAAATCCCGGCAGAGGCCGAAATCATAAAAAGGAAAATCTTCGAGCCATACGAATTCTATCGCATGCTTACAGGAGGTCGTTCACGCAAAAAGACCTCCAAAGCGGAAACGGGAAAAGGCGGACAAGATGAGGTAAACCCTATCAATTCACAGAAAAAAAGCCTCGGGAAAAGGATATCGCTGTGGATAAGGGGCAACTGCTTCATACCGGACCCGAGATGCATGTGGATTGGCCCTTCGGCCAGATTCCTCAAAAAATATCTCAAGGAACATCCGGTGGACATAATAATAAGCACCGGACCTCCGCATTCGATGCACCTGATAGCAAGACGTCTTTCGCTTGCCACCGGAACACCATGGATTGCAGATTTCCGTGACCCGTGGACAAAGATGTTCTATTTCAAGCATCTGCATCTCGGCAAGACGGCAAGAAGGAAGCATGAAAAACTTGAAAAGAAGGTGCTTGACGATGCAACTGTGGTTGTGGCCGTGTCTCCGCTTGTACAAGAAGATTTCGGGACAATGACATCCACAAGGGTTGAGCTTATTACCAACGGGTATGACGAAAACGACTTCAAGGCAGTTCCTAAGCCGGACGGGCATTTCAACATCACTCACACTGGACTTTTCGCTTCAGACGGCAACCCGGACATGCTTTGGGAGGCTCTTGCGGAGAAATGCTCGGAAGACGCGGATTTTGCACAGACAATGCGCATACGCCTTGCCGGAAAGACTGACAAGGAAATAACGGATGCAATTCAGAAAGCGGGACTTGGAAAAAATCTCGTTGACCTTGGCTATCAAAGCCATAACGCAGCCGTGACCGAACAGAAAAGTGCCTCTCTGCTGATTCTTCCGCTGAGGAAAGAGCCGGAATACAAGGCGACTCTTCCGGGCAAGCTGTTCGAATACCTGGCTGCGGAACGCCCTGTCATGGGAATCGGACAGACGGACGGTGCAATGGCACGGATAATATCACAGACAAAGGCCGGTTTCGTGTTTGAATGGGACGACAAGGCATCAATTCGCAAATACATCGACATATGCTGGGAGCAGTTCCGCAAAGGGGAACTCAAGGCTGGGACAAAGGACATCGGACAATATTCCCGCCGTGCCCTCACCCGCAGAATGGCTCAGCTGATGGACTCGCTCATAACAGAATAGACGCATTATTTACATAGTAAAACATTGAGATACAATGAATAAGGAACTCATAGGAAAAATAGCCACATACACCCTGATAGTACTGTTCTTCGCTGTGCTGGCATACGGATTCACCCCTCAGGTGCTCGGAGGAAAGATAGTGAACCAGAGCGACATAGCCTCATGGAAAGGCATGGCAAATGAAGCCGTGACATACAACGCAGCCCATCCTGATGATCCGACGGAATGGACAAACTCAATGTTCGGAGGAATGCCTACGACCGCTACCATAGACGACTTCAAGGGAGACTGGACAAACGCAATATACAAGTTCATGCTGACCGGAAGGCGTCCGGCGAGCTATATTCTGATAGCCCTAATAGGAGGTTTCCTGCTTATGCTGTCACTTGGCACAAGCAAGGTAGTGGCAGTCGCCGGAGCAATAGCCATGGCATTCTGCTCATACAACATGCAGATAATACAAGTTGGCCACAATACCAAGATGCAGGCTATAGCGTATTTCCCATGGGTTCTTGCAGGAATAATATTCACTTACCGCTCAGCACTTTCCGGAGAGCGAACATGGAAAGAATGGCTTCCCGAGACGCTGCTCGGCGCGACGCTTTTCGCCCTTGCCCTCAGCATGCAGATAAAGGCGAACCATATCCAGATTACATACTATCTTGCAATTGTAATAGTCATTTACGCGGCAGGGCTTCTCATCAGCCTTTGCATAAAGAAAGAGAAACGCCACCTGACAGCGAGATTTTTTGCAGCATCTGCATTCCTTGCCGTAATCGGATGCGTCGGCATAGCAACCAATGCCAACAAGCTCATTCCGATGTATGAATACACTCCATACACAATGAGAGGCGGTTCGGAGCTGGCATCTGACGAAGGCAGCCAGAAAGGACTTGACATAGAATATGCGACGGCATGGTCCTATGGCTTAGAAGAAATGCCTAATCTCCTGATTCCCAATTTCAACGGAGGTTCATCGTCCGGTGCCATGGACCCGAAGGATTCCGAGGTCTATGCCTTGCTGAAAAGGGCCGGACAGCCGAATCTGAAACAGATAATGAAAGGGCTTCCTCTTTACTGGGGTCCGCAGCCGTTCACTGCCGGGCCGATGTACCTTGGAGCAATCTCAATTTTCCTGTTCGTCCTCGGGCTTATCTTGTGCAAAGGAAGGGAAAAATGGTGGATTCTCACGGCGACAGTCATAGCGGTGCTGCTTGCATGGGGCAACCATTTCATGTGGTTCACCAAATTGTGGTTCAATTATGCCCCGCTGTACAACAAGTTCAGGACGGTATCAATGGCCCTTACGGTGCTTCAGGTTACGGTGCCTATGCTCGGCTTCCTTGTGCTTGACAGAATCACAAGACAAGAATACACCAAGCGGGAATTTCTGCGTGCAGGAGGCATAGCATGGGCTGTGACAGCAGGATTCTGCCTGATATGCATGGTGTTCCCAGGCATTGCGGGCACATTTACAGGAGCAGTGGATTCCGGACAGCCGGAAATCCTGGTTGATGCTCTGATTGCCGACAGACAGACGCTTCTGTTCAAGGATGCCATGAGATCTTTCACCTTGATAACCATAGCTTTTGCCCTCATATTATGGGCATGTCAGACAAAAAAACCGCTGTCACCGAAAGGCAGGATGTACATTATGCCTTTGGCAATATGCGCCATAGTATTGTTCGACATGACATCAGCCGGCAAAAGATACCTTAACAAAGACCATTTCATAACTCCCAAGGATTTCAGCGCGGCATATGCTCCACGTCCCGTTGACAGGCTCATCCATGAGGACAAAGACCCGGAATACAGGGTGCTAGACATCAGCGTCAACACGTTCAATGATGCAATCCAGAGCTACCACCACAAATGCATAGGAGGCTACAGCCCTGTCAAGCTGCAAAGATACCAGGACCTCATTGACAGATATCTGTCGAAGGAAACAGGAAGCATTTACGCTGTAGCGGGCAAGGCCTCGACGATTCAGGAGATAGAAGACGGACTTCCTGAGCTGAAAGCAGTGTCCATGCTCAACGGAAAATATATAATCCTCGGAGCCGACCTGCCTCCTGTAAGGAATCATAAAGCATTCGGCAATTGCTGGTTCGTATCGGATGCTGTACGGGCAGAGACTCCGGATGATGAAATCGCACTGCTCGGAAGCACAGACCTGAGGACTACAGCCGTCATAGGAGATGATTTCTCATGGGCACGCGAAGCTATAGTCAATTCTAACGTGCTTTCAGAAACGGACGCAAAACCGGCTTGCCAGTCAATCATCCTTGAAAGCTATGCACCTAATGAATTGCAGTATAAGTTCCGCACCGATTACCCTGCTGCCGTGATTTTCAGCGAGATATACTATCCGAAAGGCTGGAAGGCATGGATTGAGCCTGCCGGCACCTACGGCAAGGTAAAGGACGGGAGATATGTACCTACGGACGAAGCGGTACCTGCCGGAATCTTCCGTGCCGACTGGCTTCTGCGCGGAATCATACTCCCTGCCGGAGAAGGCCGCATAGTGATGCGTTTCGAACCGGAATCATACATTGTCGGGGCGAATGTCTCACGGGCAAGCTCGGCGATCCTGCTTCTCCTGCTTATTCTTGGCTCAGGCGGAGCCGTCATATCCGGATTTGCAAGAAAAAAATGAGACATCCGTATAAATACGCGGCGGCAATCATCCTGCTGTGCATCACGGGATGCGCTCCGGGGGCCAGGTATTCGCATGAAGTCCGGGAGGCCCTGAAGGAACTGGACAAGACAATAGGGACCAAAGAAATATACGAAAGCCGCAAAGAGGCGCATATCTCGGACATCAAATCCAAGATGGCTTCGTCCTATTCTCCGGAAGACCGTTATGGGATCCTTGACCGGCTGTATCAGGAATATTGCCAGTATAATATAGATTCCGCCATTTTCTATGCCAGCACGAAACTGGACATGGCACAGGAACAAGGGCCGGACAATCTTGTCAACGATGCCGTCCTGGATCTCGCTGACCGGTATGTAATGTCAGGAATGTACGCGGAAGTCATAGAGATGCTCAAAGGCATAGATTATGACAGGCTTGACTGGCCGGAAATCCCGAGGTATCTGCATATTTACCATGCGCTTTACGACGGTATGGAAAAAGTCTGCGATGATCCTGTCCGGAGAAAGATGTACAAGGACCTCAAACATGAATATCGGGACAGGCTGTACGGGAGCCTCGGGGATGATGACATAGCCAAGCTTTTTGTCCACTCCGAGATATTGTATGACTCCGGCATGGCCGCAGAAGCCCTGAACGAGCTTCTTGAAAGATACGGCTCCGAAGATTCAGACACACATATCCGGGCTGTCCTGAGTTATTCCATAGCCAGAGCCTATAGAAGATGTTCCGACAATGACAAGGCCATGCTGTGGTATGCGAAGAGCGCGATAAATGACATAAGGACGCCGGTGCATGAATACATGTCCCTGCATGAGCTTGCCGCCTTGCTCTATGATGGCGGTGACATCAAAAGAGCCTACAGATACATCACAATCTCCGTGAATGACGCGATGGCCGCCAACGCCCGTATAAACATACAGTCAATCAACGAATTCCTGCCCATAATATCGGATTCTTACGACAGGCAGATGAAACTCGGAAGACAGAATCTGCAGATTGCGCTGGCAGGAATCAGCATACTTTTCCTGCTGCTTGTCGCAGCCTCAATGGTTATGGTCAACGACAGGCGGAAAATCGCGGCAGCCGAACAGGAGACGAGAAAGGCCAACGGAGAGCTTCAGAAACTCAATGCAGAACTCGAAAAATACATAGACAGGCTGCAAGAGACCAACGACATAAAGGAGACATATCTCGGACGGTACATCGACCTGTGCTCAGACTATATAGGACGTCTCGACAGATACCGTATGCAGCTCGGAAGGATCGCCAAGACGTCAGGAATGGACGAGCTGCGCAAGGAACTGAAATCCACGTCATTCATAGACGAGGAACTTGAGGAATTCTATGCGCAGTTCGACGCGACCTTCCTCCGTCTCTTCCCGGATTTTGTAGAACAGCTCAATGGGCTTCTGCAGCCGGACAAGAGGATAAGGCTGAAGTCATCCGATTCGGCGATACTCACTACGGAACTGAGGATACTCGCACTCATAAGGCTCGGCGTACATGATTCCGTAAAGATAGCGGAATTCCTCAGACGCAGCGTATCGACAATATATAACTACAGGGTCAAGATGCGCAATGCGGCTGTGAACAGCCGTGAGGATTTCGAGAAGCAGATCATGAAAATAGGCATCCAGGAGCGCAGGAAATAGAAATCCGGCACTACTAAATCCTCCATACCACCAAATAGATACAGGTCTGATTATTAATATTTTAGATAATCAGACCTGCATTTATTCCACTACTAATTCACTACCGCAGGTTGAAAATGCGCCCAATGATTTTTTACTTTGTCCTGAACAATTAATAACGACTAAAAACAAAAACAATGAAAAATCTGCGACATTTATTGTGCACCGCAATCACATTCATGATGTGCATCCACGCGTACGCACAGAAGACAGCAGTATCCGGCATAATCACGGACAGCACTGGACAGCCTGTAGCCGGAGCCTCTGTCATCGACATGCAGGACAAGGCAAACGGCACGATCTCAGATGCCGACGGCAAATGGTCTCTGACATGTTCGCCTTCAACTGCCCTTGAATTTTCTTTCCTCGGCTTCAGGACACTTGTGCAGAAAGTGGAAGGACACAAGGAGATCAACGTCGTGCTTCAGGACGATGCGGAGTTTCTGGATGAGGTCATCGTCATAGGCTACGGCACAATGGACAAGAAAGAGCTCACGTCCGCGATCTCACATGTAAGCGAAAAGGATTTCCTTACTCCAAGCTCGCTTGACCCTACGATGATGATACAGGGGAAGGTTCCTGGTGTTTCAATCACCAACACAGGGGCGGGAGACCCGAACAACCAGGCAAGCATCCAGATCCGCGGTGTGTCATCACGTTCGGCAGGACTCGGTCCGCTCATTGTAATCGACGGAGTGCCGGGAGGAAACCTCACGAACATCAATCCTAACGACATCGCATCATTCGACATCCTCAAAGACGGTGCGGCCTCTGCAATCTATGGTACACGCGGTTCAAACGGAGTCATCGTCGTGACGACAAAGAAAGGAAGCAAGGACGGTTCGCTCCATACGTCATATTCCGGAATGTATTCATGGAACACTGTCAAGAAAGAACTTGACATGATGAATGCACAGGAATACCGTGACGTGCGCTTGGGATGGGGAGACAGCGGAGTCGATCTTGGCGGAAACGTTGATTGGCTCGATGCTGTCAGTCGCACAGGAAGCACAATGCAGCACACACTGACAGTCAGCGGAGGAAATGCAAAAAGCAATTACCGCGTAAGTGCGGACTACCGTGATGCCAAGGGCATAGACCTGCGCTCGAAACGCAGGGAATACGGAGCACGCGCATCTGTAATGCATACAACCAAAAACGGCCTGTTCACAATCACGGCCAACATTGCACCGCGTGTGATTTCACGCGACAATGCAGACTGGAGCGTATTCCGTACGGCAATTGAAGCAAATCCGACTACTCCGATAATGGATCCGGACAATCCGGGTGCATACTATAATTTCAAAGGACAGGTGGCAGGCTACAACCCAGTTGAAAGCCAGCTTCTTGAGCAGGACCATGCAGACACCAAGCTGCTCGACTGGGACGGCACTGTAAAGCTCAACCTCCTGCCGCTGCTCGCAAAGGGAGGTGAAAGCAACCATAACCTTACGACACAGATAATGTTTGCCGACCACCAGTACAGCAATGACAACTCGTGGTTCCGCCCGTCCACCAGCACACAGTGCATCAATGCCGGATATGAAGGAATGGCAAGCCGCTCATATTCAAAGGAAAGCCAGTACCTTATGGAATGGGTGACCAACTACAGCGCAAGCATCAGACGTCACAACATCAAGGCAATGGCCGGATATTCATACCAGTATTCGCAATATTCCGGACTGAATGCGGAAAACAAGGACTTTCCGAATGACGGACTCGGTGCTGACAACCTCGGCTCGGGAGAACTGGCAAAGGAAGAGGGAGAAGTGCTGATGGGAAGCTACAGGAATGATTCCAAACTGATTTCATTCTTCGGCCGTGTGAGCTACGATTTCGACGGTAAATATATGGTTACGGCTTCCCTTCGCCATGAGGGCTCATCCAAATTCGGAAAGAACCACAAATGGGGAAACTTCCCGGCAGTGTCAGTCGGATGGCGCATATCGCAGGAGAATTTCATGAGAAACGTCAACTGGATCAATGAACTGAAACTGCGTGCAGACTATGGTGTCACCGGTAACCAGGACTTCGGAAGCTATCTCTCGCTGAATACGATGAGCGGCTTCGGCTACTATTACTACAACAATAAGTATTTTCAGGTATGGGGACCGTCAAAGAACGTCAATCCTGACCTCAGCTGGGAAAAGGGAAAGAACTGGAACGTCGGCATAGATTTCTCGTTCCTCAGGAACCGCATCTATGGTTCGCTCAACTACTTCAACCGTCGTCAGGAAGACCTTCTCGGAAACTACAAGGTATCTGTTCCGCCTTATCTGCACGATGAGACTTTCGTCAATGTCGGCACAATGAAGAACAGCGGCTTCGAGTTCGACATCAACTTCAATGTAGTGGACAAGAAAAACTTCACATATTCATTCAGCATTGTGGGAGCCACAATGAGCAACAAATTCGTTGATTTCAGCAATTCCAAATATATTGGCCAGGACTATTACAGCGTTGCCGGAACAGAGGACCCGTATCCGTTCTATAATCTCCAGCGCATAGAGAAAGGGCAGCCGATAGGCAACTTCTACATGTGGGAGTACGCCGGACACACTTCTGACGGTGAATGGCTCGTCTATGACAAGGACGGTGACATTATCAGGGCTGCGCAGGCCAGTGAGGCAGACCGCAAGTTAGTAGGCAACGGAATGCCGAAATTCACGATGTCCACAAGCCATAATTTCCGCTACCGCAATTTTGACCTTTCACTATATTTCCGCGGAGCGTTCTTCTATGACATCTTCAACATCCATGATTTCTACTACGGCACCCGTAACTTTACAGGAAACATGCTGAAGAAGGCATACGCCAAGAACTTCTACATCTCGCCGGATGCTAATCCTGTCGTATGCGACTATTTCCTTGAAAGGGGAGACTATTTCAAGCTGGACACAATATCCTTCGGATATACGTTCACTCCGAAAGAATGCCGTTTCCTTGACCGAATCAGGCTATACGGCACGGTCAAGGATGTGTTTACCCTGACCAAGTTCAGCGGCATAGACCCTTCGACATACCAGGTGAACGGACTTACTCCGGGAGCGCAAGGCTCAAGGACATATTATCCGTCCACAAGACAGTTCATCCTCGGGCTGCAGATTGATTTCTAACTAACCGATTAACACGAAGACAATGAAGATCTTGAATCATATTGCTGCCACAGCCATGTGCTCCATGGCACTTTGGGGCTGCACGAACCTGGACGAGACGCTTTATGACCAGGTAGGCACGCAAAATTACTACAATACCAAAAACGATGTCATCCGTGCCGTGTTCCGCCCGTTCGAACATGCGTTCTGGAGCATCCAGAGCAGGCATGTGCTGAATGAACTTTCGGCCGACCAGCTGATCACGCCAACGAGGGACGGATGGTGGGATGACGGTGGAAAATGGCGCCGCCTGCATTATCACCAGTGGGATGTAGAGGACGGAGGAGATGCCCAGACAGAGTGGAACGGATGCTTCCAGGGTATAATGCAATGCAACTACGTCATTGAGGATATTGAGGCCCTGTCTCCGGAGAAATTCGGTTTTTCCGAAATAGAGTTCAATAATCTCAAAGCCCAGTGCCGTGTGCTGCGCTCATGGTTCTATCTGCGGCTTCTTGATGCATTCCGCAATATTCCGCTTGCAGTAAGTTTCAATGACGTATCAAAGAATACGGACACCCAGGTAGAGCCCAAGGTTATATTTGACTTCATAGAAAAAGAACTTAAGGAGTGCCTGCCTCTTCTCACCTCAAAGGAAAGCCTCGGGTCGGGAGCGGCAATCCAAGGACAGTGGACAAAGGCCGGTGCGGCAGCCCTTCTTGTACGTCTGTACCTCAATGCAGAAGTCTACATCGGTGAAGACAAGTATGAGGAATGCGGAAAAATTGCCCAGGATATACTTGACGGAACATATGGACAATACGAGATTGCCTCACGCTGGGACGCTGCATATGACTGGGACAACGACACATGCGACGAAGTAATATACGGTTTCCCAGGCTCGCAGGGCTATTCATTCTGGCACTACCAGGGAGACACTTTCTGGTGGACTGTACCTTCTGATGCACGCCATTATTTCGGGGACTTCAAGGCCAAGGCCGGAGACCACAACTGCAAGTATGCGGCCTCTCCGAGCTATGACCTCAACGGCAATCTCTACACATACAGACTCGGAATGCCCGTCCAGAATTTCCGCAAATACGAAGGAGACGAGAGGATGAAGCTGTACAGGAATCTCGGCGGCAGCAAGCGTGAAGGAATGTTCTTGTACGGCTATCTCGAATACATTGACGAGAACGGGGCCACAAAGAAGGTGCGTGCTCCGGAACAGCCATACGACCTTTACATCCGTGACGCAGTCGGCAAATTCCAGAACCTTGCTCCGGACAAATGGCCGTCGGACAAGACAAGTACATTGCGCAACGGTGACCATAACTCCGGATGGCATTTCGCGAAATATCCGTTCTACAGCGATGAGGATGCCCATCAGATGGAAAGCGACTTCACGGAAATACGTCTGCCGGAAATAATATACTCTCTTGCGGAGTGCAAGCTGCGTGCAGGACTGAAGGCGGATGCAGGCAAGTTGCTCAATTCGGTGCGGCGAAGGAACTATCCTGCTGACAACATTGAAAATGTGCTGTATGAACCGGAAGGGAAGGTCTCGCTTGACATGGACGAGATGCTTGATGAGTGGGGACGCGAGTTCTTTGCTGAAGGACGCCGGCGCATAGATCTTATCCGTCACGGGGTATTCTGTTCCGGAACATGGTGGGACAAGACACCTGATGCAGACAGGCACACAGAGATTTTCCCGATAATGCGTCCTGTGCTGGATGCAAATCCTGCCCTGAATCAGAATCCGGGATATAACAAATAAACACGAATAAACTTATTGTCATGAAAATCACAAATATATTTTCTGCGGCCGCAGCATTGATATTGGCCTCTGCCATTACAGGATGCGAAAGCGAGAAAGAATTCAAGATCATAGAAGGAAACCTGCCTATAAAGACTTCAAGCCTGTATATGGTGGGCAATGCGACTCCGAACGGATGGAGCATAGACTCGCCGACTCCTTTTACGGCGACAGAAGAAGACCCGCTGGTGTTTGTATGGGAAGGAGATCTTTATGCAGGGGAAATGAAACTTTGCCTTGCGCCCGGAAGCTGGGATGTTCCTTTTATAAGGCCGTTGACCGCTGGGGCAGAAATAGGCAGGGAGGATATTTCGGATGCGCCTTTCAAAATGCATGCAGGCAATCCTGACGACAAATGGAATGTCACGGCGGCAGGAACGTACAGTCTTTCTTTCGACTTGCGGAACTGGACCATGAGCACAAGATTTCTCAAGGAACCTGACGGTCCGGTCGTAGAGCCGATTGTTGCCGATGTTCTCTATATTGTGGGTGATGCGACCCCGAATGGCTGGAGCATAGACGCTCCGACAGAGACGGAGAAGGTGTCTGACTTCATATTCAGGTATGAAGGCCCGCTTGTTTCCGGAGAAATGAAGGCGTGCATTTCCGCTGGCAGCTGGGATGTTGAGTTTATACGTCCCCTTTCAGACCAGTGCGCAATAGGCAAAGATGGCGCTGAAAGCAATGATTTCGTATATTCCGCATCACCGGACAACAAATGGAAAATCACAGACTCTGGTAATTACCGTCTGACTTTTGACCTTGAGAACTGGACCATAGAAACGGAATATCTTGGAGAAATCATAGCCGTGAAAGATCCTATCGAGACCTCGACTCTGTTTATGATAGGCGATGCTACTCCTAACGGCTGGAGCATGGATGATGCCACTGAGCTTACTGTATCTCCTGACAACAAATATGTCTTCACCTGGGAGGGGCAGCTTGTTAGCGGAACCATGAAGGTCTGCACGGAGCGTGACGGCACATTCTCATGTCCTTTCATCCGCCCGTCATCTCCTGACTGCGAGATTTCGTCCTCAGGAGTTGCTGCAACAGACTTTGTCTATACGAAAGACCCGGACGACCAGTGGAGAGTCACCGAAGCTGGAAAATACCGTCTCACCTTCGACCTTGAGAACTGGACCATCAAGGCAGATAAACTGAACTGACGAATATAAGTAGCCATCATACCGTACTTACACAAAACTTCTGACAATATGAAAAGAATGAAATTATTGGCATCGGCTGTTGCAGTCTGCACTGTCTTCAGCTCATGCAGAGATAGCGTGGAAATGCATTATCCTCCGACATATGAATTGCCGGACCTTCCGGAAGTGGGAGATATCCACACTTACAAGGCGCCTCTTTACTGGAGTGTCTATGAATACTGCATTGAGCAGTCATGGGCCGGTGTTGAGAATGCTGATATGGACCTTACGGCAGAGCAGTGGGACGAGATTATTGACATGGTCGCGACAAAGCTTCTGCCTTATGGATACGATATGGTATGTACCGACGGATTCATCCCTATGCTTGCAAATGACGCATCCGGATATATGACTCATTACGGCTCCATGTCAATAAAGGATCTTGTGGCGAAATGCAAGGCAAAGGGACTGAAAGTAGGAATATATGACAATCCCCTGTGGATTCATTCGTCAAATGAGACACCGGTCGAGGGCACGGACTATACTTTCGGTGACCTCTATTGGAACGGGAAGACACCGATAAACAACCCTGGCACTTCTAACCAGTGGTTCAACTGGGTGGTTGCCGACAATCCCGGGGCAAGGGAATATATCGACGGCTTCTTCAGGCATTTCAAGGAACTTGGAGTGGAATATATACGCATGGACTTCCTTTCGTGGTACGAAGACGGCAAGGACCGCGGAATGGGCATTGTAGGCCATGGATACGGCCGTGAGAACTATGGCCGCGCCCTCGCCTATATCGCAGAATCAGCAAAGAAATACGGAATATTCACCTCTCTCGTAATGCCGCATCTCTTCAATGACGGTGAACTGGAGGCCCGTTACGGCAATATGGTCAGAATCGTAGGAGATACTGGAGCCGGCGGATGGTGGCATTGTTCGGCATATGACAAAGGAAAGTCATGGACAAACTGGCCCAACTGCAACAACCAGTTCGACGGATTCATATACTGGAGCCACATTACAGGCCGCGGCAAGGTTATTCCGGACGGTGACTTCATCCGTCTGAACAAATTCGAGACGGATGCGGAGAAGGAATTTGCCATATCTCTCCAGCTGATGGCGGGAGGTCCGGTGACTCCGTCAGATATGCCGGAGACAATGGGTGACAATGTTCGGTTCTATACAAATGAGGAGATGCTCGCATTGAACGCGGACCGTTTTGTCGGTAAGCCTCTCAGCGACAAACTGACAGACAAGAACAGCCAGATATGGTTCGGCCAGATGTCCGACGGGAGCCATATAATAGGCTTGTTCAACAGGGATGATGCGGCAGTGTCCAGGACAGTGTCGTTCAGCGACCTCGGTATAAGCGGAGAGTGGAATGTCCGTGACCTGTGGAAGCATGAAGACGAAGGAAAGGCATCATCCGTTTCCGCTGTAATCCCGGCACACGGATGTAAAATCGTGAAACTTACAAAATAAACATGAAGAAGATAGCTTTAATATTTTTGTCTATTGTCTGGCCTCTTTTTTCAGCTGCAGGCCAGGAATTGATGTCACCGGACGGCAATCTCTGCCTGAAATTTTCCCTGAAGAACGGTGACACTCCGGTATATTGCCTTTCATATAAGGGCAGGCCTGTGATTGCCGAAAGCCGGCTTGGATTCAACCTCAACAACAGCGGACTGCACGACTGGTTCGAAGTATCAGGAACAAGCCGCAACGAGATAGACGAAACATGGACACCTGTCTGGGGAGAGGAGGCATCCATCAGGAACCATTGCAACGAAATGACTGTCACTCTGAGGCAGACATCCAGCGACAGGATAATGTCCATAAGGTTCAGACTCTTCAATGACGGTCTTGGCTTCAGATATGAATTCCCGGACCAGGGAAATCTGACATATTTCGTGATTACGGATGAACTCACAGAGTTTGCCATGGCTGGAGACCATACTGCCTGGTGGATTCCGGGCGACTATGACACACAGGAATATGACTATACAAAATCGAGGCTGTCGGAGATACGCGGCCTTTTGAAGAGTGCGATTTCAGACAACCTGTCGCAGACAATTTTCTCGGATTGCGGAGTACAGACCTCTCTTCAGATGAAGACAGATGACGGGCTTTATATCAATCTGCATGAGGCTGCGCTTGTGGACTACCCTGCCATGCATCTGGAACTGGATGACAGCAGACTGGTGTTCAAGGCTCATCTTACCCCTGATCCTAATGGAGACAAGGCCTACATGCAGACTCCGTGCACAACTCCGTGGCGTACTGTCATTGTATCCGAAAATGCAGCTGACATCCTTGCTTCGCGCATCACGCTTAATCTCAATGAGCCATGCAAGATTGAGGATACCTCATGGATTCATCCGTGCAAATATGTCGGTGTATGGTGGGAGATGATCACAAACAAGAGCTCATGGTCGTACACGAACGCTCTCAGAAGCGTTCACCTTGACACAGACGATCTTAGCCTTGTAAAACCTAACGGGACGCACGCAGCCAACAATGAAAATGTAAGGAAGCATATTGATTTTGCGGCAGAGCACGGTTTCGATGCAGTGCTTGTTGAGGGATGGAACATCGGCTGGGAAGACTGGTTCGGCAACATGAAGGAGTATGTCTTCGACTTTGTGACCCCATATCCGGACTTTGATGTCCAGGCGCTTAACGACTATGCTCATTCCAAGGGGGTGAAACTGATAATGCATCATGAGACTTCGGCTTCACCGAGAAACTATGAAAGACAGCTTGACACAGCCTACAGGTTCATGAACAAATACGGCTATGATGCCGTGAAATCAGGCTATGTCGGCAATATAATCCCGAAAGGGAACAATCATTACAACCAGTGGATGGTAAACCATTATCTGTGGGCCGTAAAGAAAGCCGCGGACTATCGCATCATGGTCAATGCACATGAAGCCGTGCGTCCTACGGGTCTGTGCCGCACCTGGCCGAATCTCATCGGCAATGAGTCAGCAAGGGGAACAGAGTACCAGGCGTTCGGGGGGTCAAAGACGTTCCATGCGACTGTGCTTCCTTTCACGCGTCTCATAGGAGGACCGATGGACTATACTCCTGGCATATTCGAGCAAGATATCGAGAAGATAAATCCGTCCAATCACTCGCATGCGAACTGTACTATAGCCAACCAGCTTGGAATTTATGTGGCAATGTCGTCTCCGCTGCAGATGGCCGCAGACCTGCCTGAGACTTATGAGCGTTTCATGGATGCGTTCCAGTTCATAAAGGATGTTGCCCTTGACTGGTCAGAAAGCCGGTATCTGGAGGCTGAGCCGGGAGAATATGTCACTGTGGCCCGAAAGGCAAAAGGCACGGGAGAATGGTTTGTCGGAAATGTGACAGGCGAGAAGGACCATGTCTCAAAAATCAGTTTCAGTTTTCTTGACCCTGGCAAAGAGTATGTGGCAACCATCTATGCGGATGCCCCGGATGCCCACTACAGAAGCAATCCTCAGGCTTATACAATCCGCACAGTAAGGTGTACATCGAAAAGCACTTTGATCCAGAAGGCAGTGGAAGGCGGCGGCTTCGCAATCTCTTTCCGCGAATCCACTCCGCAGGACCGCAAGCTGAAGATGCTCAGATAAGCACTCCAAGACGTCCTAATCCGACCTCGCCGCTCCGTTTCCGGAGCGGCGAGGTTATAACTATTCTTGTGACGGAAAATCATGGAAGTGCTTTCAACAAAAATGCTTCAATCTCATCATCTGAAAAGCCTTTCAAAGACGGCCCGGCCTATGAACATAATTTGACTCCGGAATATACATCATCAATGGCCCCATATAGCATACCCATTGCTGAGGAACAGTGGCATATTGGATTGCCTTATATGCCAAACCGCTCATGCCCATGCCGTATAATTTATAGCTGAGGAAGTCTGTATAAAAACATCCAATTTACAATATTTTACCGTCTTACATATGTGACAAATTCAAAAGCAAGTCCGGATTGAGGATCTTGCCGGATGCCGGAACGCTCCTCAACTGTCCAGATGGCAGGATTTATCTCCGGAAAGAATGTGTCGGCATCATTGATTACCGTGTGTACATGAGTGATGTACAGCCTGTCTGCAAGCTCCATTGCCTGGCGGTAAATCTCCCCTCCTCCTATCACAAAGCAGGACATCTCTCCCGACTCTCCGTTCTCAGTCTCTTGGCCGCCAGACAAAGGAATGCCCTGGCCCGACAAGTTCCTTACCGCAGGCATTGACGACATGACAAAGGCCTCCTCCAACGAATGCGCCACAAGCACCCCGTCCGGAAAAGGGACAGCCGAACCGTCTGGACCGGTCATCATACCTCTACGGGTAACGGCAATATTGGTCCTTTTCGGAAGCGGGCGCCCGATTGACTCGAATGTCTTGCGTCCCATGATTACAGGACTGCCGACAGTTATGCTCTTGAAATATTTAAGATCTTCGGAAATATGCCAAAGAAGCCTGTTATCCTTCCCTATGGCACCGTTCTCCGCCACCGCCACTATAATGTTTTTCTTCATTTTCATCGTACAGATAAGCTATACCGCCACAGGAGCCTTGATTCCGGGCCACGGGTCATAGCCCTCAAGCGTGAAATCCTCATATTTGAAATCGAATATGCTCTTCACATCCGGATTCAGCTTCATGACAGGAAGCTGGCGAGGCTCACGTGAAAGCTGCAAGGCAACCTGCTCAAAATGATTGCGGTAAATGTGAGTGTCACCTGTGGTATGAATGAAATCTCCCGGCTTAAGGCCGCATACCTGGGCAATCATCATCGTCAGAAGAGCATATGAGGCTATATTGAAAGGAACACCGAGAAAGACATCGGCACTGCGCTGATAAAGCTGGCATGAGAGCCTGCCGTCAGCCACATAGAACTGGAACAGCGAATGGCAAGGAGGCAGAGCCATCTTGTCAACTTCCGCCACATTCCAGGCCGACACTATCATACGGCGCGAATCCGGATTGTTCCTTATTGTCTCCACCACATTGGAAAGCTGATCTATCGTGCTTCCGTCAGGACAAGGCCAGCTGCGCCACTGATGCCCATAGACAGGACCCAAATCACCGTTTTCGTCAGCCCACTCATCCCAGATTGAAACTCCGTGGTCTTTCAGATACTTTATGTTCGTATCACCTGAAATGAACCACAGAAGCTCATATATTATCGACTTCAGATGCACTTTCTTTGTGGTGAGCAGCGGAAATCCCTCGCTCAAGTCAAAACGCATCTGGTGGCCGAATATGCTCTGCGTACCCACACCGGTGCGGTCTTCCTTCATGACTCCGTTTTCGCGTATATGCCGAAGAAGATCAAGATATTGTTTCATGTGAAATCCGTTTAAATCCGCACTGAATGTCAGTTCCTGACTCCGAAAGCAAATATTATGGCCTGCCCGTAAACCTCACCTGGCCTGAGCACCGGTGACGGATAATCCTCCTTGTTAGGCGCATCAGGGAAATTCTGGCACTCTATGGCAACACCTGAATAATCCTCATACACATGGCCGTTCTTTCCCTCCGGACACCCTGCAAGCCAGTTTCCGGTATATACCTGCACGCCAGGCTGGGTCGTAAGGACCTCAAGTGTCCTGCCGCTTTCCGGAGAATACAGCAAGGCAGCGCTCTGCAGCTGCCCCTGCTCAGCACCGTCTATAACCCAGCAGTTGTCATATCCCTTTCCGTATTTCAGCGCAGGAAAATCAGCACCGATATCCTGCCCGAGAGCCTTCTCATTGACAAAATCCATAGGAGTACCGGCCACTGGCTCACTCTCTCCCAAAGGAATGAGAGTCTCATCAGTAGGAAGATACTCCGAAGCATTTAGACTCAGGACATGGCCCAATACAGACCCGCTTCCCTCGCCGTTCAGATTGAAATATGCATGATTGGTAAGATTGATTACAGTCGGTGCATCAGACTCTGCCGTAAGAGTAAGGCGAAGTTCATTTTCCTCGCTCCAGTCATAGCGTGCAATCACTTTCACAGCTCCTGGATAGCCCTGCTCACCATCCTCGGAATAATACATGAACTCCACGCCGGATTCATGCTCACGGCTTTCCCATACCTTGTTCTGGAAACCATCCGGACCGCCATGGAGATGGTTCGGGCCATTGTTGACAGGAAGCTCATGCTCTTTTCCGTCAAGGACAAAGCGTCCCCCGGCAATCCTGTTCGCATATCTTCCCGGAATCTTTCCGGCACAAGGACCGTCCCCGAAATAGCTCAAGGCTTCCGGATAACCCAAAACAACATCCGAAAGTTTGCCATCCTTGTCAGGAACAACAACAGACACAATGCCCGCCCCCACATCGGAAAGCTGCACATATGCTCCGCTGCCGTTCTGAACAGTATAAAGGAAAATGTCCTTACCGCATGGGGACTTGCCCCACAATTCTTTTTTTATTTCCATATCTCAGTCGTGTTTCTGTCCAAAATCTCTCAAAGTTATGTCTAATCCGCGAGGTTTTCAAGAAAAGAAATGACTTTCTGCTCGGGAGCATCTTTCATGAGCACCCTTTTCTCCCTGTCAAGAAGATACAGCGAAGGTATGGCGCGGACATCATAAATCCCGTCTCCCCTTATGACAAGGTCCGGGTCAAAGCCGTTATGCCAATCGGCAGGATAAACCGGCATATATGAGAGCCATGCCCCGATATCCTCATCTATGTATATGTTGACCACTGCAAGGACACCGTCGCGGACCTGAGACGCTATCACAGGGCTGTTCCCGAGCATGCCAATAATATTTTTGCAAGCCTCGCATCCAGGATTGCTGAAAAAAAGCAAAGTATATTCAGCATCCACGCCATACAAAGTGCCAATGCGCCCGGATTTGTCCGAAAACCGGAAATCAGCCGCACGGGAACCCACGCAGTTCATGGAGCAAAGCCTTGTCTCACGTTCATATTTCCCCCTCATCAGAGGGTCAAGCCCCTCATATGACGCAAGACGGCTCACAAACGGAAGATAAAGGTCCTCATTCCGCAGAGGTGAGTTCGGGTCATAAAAATATTTTTGAGAAAGCTCAACGAAAGTTTCAAATACATTTGACGACGTGTCTTTGCGCTCACAAGCGACGGCCCTGTCATAAAGCCTTGCCACCGCCTTTCTTGCCTCCGGAATGCCCACAGCATCAAGCAGCATAGTCCAGTCCGCGAACTTCTGCTCTACTTCATCCTTCCTCACCCCGCTCACAAGGGATGAATCACATGGAAAATGCCGTGAAGTGTCAGTGATGCCGTTCCAATAATTCATGGCAAGATACCCGGCAATCTGCGCGCTTTCATCCATCATCGAAGGCACGCGGACATCAGGAAAAGGCAGAGCCTTGAATTGCTCTGCCTTCCTCTCTGCGCAGCATACGGCCAAAGCCGAAGCCACTATAAATAAATACAGTCTATTTTTCATTTTTTACGATTGCCGCTTCAGAAATGTTGATGAGGAAGTCACCTATCTTCTCAAGCTCGGCAACAACATCCATATAATAGACTCCCGTAAGGTAATGATAGCTGTCGCTCTCGATATTGGTTATATGCTCTTCCCTGAGATGATTCCTGCATTCATTGATGTTATATTCGCAATTGACAGCATTGGAAATCTCCTTAAGTTCCCCATTCCTGAGATTCTCAATCATGACGTCATATCCGCGCTGCACAACATCCAGCATTCTGTTCAGACGGTCAAGAAGAGACTTGTCAAACACTTTTCCGTGAGCGTTCTTCCTTTTGAGGATACGGCCTATAGCCTCTCCTGAATCTCCGAGGGACTCCATCTCCCCGATTATCTTGTACATTGCCTTAACCCTTTCAGACGCCTCGTCGCTGATGTCATTCTTTGAAACATCGTTCAGATATGAAGCTATCTCAAATTCTATCCTGTCGGTAATCTCCTCGTATTTCACGAGCTTGTCATTGACAGCATTGAATTTCTCCGGGTCCTGCTCATTCACGGCAGCCTTGATATATCCGAATCCCTTGTTGCATATCTCTGCGAAATGCACAACTTCGTGCTGTGCCTCATTGAGAGAAAGCTCAGCCGTGCTCAGAGGACCTCCGGCGATATACTTCAGCCTGAATACTTCTTCCTCACCCTTAGGCTCCTTGACCATCCATGTCACGACCTTCACGATAAGAGGCACAAACCATATCAGTATCAAAGTATTGGTCACATTGAAAAGCGTATGCAGAGCTGCGATTCCGTAAAGTATGGCATTCTTCGACACCTGGAAAGCATGCTGGGCGGACGACATGTCAGCCTGTGCGGCAGAGAGCGCAGCCTGTGCCTCAGACATTCCCGTTCCGGAAATCGTCGCCACTTTCATGGCCTCCTGGGCACTTACAAGGGCTTCCTGCGCCCTCATTGAAGCCTCGTTTGCCCCTACCATATCAACAGACATCGGGTCTACACCTCCGAGAGTCATCATTATATATCCTATAAACCTTACGATAGGATAGAACAGGGCAAGTACCCAAAGCACACCGAAAACATTGAATATAAGATGCGCGCGTGCGGCTCTCTTTGCCGATACATTGGCAACCATGGCAGCTATGTTGGCCGTAATCGTAGTTCCGATGTTCTCTCCGAGCACCATCGCGATGGCAAGAGGAAAATCAATAAGACCGGAAGTGGCAAGAAGCATCGTTATGGCCATTGTCGCGCTCGAAGCCTGGAGAACCACCGTAAGGACGGCACCTGCCAAAAGGAAAAGCAGAACCGAACCGAATCCGTAATGGTTGATAAGCCCGAAGAAAGTCAGCATCTGAGGCTGGTATGCCCCGAGAAGCTCATTCGAGAAATCCTTCATGAAAGTCAGTCCGACATACATGATGGAGAAACCTATCAGGAACTGCCCGAGATTCTTCATCATATCCTTCTTGGACGAGAACATCAGGAAGCCGAAAGCCATCATCGGCACGGCGAACAATGCGATATTGACAGAAAATCCGAGTGAAGTGACCCATGCCGTGAGCGTTGTTCCGATATTGGCTCCCATAATGACTCCGACAGCATTGCCCAAGGACAGCAAGCCTGCGTTCACGAAGCTCACGACCATGATTGTAGTCGCAGATGAGGATTGGACAAGGGCGGTCAGGACCGTACCGGTAAGAACACGCTTGAAAGCATTTGAGGTCATAGAGGCCATGAAAGACCTGAGGCGGTCTCCGGCCGATTTCTGCAAACCTTCGCTCATGAGTGCCATTCCGAAGAGGAACATGCATAGGGCACCGAAAAGCGACAGTACATGTAGAGCAGTTGTCATATATTCGTTTTTAAATTAATTTAAGCGAATAGGGCGCAAAAATATAAAAAATAATTAGATTTGCGACCTTTAAAGAAGAGAAATCGCCTATTCATGAGAAAACATATTCATATAATATTATCAATAATAGCATTTCTGTTCCAGCTGCCGGCGTCAGCCCAGTTTTACGTCACAGGTGACGATCCCGGCAGACTCAGATGGTACAGCATAAGTACAGGCAACTACCGTGTCATATATCCGCAGGGATGCGACTCGCTCGCAAAAGTCTATGCACACAAGCTCGAGACTTTCCGCATACCCGTATCACGCACCACAGGCTATTGCAGTGAAGGCCATGGAACAAACCTCATGCCCGTGGTAATGCACACATTCAACACATCAAACGGTTCTGTGGCATGGGCACCCAAGCGCATGGACCTCTTCACTATACCTTCCGCCGATGCTCCCGAGCCTATTCCATGGTCAACGATGCTGTCAGTCCACGAATCACGCCATGTGACACAGATGCAGTTCGGCATGACCGGCGCACTGAAGCCTTTCAACTGGTTTTTCGGAGAAATGTTCAACATACTCGCCTCACTGCTCTATCCAGGCATATCTCTTATGGAAGGAGACGCCGTAATAGCGGAGACGGCATTCACAAAGTCAGGGCGCGGACGCACTGCGGATTTCCTGAACTACTACAGGATAGCATTCGACAACGGAGATTTCAGGACTTGGGACCAGTGGAGATTCGTTTCCCAGAAATATTATGCCCCAAGCTACTATTCTCTCGGATATATGACTCTCGGAGGATTCCGCATGCTTTATGACTGCCCCGAGTTCATGAGCGAAGTATATCATCTTGCTGCCCGCCGTCCGTATAACCTCGGGGCATTATATACGACCACGAAGAAACTGACAGGAAAACGTTTCAACAAGGCTTTCATGGAGGTATGCGACACCTTGCACAGGATATGGACAGCAGATGCCGAAGAAAGGGCGCCGTTCATTCCGTCAGAGCCTGTAAGCATGGAACCGCGGCTTTATACCGACTATTCAAGCAATGTGATAGCCGGTAACACGCTATATGCAGTAAAGAGCGGTCATATGAATGTGCCTGAACTTGTCATGATAGATACTTCCGGACATGAGAAAACAGTGACAAGGCTTTCATCATCCTCAGGCAGGATGCAATATTCTTACATCAGCGGCAGAATCTTATGGAGCGAGGCTGCGCCGGACGAAAGATGGACCATGGACGCTGGTTCAAAAATCAGATACATCAATACCAAAGGACGCACCACTGGCCACAAGACAAGCCTGACGTCGAGGAAAGACGGGATATATCACAATCCTTATCCGTCTGACAATGACTGTACTATGGCAGCTGTATGCTATAGGCAGGACGGCAGGACTTCAGTCACGATACTCGGCGAGGGGGGTGTTCTTCTTGAAGAGCATTTCGCTCCGGACAGCCTACAGACGGTCGAGCCTGCCCTTGCCGGGGATACTCTTTATGTTACCGCAATCTCAGAGGGAGGATACGGAATATACAGGGTCAGCGGCTCAGGGGAATTTGAAACTGTGCTCCCGCCCGCCCCTGTGATGATAAAGGATTTCGGCACAGCTGGAAACGAACTGATGTTCACAAGCGACAGGACAGGAGTCAATGAGCTTTATCATCTCGACCCGCGTTCAGGAAAAGCCGTCCAGAAGACCGTCACAAGATACGGAGCATCGGATTTCCATTACAATGCGGACGGAAGCTATCTGTATTATTCCTCTCCGACAATGAAAGGAATGAGAATATTCCGCACTCCGTCAGATTCACTCGTGTGCCGCCCGGCTGACTTCACCGAGCTTCACAAGTATCCGATAGCTGAAGCCGTAACAAGGCAGGAAAAGCTGATAGCGCAGGAAAAATACGGAACGGAGGCAGTACCTGAGCCTGAGGGGATAACCATTTCCAAACCTGAGAGATACAGGAAAGCTGCCCACATGTTCAACCTGCATTCATGGACACCGTTCTATGTGAATGTGGACAACATTATGAACATGTCTTTCGACCGCATTTACCAGGCCATTTCGCTCGGCGCGGCAGGAATAATGCAGAACAGGCTCGCCACTGCAGTAGGAGAGTTCGGCTATTCGGCACACAAGGATCCTTACCAAACGGCCAAATGGAGGCATTCCGCACATGCACGTCTGACTTACTCGGGCCTTTATCCTGTGTTGGAGGCCAAAATAGACTTCAACGACAGGGCAGCAAGGCAGACCAATGTGAAAATGTTCCTTACTGACAAGGGTACGGTAGCAGGGATGTTTTCATCTCCAATGGGCATTCCATATTTTGAAGCCAAATTCTCCGCATATATCCCTTTCAGATTCTCTTCAGGAGGATGGCATAGCGGAATTATACCGAAAGTGTCTTATTCAATAAGCAACGACAGGTTCAACACCTCAGTAACTATACTCAGTTCGGCAGGAAGCGGACTTGAGCAATATCCGTTCGGCCCGGTATTCATCGGAGCCACGGAAGGAAAGAACCGCATAAGCAACACCATTTCAGGGTCTTTGCGGGCCTATACCATGCTCGGGACATCAAATTCGGCGGTATACCCAAGATGGGGTGCCGGTGTCGAGATCGGGACCTCATGCAGACTGGAAAGCAGGGAATTCAATTCGCCGATGGGATATGCATATGTTTATGGGTACATCCCTGGATTCACCAGGACACAGGGCTTCCGGTTGAGCGTAATGCATCAGCAGCAGCTTGACAAGAGGGCGATTTTCAGCCAGCCTACAGTGAATACTCTTCCGCGCGGAGCCATATCAGAGACGCCGCAGCTGCTCAGCTACCTCACTATGCGCCATCCTTGCATGACGAAACTTACCGTTGACTATGCGATACCGATATATATCGGCGAACTGTCCATCGGAGGCAGTTTCTTTTCAATAAAGAGGCTGACCGTAAGTCCTCATGCCGACTTCACTTTTGCAGGAAAAGACTGTCTCATGTCTTTCGGAGCGGACGCAGTCTTGGACTTGCACAGCATCCTGACCTTGGAATGGCCTCTGTCCATAGGTGTGACATGGTCTTATGCAGCCGGACCGGCACTCGGAAAAGTATTGGATGAAAGCGGAATGCAACTCAAGTGCAAAAGTTTCTTCGGGCCGGTGTTCAACGTTTCATTCTAAGTCAGCAAATTCTCCGTATCTTTGCAGAATCCTTGGGTGAAGGATTCATGTAATCTTAAAAAGAACATAACACAATGTCAATCATCAACGAAACATCAGCCCCTTGCAGCAAATGCGGACAGCAGCACAAGGTAGTGATTTACAGAAGCATAAACATATCGGAAAATCCAGAATTCAAGGAACGGACAAAGGACGGGTCGATATTCCTTTGGGAATGCCCACACTGCGGACAGGTAAATCTTGCCAGATATGAGACTCTTTATCACGACCCGGCCGGCAAGCTGATGGTGTGGCTGCTCCCTGAGGGTGACCTTCCGGAAAGCCAGATGCAGTCAATAACCATGCACACAAAGGCTATGGGTGGCTATGTGCTTCGCAGGGTGAATGACACCGGCTCTCTCATGGAAAAGGTGCTCATACACGACGCCGGTCTTGACGATGCTGTGATAGAGATGTGCAAATACGTGACAAAACTGGAAATGGCTGCAAAAATGCCCGAACAGGATGCGGATTTCATGTCATCTGCCTTTCATTTCTACCGTATAGAGGGAGAAGGCGACTCAAGACTGATTACTTTCTCTTATCCACACAAAGGGCAAATGATGGGAGTGAATGTCGGCTGGAACGTCTATCAGGACTGCAGCGGCATCCTCGAGCGCAATCCCCAGGCCCGTCCAGGCGAAGGCTTCATCCGTGTGGACAGTTCCTGGATTGACTCCATCATAAAATAGCGAACAGCTAAACACAACTAATTAATATTCAGCAATATACGCTATGACGGGTATGCAAATTCTCATACCCGTCATAGCGTATACAACTATCAGTCAATACTTTGCACCTCACTCAAAAATAACTTCAACAGAACTCTCCAAAGATTTTTCCTTCTCGATAAACCGCATCGTTATATTGTGAGTCTTTATTTCCGGCTTCTCAATAAACCGGAAATAAATATGTTCAGGACACAACAGCTGCAAATCATCTTCTGTCAAAGAGCTCACTTTCTTGTTCACAAGATACATTTGCGGCAATGTAAACCATGGCCCGAGACGGCAGAAAAACGAATGCTCAACCATACTTTCATTCCAATCATAAGTAACAGCACTTCCGCTTTTCAGCCATGGATAGGGTGTCACTGCAAATATAATTACCTTATCTGCAATGCTTTCCCCTGCCGGAACTCCATTGAACTCAGTATCACTGACTATTTCAATTTTATGAAATTCATTTATCAATGCCGAATATCCTCCTGGAATCTGTGCACCGTTATAATGACAGTCATCATATTTCTCACGGAATAGCACAACATCAGGCATATAATAATACTCGGATTCACTCCCTAACTTTATGCTCTCTTGATTTCCGAAATAAACAGCAGAAGACAGAGACAAACCTGTCATCCTTTCATAAGTTTGTATAAGGTATTCAGTTATAACAGCATCCCCCGCTGAATAATCATGTCTCTCAGCAGTACATCCTGCAAGCAGAATACTGATACAGCATAATGGGAAATATAACAAGCTTTTCATTTTATTATATCACAATTTATCTTTGCATCAAAGATAACAAATCTCATTTAAATACAACATATGCCATATATATTTGGACAGCATTATGTTAAAGAAAAAACATTATTCAACCATTGAATATCTTTGTATACGTTAATGATATCAGCTATATTTGAAGTTAGCGGCATATTAAACAGATTTCTGGTGTGAAAAAGTTTTTTAAAACATTCAAAGACATTGGTGTATGAGAAAGATGACAGAAAAAGATATAGAGATTTATTGCCGGATACGTGCAACAAGGAGGGATAAAGTTTCGCTTCTGCTTATTGAAACCTCATTCATCATCACTATGTCGGCATTATTGTTTGAAGGGTGGTTTTCCGAGGCCATGATTATTTTCGGAATACTGCCAATTCTCTCGGCAATAGCATTACATTTTCTGTCAACACTGGACAGATATACTCCAAAACCATATTCTTTTCCGGTAGATGTACCTACTGTCACGATGATTCTGTTTTTGACAGCACTGTTAAATGTAAGCATTGAAAACATCATCGTTACATCAGTTTCAATAGCTGCCGTCCTATGTCACCTGATATTCTGCATCATAAGCTGGACAAAAAAGCATAAGACGGCAAATTGACCGCAAGGCAAGAGGTACTCGGATATTTTTATGGAATACGTAATCCATTAATTGTCAATAATTTTAAACTCGCCACAAAAAAAATAATCTCATCAAAATAATACATTCAACCAAGCGTTAACTTCACCGGAAACATAAAAAAGGGAGACCGAAAAGATTCAGCCCCCCTTAAATATTATCTACTGATCACCTGAACCGGCAGGATTACAATTTCCTTGCACCGTCACTGATTACAACATCAATCACTACAGGCTCATGTCCGTATTTCTCGGCAAAAGCAGACTTGGCCTTTGCTATGAAAGCGTCATAAAGTTCTTCCTTGACAAGGTTGATTGTACATCCGCCGAAACCGCCTCCCATGATGCGGGAACCTGTCACGCCACACTCCTTGGCTACAGCAGCGAGGAAATCAAGCTCTTCGCACGAAACCTCATAATCCTTGGACATGCCCCAATGAGTAGCATACATTCGTGCGCCTACGGTCTCATAGTCACCTTTTTCGAGAGCCGCACACACATCAAGCACACGCTTCTCCTCACCGATGACATAACGCGCCCTCATGTAGTCCTCATCAGAAACCTTGTCACGCACAGCCTCAAGCTGCTCCATAGTCGCGCCTCTGAGGAACTCCTGTCCCAAAACGGCAGCAACACGCTCACATGACGCACGGCGGTCATTATATGGAGACCCTACAAGCTCATGCTTCACAAGTGAATTGAGAAGGACAAGCCTGTACCCATGCTGACCAGGGTCAAAAGGGAAATACTCAAACTCCATTGAACGGCAGTCAAGACGCATAAGATGTCCCTTCTTTCCGAATACGGAAGCGAACTGGTCCATGATTCCGCAATTGACGCCGCAATAGTTATGCTCGGTGCTCTGCCCTATCCTCGCAAGCTCGAACTTGTCGGTTCCAAGATTGAAAAGATTGTCAAGGGCAAACGCAAAAGTGCTTTCAAGCGCTGCAGAAGACGACATTCCGGCTCCGAGAGGCACATCACCTGCAAACACAGTGTCAAAACCGGAAATCTCTCCTCCCCTCTTTATAATCTCACGGCAAACTCCGAAAATATAGCGTGCCCAGCTCTGCACAGGAGCATCATCCTCATTCAGCCCGAACTCGCAATATTCATCAAGGTCAAGCGCAAAGGCACGTACTGTACCGGTCCCGTTGAGCCTTATCTCAGCTATCATTCCCTTGTCTATTGCACCTGGGAAAACAAAGCCACCGTTATAGTCGGTATGCTCCCCTATCAAGTTGATACGTCCCGCTGAGGCAAAGAATTCACCTTCCTCAGAAAACAAAGTGCGGAATTTTTCTGCAATTCTCTCTTTCATGTCTTAGTGTATTTAATTGTTTTTCATATCCATTTATAATTGACTCCGAATGCCACAATGACAAAGTCCCCTTTCAGCCATCCTCCCTGGCGTCAATAAAAGCATGTCCGGCACATTACGCAAGCCATTTCACAAAAGTTCAAAGATAAATAAAATCCGTAACGGATTCAAGACCTTAAAATGATTTTTCCACATATTTCCCCTCATCTTATTTCAAGCACTATAGGACAATGGTCACTCACACCGCCTATATACCTTGGTCCCGAATAAGTCCTCAAAGGCTTCTCGCCGGGATGCTTCCTGTCACGCACCATAAGAAAAGGTATCCGGCATATCTCCATCGAGGAATATTCATCGAGCCATGGACTGACCATGAACATATCTATCAAATCCCATTTCCCCTCATACCTTATGGTTCCCTCACCTGCCGCATGCAGTCCGGAAGCCTTGTTGCACAGCAACCCCTCCACAATGCCGAACTGCCCCCCGTCAGGCGTGTCATTGAAATCTCCCATTGCAATCACCCCGTCAGAACCTCCCGCTGAAATCAAAGAGTCGCACAATGCACCCAAAGCATGCATGGCAGCCTCCCTCCTTCCACGGGAAGCGGCTTCACCTCCGAATTTGGAAGGATGATGATTTACAGCCATATCAAAGACCCTCCCTCCGGCAGATTTCACTCTCGCCTGAAGTATATGCCTTGTGGCCATCTTTTCACCCATATATTCCGGCACAATGAAAGCAGCAGACTGCAATTCAAACGACGATTCCCTGTAAAGCAGGGCCACATCTATGCCGCGCCTGTCAGGGGAATCACTATGCACAATCCGGTATCCGAACTTTCTGAGCGGAGTGGACTCAAGAAGCTTCCTCAGGACAAAGGCGTTCTCAATTTCCGCAAGCCCAACGGCATCAGGCATTCCACCATATCTGTCGGCAATCCACAGCAGTCCCTTTGCAACCGCATCGCATTTCGCATAGAACCTGCTGCGCGTCCATCTTCTGTCTCCGAATGAGGAGAACCCGCTGTCAGATTCCCCTCCTCCGCCGTCAAAGTAATCAAAGAAATTCTCAAGATTCCAGAACACCACCCTGAGCGTATCTCTTCCGTCAGAATAAACAAATGGCCAAAGGACAAGCACAAAGACCAGGAAACCTCTTTTCACGCAATCGGATATTTTCATGTCCGCTTTCATCATAACAGCATTTAAAAGATTCAAATGTACAAGACACAAATGTGGCAATTTGCACCATAGCCGATTATAAGAAAAAGAAAAACTTTCCGTAAATTTGCGACCCTGTTTATAAAAAAGAGAAATATTTATTTTTAAAACTATAGAATATGGCACTCAAATGCGGTATAGTAGGACTTCCGAATGTCGGCAAATCGACCCTGTTCAACTGCGTAAGCTCAGGAAAGGCACAGAGCGCAAACTTTCCTTTCTGCACGATTGAACCTAACATAGGCTCCACAATAGTGCCTGACAAAAGGCTTGAAGTTCTCGAAAGCCTGTGCAATCCCAAAAGAGTGGTACCTGCTACAGTGGAGATAGTTGACATCGCAGGACTTGTAAAAGGAGCAAGCCGCGGAGAAGGACTCGGAAACCAGTTCCTTGCCAATATCAGGGAAACAGACGCCATACTGCATGTCCTCAGGTGTTTTGACGACCCTAACATCGTGCATGTTGACGGAAGCGTTGACCCTGTGCGCGACAAGGAAGTGATAGACCTCGAGCTTCAGCTGAAAGACCTTGAGACAGTGGAGAACAGGCTCGCCAAAGTACAGAAGCAGGCCCAGGCAGGAGGAGACAAGAGTGCAAAAAGACTGTTCGAACTGCTTACCAGGTACAAGGACGTTCTCGAGCAGGGCAAGTCATGCCGTACCGTACAGCTGGACAACCCTGAAGACCAACAGCTTGCAAAAGAACTTTTCCTTCTGACAAACAAGCCGGTAATGTATGTCTGCAATGTTGACGAATCATCGGCAAAGACAGGAAACGGATATGTGGAGATGGTCCGTGAGGCAGTAAAGGATGAGAATGCCGAGATACTTGTAATTGCGGCTAAAATCGAATCAGACATCGCTGAATTGGAAAGCTATGAAGAAAGGCAGATGTTCCTCGAAGAAATGGGCCTCGAAGAATCAGGCGTGGTACGTCTCATCCAGAGCGCATATTCGCTTCTGAACCTCAGGACATATTTCACTGCAGGTGCTGACGAGTGCCGCGCATGGACAATCAACAAAGGTGACAAGGCGCCTAAGGCGGCAGGAGTAATCCACACCGACTTCGAAAAAGGATTCATCAGGGCAGAAGTAATCAAATATGAGGACTTCGTAAGCCTCAAATCCGAGTCAGCATGCAGGGCAGCCGGCAAATTAGGAATAGAAGGAAAGGATTATGTAGTCCAGGACGGAGACATAATGCACTTCCTGTTCAATGTATAGCCACAGGAAACTACTGAAGAAGCCCGGACAGGGCAGCCTCCAGCTCATCATAAGAAGGGACGGGATTGTCGGCAAAAACATGCCTGATGATTCCGTCCTTTCCAGACATATATACCCTCGGTATTCCGGAATTTGCGAAAAGGGAATACAAACGCCTCGTATCTTGGGCAGAAAAGGGCATTTCCAGCCCATTCTTCCCCCAATAATCCATTATTGAGGAATATCCCTCGCAACGGCTTATCACGGCAAACGACGCCCCTTTTGAGGCATATCCGTCATAAAGGCGTTGTATCGACGGTAATTCTTTCCTGCAATCAGGACACGAGGTATTAAAGAACACTATACATGAAACCCGTTTGCGCAGCATTTCACCAGAAACGCAGCTGCCGTCGCTCATTACGGCCTCAAAGTCAGGCAGCATGTCCCCCTCACGCAGAAACGCCCCTTCCTCGCGGTCACTTATGCAGCCGCAAAGAAAAAACATGAAAACAGCCGCAGACAATACGGCACCAATCCCCAATATGCGACCTTTCTTTTTCATACAGGCAAATATACTGCAATCATTGAAAAAACAAACAAAAAGGACGCGACCGGGCAGTCACGTCCTTTCATATTTCATAAGGAAATTCCTATTAATAGAAACGGGCTATATTGTTCTTCACATCAGCAGCCTCTTCCATAACCGGACGGTACATCCTCATTGCATAGTAAGCCAACTGCATGTTGCGGTTCTTTGCATCATCCTCAGTAAAGAATGCTCCGTTGTCACGTCCTGTAACCTTATAGACATAAACTCCGTTGAGACCCTTGAGAGGACCGCAGACCTTGCCTTCCTCAGCAACCGAAGCTGCACCGATGAACACATTGTCAAGACCATAGGAAGTGAAAGAAGCGAAAGTCATTCCGTCCTTTTTGCTTACAGCAGTTCCGAGAGCATCGGCAATCGACTGAAGATCAGCAAGTCCTTCAATCTTGCCTGCAACCTCAGCTGTCTTCTTGTCGGCAAGTTTCTGATGGTGAAGAATGTTGCGGATTACAGGAGAAACCTCCTTTATGTCAGTATAACCTTCCTCATGTATTCCCTTGAGGGCAGCCACGATATAATACTTGTTGTCGATGGATATGATGTTGGAAACATCTCCTACCTTGGCCTCGAAAGCCCATCTGCTTACCTCCTTGGTGTTGTCGATGGAATTGAGGCTGTTCGCTCCCTCAGCCATCTTGCTTACAGGATAAGCATACAGACCGTCCTCTTTGACAGCATTCTGGAAATTCTCATATTTTCCTGCAGACTTGGTAGCAAGAGTATTGGCCTTGGCATAAAACTCATTCCTTGTCTTGTTGCTTGCCTGGGCTGTCTTTTCAAGAACTGCCACTCTCTTCTTGGCGACAGGAGAAGTCTTGCCGGTTACAAGGAGCACCCATTTTCCGTTCTGGTCATTCATGACGAAAGGCTCGTTCATATCAAAGCCAGGGAGAGTCATCGCATTGTTCAGAAGCAGCCACATGCCCTGCTTGTCGGAACCGTCCTGATAAACAGCCGAATACTTGGAAGCCAATGAATTGAAATTCTTAGCGTTTACGGCACCGGCAAGAGAGTCAGCCTTCAAAGCGGAATCCCCCTCAAGATAAATCTGGCTTACGAACACTGAATCAGGAACCATAGCGCTCTCCATTACCCTGACGCCATAGAAAGTGTTGCCTTCTGAAATAACCTCAGAAACAGATGCATTCTCACTGAAAGCATAGTCATTGACTTTCCTTGATATCCTGTTCAGCTCACCTTCCTTAAACCAGCTTGCATCATATTGCCTGTCAGAATTTGCAAGCAGGAAACTCTTCATGTTCTCAGTAGAGGCAAATGACTCATATACATTTGCAATGGCATTGTTTGCAGCCTCGATATCCTCAGCCGAAGGAGTGATTTCGAACACCACATAATCAATGTCACGGCTCGCATTCTGCCTGTAATACTTCTTATGGGAGTCATAGTAGTTCTTTATCTCCTTGTCGCTCACCACGATAGTAGTGTCCTGCGCAAAACCGAAAGGAACCATCACGAACTCGACATCAAAAGTGCTGTTGTTGTCCTTAATCTGCTCAGTGAGCATAAGGGAATTGGTAAAGTTACTCTTCATGAGCACGGACTCATACTTTGAGTAATACTGGGCCGTCTTGACATTCTTAAGAAGATTGTCCCAGAACATCCTCATGCGTCCGCTCTCGTCTGAGTTCACCTGGCTCTCCAGCTGCACGAGAAGCTCCTTGGACATGTTTCCGCCGAAAATCTGCATGAGGACCGGAGACATTATCTCACCGGACATCATCTTGTACATTTCCTCATTCCCTACTTCAAAGCCCGCCTCGCGTGCCTGAGGGACGAAGAGATATTCATCAACAAACTGGTTCCATGCCTGGTTTCTGACAGCCGCCATAGCTTCCTCGCCATGAACGGGCATACCGTTCATCTCGCTGATGGAAGTGAGCTTGTCAACTTCTTCCTGGAAATTTTCATAGGAAATTGATTTGCCTGCTATCTCGCCTACGTCATATTTTGATGACATGGAAGCCGAGACAGACTGCAGCGTGCTCGGGTCAATTATGAAAGACAGCAGTGCCACCGCAATGAGCACTGTTATCAGAATCCCGAATTTTACGCGGATTGTTTCAAGAACTGCCATTTTATCTGTTTTTTTTGATTTATAATCAATATTGGGGTGCGAATATAACTATTTTCTGCCAATACGCAGCTATTTTTTTTGTAATGGTCCTATAAAATTGGCCGAATCAACCAAAACTTTCGTACTGTCCTGGACAACAATGCCGTAACTTGAGAAAGGATTCAATATTGAGGAGTTTCTGGCCCTTTGGTCTGATTCCATACCATACCCCTGCATGAATCCCTTAGGAGAATACAGCTTTACATAACAGTCCGTGTGGATTCTCTCGTTCTTCTGGTCCCAATACAAGGTATCGGTTTCCATAACCTGATGATTCATCAGATTCTTGACCACAACATTGCCGAAAGCCTCCCAGCTCTCACGCCCGTCAGTATATTTAAGATGTCTCGCGTTGTCCGCGACAATCTCAGTCTCAAGCATCCCCTCGTCAGTGTAGCCATATACATAGAACCCCTCCGGAAAAAGCTCATACCAAAGCGTATCCCTTTCGTATTTCTGCATGAGGGGAGCCTCGGCCCTCATCTTTATCATCCCGTTCTCAGACTGCACAATGAACATGTCATCAACCGTCTGGACAGGAGTCTCCGCAAGTACGATGCTGTCGGCCTCGCCCAATTTTCCTTTACAGGAATAAACGATGAAAGCAACCGCCAAAGCGGTTGCCGTCACCGATATATTATGAATGATGCTTTTCAAGCTTCCGTTATTTCTGTGTCCTTACGGTAGTAACGGCCCTCATTCCGCCGCATGAGACTGTATATGACTGTCCGTCTGTAAGGTCATACATGAACGCCTCCGCTGTCTGAGGATAATATGCGCTATACTGCCTTATCAAATTGGCTGCGTCGCTTGCAAGGGATGGATCTGCATTCTTGGCCTTTGTCATATAATCGACAGCAACCCAATAAGGTGCCCTTCTCTCTATTTCATTTCCGCTGCATACCATTGAGCCCCAGATGGTTCCGATAAGCATATAAGCCTTTCCTGCAATAGCCTCATCAAGCTTTGCCGCCTCCTGGGCTGCAGAATATGCCTTTGCGCTGTTTCCGTTCTTGTAGCAGAAAGCCGCGAGCTCAAACCAATATCCGGCGTCAGTCACATTGTCAGACTCAGGATATGCGATAGCCTCGTCCATATACTTTATGGCATTCTCCATATCATTTCTTCCTGCATAAAGCTTATATAGATAATAAGCGGAAGTATATGAAGGCTCCATTGTGTACATTGTCGTAACAGCCTTGAGGAAGAGGTCATTGTCGGTACATCCGTCAGTCAGTCCCATCATCCTTACTATATTCTTCGCAAGGTCAAGATTCTGAGGGTCAGCCTCGTACCTCGGAGTGAAAAGTGAGATGAGATTGTCGCAGCTCGCAACCTGGCTTCCTATGAAAATGCTCTCAAAATCAGTCACGTTCTTCTCGATGCTCCTTCTCTCCACGTCATTCTTGGGAGTAATCTTCGCAAGAGTCTCAACACCGGTCTCATAGATATCGATTACTTTCTCAGGCTCAAGCATTCCCATCTTGTAAAGCTCAACAGCAGTATTGAGCTGAAGAAGGAAGATGTTGGGCTTGGTCTTCACTCCGGTCTTGCTAACTACATCAGTCAGGCCCTCAAGAAGCTTTACAGGCTCATCTTTCATGTAATTGTACATGTCAAGAGCCTTGTTGTTTAGAGAAGCCACCTTATATTTAGGCCAATACTCAACTCTCTGGTCATAAATCGTCATGAGAGAATCAATGAGCTGCTCTTTATATACTGCATTGGAAGCATTCTTGTTTATCAGGTTGCGGATAAGTGTAGTTCCGTCAGAAAGCATTGAATACCTGGCAGTAGGAGGACAGTATTTGTACGCAAGCCGCCAGTTAGGCAAAGCCGCCTCATAATTCTTCTGCTTATAATATTCAGTGTAATAAGACAGATACTTGATGCACTCGGTGCTGTCCGGACCATACTTTCCCTGAGCGGAAACAGTCCTGCCGCCGAATGATGCCAAAACGGCAAAAGAAATCAACAGTACAATTCGTTTCATAGCGTTATTGTGTTTTTTCATTAATTATATCTTGGTTTCTGGAACCAGATGTCGTGTATATTGAAGCCTATAACGAACATCGCGTACCTTTCCCTTATCATATTGTTCCTTGTGCTCGCCCTCTGACCGACATCCACACCGAGCGATATTCCATTATACCACCTATATACAGGAAGAGTCACGCCAAGAGTAAGTCCCACGGAGTTCACATTATTCCCGTCCAACTTATAATAAGCCTGGTCATAATATACACCGGCACGATAGGCGCACCTCCTCAGATAATACCTGATATCATTACGGTTCGGAACAATCTCAAAGCCAGCCCGGAATGACTGAGACACAGTGGAACTGAATCTTGACTCGCCAACGGCAGAAAATCCCTGAGCCTTGTCCATGCCCGACTTTCTCCAGTCTGACCTGAGATAATTGAACTCCGCGCTCCATCTCTCCCCGCCTTTGAAGCTGATTCCTATTCCAAGCTCATCGGCAAACCTTACGCCGGTCTTGGCAAGAGTGTCAACCTTATGCTTCAGAGTATCAGTCACGCTTGACTGATTGGCATACCTGTAATTTGTGGCATATCCTCTCATTCCAGTACCGAGCTTGTATGTGGCACCTATTATCATTGACACGTCCCCGCTGAGCTTCTGTTCATACTGAAGTCCGAATTTCCCTGTTACTCCCCTGACCATCAGCTCGCTTCCGCTGTTGACAGACCTGTAGGAAGAATTGGCATAATCCATTTTGGTAACCTTATCGAGATTTCCGAAATAATATATAATCTCGGCACCGACGGAAAATCTTTTCCAAAGAGTGACTCCGGCTCCTCCGAACACCTGATACACGCTTCCGGTTCCGTATGAGCCATATGATATGTTACCCGTGTTTCCGATTATGTCCGGATCAGTCTCTATTGAAGTAAAATCATATCCGACGTCACTGTATGGCGTTATTCCAACCATGAATGCAGACGACCTGTAGATAGGGAAGCTCAATACGAAATCATATACGTTGAATGTATTGTTTCCGGACTTGATGTCCCCCTGACGATAGATGGTATTCTTCTGGACAAGCCCGAAATCAGCCATGAAAGCAAGGGAATCCCTGGCTGTAACGGCCGCTGGATTAAGGTAATTGATGAACCTCCTGTTCCTTGTGGCTATTCCTGTGCCTCCCATGCTCTTGTTGTACGCAGTGCCCTCCTTTGAAATGTCTCCTATTCCGAAAATGGAATACGGAGAATACGCACCATAAGTACCCTGCTGCGCATACGAGCAGACACCCATGATGAGAAACACTGACACAAGAAATATTCTTTCAATCTTTCCTATCATATTCAACAGCTATTAAAGCCAACCCCATGAGAACGAGGTTACAAACTACAAAGATGGAGTTTTTCATCTGTTTTGCAAAATAAATCGCATCACCGCCGGTAAAAACATTCACATTGTCACCGTGACGGCAAATGTGCCCTTCCATTTCAAATATCATGCCCGATATGACCCCGGAGGAAATGGAAGAAGCAACGTCAGTACCTGCCTCAGAATGGGATTCAGGAATATCAAGAAGAGGCAGAGACCTTGAATAACGATGCAGGGCCTTGAATCTTGTCCTGCAGCCCGGAGATATGCAACCTCCCTCGAAATCGCCGTCCGCTCCTATGAAATCTACGGTAAGGGTGGTGCCTAAATCAAATATTGTACATCCACGCCCTTTGAAAAGATACTTCGCCGCTATAATGGAAGCCGCCCTGTCAGGAGTTATGCATAAAGGAAGCCCATATTGCGAAAGCATATCATCAGAAATTACAATAAGCCTCTCACACTCAGCGCGAAGAACCGATATGCCCTGCTGGGAAAAATGCCTTACGCTGCTCAGTACCATGGTATCTGGTCTTGTCCTTGAAGTAAGAGAGAGAATGAAGTCAAGCATCTTCTCACCCTGGTATCTGAATGTCTTGCCGAGCGTCATGCCGTCGGCCCAAGCCGCCTTGAGGGCAGTATTTCCTATGTCTATTATAAGATTGGCCACAATCGTTTCTGTTTGGGAAATGCAAAATTACAAAAACTCTATAACTTCTTCAAAATATCGCAAGCCGCTGATATGCCGTTCACATTCCTCACAAGAATCCTGAGCCTGTTTTCGTTCTGCTTCAGCTCAAACATCTTCGGATTGGCAGTTATGTTTTCCAGCACCTTGGTGAACCTGTCGCTCCTGTAATACGAAGCCATGGGATTGGATATGAAAAACGCTATCATCACCCCGTTCTTTATTATGATTTTCTCGAAACCGAGCTTTTCGCCCATCCGCCTTATCTTGACAATGCCGAACAGACGTTCAAGCTCGGCAGGCATCTTGCCGAAACGGTCTTCAAGCCTGGCTTTCATTCCTGCCAGTTCCTTGTCCGAAGACAACGAATCCAGCTCCTTATATATCCTTATCTTCTCTGCAGTCAAATCAATATAACCGTCAGGTATAAGCGCCAGCTGGTCGGTCTCCACGGTACAGTCCGCAACATAGCTGTCAGTAGTATTCTTCACGGTTATGCCTGTCTCAACCCCAAGCTCCTCCATTGCCTCTGCAAGAATCTTCTGATATGTTTCGAATCCCATGTCGGTTATGAATCCGCTCTGCTCCGCACCAAGCAGGTTTCCTGCACCCCTTATGTCAAGATCCTGCATTGCGATATTGAACCCGCTTCCCAAGTCGGAGAATGACTCTATGGCCTTCAGACGCCTTCTGGCCTCATCCGTCAGGGACACAAGAGGAGGTACTATGAGATAGCAGAATGCACGCCTGTTAGAACGGCCCACACGTCCGCGTAGCTGGTGAAGTCCGCTCAGACCGATGTTCTGCGCCTGGTTTATTATCATAGTGTTGGCATTCGGCACATCAAGCCCGTTCTCTATGATGGTCGTGCAGAGCAGCATGTCATAATCTCCAGCCATGAAATCCAATATCTTGTTTTCCAGCACCTTGGCCTCCATCTGTCCGTGAGCCACACAAATCTTCATGTCCGGCATCAGCCTCTGCAAAATGTCACATATGGCAGGAAGTTCCTCGGCCCTGTTGTGCACGAAAAACAGCTGCCCGCCCCTGTTAAGCTCATAACTTATTATGCGCCGCATCTCGTCCGGGTCGAAAAGCATTATCTCTGTCTGCACGGGTATCCTGTTCGGTGGGGGAGTGCTTATGATTGAAAGGTCCCTTGCACCGAGCAGAGAAAACTGAAGCGTCCTCGGAATCGGAGTGGCCGTAAGGGTGAGCGTATCCACAGAAGACTTAATCTGGCGCAGCTTCTCCTTCGTGCTGACCCCGAACTTCTGCTCCTCGTCAATTATGAGAAGCCCGAGGTCCTTGAATTCAAAGTCCTTTCCCACAAGCTTATGAGTGCCGATTACAATATCCAGTGTACCGGCTTTCAGACGCTTCTTTATGTCAGCTATCTCCTTGGCTGTCCTCAGGCGGCTCACATAATCAATATTGCAAGGAAAGTCCTTCAGACGCCCGCGGAACGTATTGAAATGCTGAAGCGCAAGAATGGTAGTAGGCACAAGCACAGCCACCTGCTTACTGTCCGCAACAGCCTTGAATGCAGCCCTGACGGCAACCTCGGTCTTTCCGAATCCGACATCCCCGCAAACGAGCCTGTCCATAGGACATTCATCCTCCATGTCCATCTTCACGGCCTGAATGGCCTTCTCCTGATCCGGAGTATCCTCATACATGAACGAGGACTCAAGCTCCTGCTGCATATATGTGTCCGCAGAAAATGCAAATCCCTTGGCACTCTTCCGCTTGGCATACAGCTGTATAAGGTCCTTCGCAATGTCCTTGACCTTTGATTTGGTGCTTGCCTTGAGATTCTGCCACACCTTCGAGCCGAGCTTGTGTATCTTAGGAGGCTCGGAATCCTTTGACTTATATCTTGAAATCTTGTGCAGGGCATGAACGGACACGAACACGACGTCATTGTCCTTGTATGTCAGTTTCACGACCTCATGCATCCTTCCTTTGTCATCCTTCATACGCACAAGCCCCCCGAAAATGCCGACTCCGTAATCTATGTGTACAATATAGTCACCTATGGAGAATGCAGTCAGGTCATTTATGGTAAGCTGCTCGCTCTTTTCCACCGAACGCCGTATGCTCACCCTGTGGAAACGGTCGAAAATCTCATGGTCACTGTAACAGCAGACCTTGTCGTCACGGTCAATGAATCCGTTGTGTATATTGCATCCGGGCACGAACTCCGGCATGACACCGGCATTTGCGGAAAGTATGGAACGCAGCCTTTCAAGCTGGGACTGCTTCTCACCATAGATTCTGACCTTATACCCTTCTTCAAGACGCTTACGTATGTCTTCCGCAAGCAACTCGAAATTCTTGTTGAAGACGGGCTGCGGAGAAATATTGAATTTTACCGGCTCAACGTCCTGCATTGAAAGAGGAACTTCCAGCCATACCCTTCGGAACTGTCCCAGACGTGCGAAGAAATCCTTGTCCTTATACATGTCGGAAGAGTCAAGCCATACCAGAGTATCGGGAGGGAGAATGTCCGTAATGCACGCACACGCCTGCATGGCATCAGACACGACGATATCAGGGCTTATCTCCGCCACTTTCACCTTTTCCTTGGAAAGCTGTGAATTGCAGTCGAATATGTTTATGGACTCTATTTCATCACCGAAGAAGGATATCCTGAAAGGGTCATTGTAAGAATAGGAGAAAATGTCGGCCACAGCCCCTCTTATGGCAAACTGCCCAGGCTCGGCCACGAAATCAACCCTCTCAAAACCGTTCTCCACCAGAGTTCCGGCAAGAGCGTCATGGCTTATCTCGTCCCCGACTGAAAGTCTCATTACAGCTTTCCTTATTTCCTCCGGCACAGGCATAGCCTCCTCCAGAGCGGAAGGATATGTAACAATTACAAGAGGACCGCCGCCATATTCCATGATTTTTCCTATGGCAGATGTCCTCTGGACTCCGAGAGAAGCCTTATAATTGCTCTTTTCAAGAGTCTTTCCCGAATCAGGCATGAAGAACACGCAGTCTCCCTCAATCAGATTATACAGGTCAACCGCACAATATTCGGCCGAATCCCTGTCAGGAAGCACGATTACCTGAATGCCCTCATAAGAAAGCTGGGATACGACGAACCATCGGGCAGACAGGAAGAGCCCGCTGCAGAACACATCGGATGATTTTCCGAGCAATTCGGCAATTGTTCCGACAGATTTCGAACTTATCAACATTTTTGCAAATTTTCTGTTCATAACCTGTGTAAAACCATGTTTAAAACAAGTAAAAACTAAATTGGCGAATCATATTTTTCCGTATATACCACAGAAGAATCCGCGAATCAAAGTTTTCAATGATATTTTTCCCAAGAACTTCACATCAGGGTTTTCAACACTACATAACGACGGGCATATTCTGATAATCAATCAGATAAAACAGTTATCAACATATCAACAATGAAATAATCATCATCAGATTTTAAAATATATATCTATATTTGTATATAATTATTTTGTTGTTGGACATGGCGACTGATTTCGATCCCCGCAATATCAATGAGGGCAAAGATAAGGAATTGGACGGAATTATCCGTCCACAGGATTTGCAGGACTTTACAGGACAGGACAAGATAGTATCCAATCTCAAGATTTTCGTGGCGGCAGCCAAGATGAGGGGGGAGTCACTTGACCATGTGCTGTTCCACGGGCCTCCGGGACTTGGAAAGACCACGCTTGCACATATAATATCAAATGAGTTGGGAGTGAACATGAAGGTCACTTCCGGACCCATATTGGACAAGCCAGGGGATTTGGCAGGGCTTCTCACGTCTCTCGAGGAAGGGGACGTGCTTTTCATTGATGAGATACACCGCCTTTCACCGGTGGTCGAGGAATACCTGTATTCCGCGATGGAGGATTTTGTGATAGACATCATGATTGACAAGGGGCCCGGAGCACGTTCGGTCCGCATATCCCTGAATCCTTTTACTCTCGTAGGCGCGACTACAAGAAGCGGCCTGCTGACCTCTCCTCTGAGGGCAAGATTCGGAATCAAGTGCGCACTTGAATATTATGACACGGCTACCTTGGTGAAGATAGTGAAGAGGAGCGCGTCCATATTGAATGTCGGTATGGAGCAGGATGCGGCATACGAGATAGCCCTTAGAAGCCGCGGAACTCCGCGTATCGCCAATGCGCTTCTGAGAAGGGTGCGTGATTTCGCGCAGGTGATGGGAAACGGAAGCATAGATCTTGGGATAGCCAGATATGCTCTTGACGCCCTGAACATAGACAAGAGGGGACTGGACTCGGTTGACAACAAGATTCTCAAGACTATAATAGCCAAATTCAAGGGAGGTCCGGTAGGGGCCAATACCATAGCTACAGCTGTTGGGGAGGACCAGGGAACACTTGAAGAGGTCTATGAGCCTTTCCTTATAAAGGAGGGCTTTATAATAAGGACTCCGCGCGGACGTGAGGCCACAGAGCTTGCGTACAGGCATCTGGGCCTTGAGAAAGGTTGCATTGACATGAATGACCCTTCGCTTTTCTGAGTATGTGCAGGGTATTTTTGCTTGCTGCCGTCTGCATCGGAATGTTGCACCATGCTGTCTGTAACGCATGTACATCCGCCATTATTCCCGGATGGGCGACTCCTGATGGCAGGCCGCTTCTTTGGAAGCACCGTGACACCGGCACTCTTGAAAACAGCATCGGGCATTTCAAGGGTGAGAAATATTCTTTTGTCGGTCTTGTCAATTCGGACTCACCAGGAGGAGAGGTCTGGATAGGCGGCAACACTGCCGGTTTCTCCATAATGAATACCGCCTCATATTGCCTGAAGGATGATGATGTTCCAGCTGCCTGCATGGACCGGGAAGGTGTCCTGATGTACAGGGCGCTTGAAATATGCGCGACTTTGACTGATTTTGAGCATTTCCTGGACACGCTGTCCCGTCCGATGGGTGTGGAGGCCAATTTCGGCTGCATAGATGCATTCGGGGGAGCGGCTTACTATGAGACCGGGAATTACGGATATGTGAAGAGGGATGTCGCTGCTATGGAGACCGGCTATTGCGTCGTGACCAATTTTTCGCTTTCAGGAAGACGGGAGGACTGGAAAGGATATGAGCGGTATCTCACCGCCGACAATATATTCGGCAGGATGAAAGGGGAGACACGTTCATTCAGACGAATGAGTCCTCATATTATAATGGATTCCTTGTCCCGTTCATACGGGCATCAGGTGCTTGGGATTGACCTCGTGCGTGATTCTGCCGCTTTTCTTTCATCATCCGGAGGAATTGCAGTTGACCAGGATTTCATACCGCGCAGGAGCACTTCCGCGTCTGTTGTGGTTCAGGGAGTGCGTAATGGCGAGGATGCGTGCCGTACAGTGCTGTGGGCGGCCCTTGGTTATCCTTCTTGTGCCGTAATGGTGCCTGTGCCTGTCTCCGGTGAGGACCATGTGCCCTCATGCATGAAAGGGGAGAAGAGCGCTTTGTGCAGCTTGTCTCTTGGGATTAAGGAAAAATGGATATTCTCTTTGGGAAGTGCAAGCAATCTCGGCTGTTATATGGATATGCGTCCGGTTCTTGCAGGGTATGGCGGGATGCCGTCTTTGCTGTCATGTTCTTCGTATGCAGAAACGGTTGTCGGAGATGCTTTTTTAAAGCTTATGTCCGGACTTGACGAGGGCAGGATTACTTACCGGAAGTATTTGAAGGAATATGACAGGCTTGCTGATAGGCTCATGGACATCGTCTTGTGTTCTTATGGCGGATATCTTGAAAATGCCAGTGAAGTACCGCAGGGGCTTGATGTCTCAAAGTAATTTTGCTGATTTGCATAAAAATCCGTAAAATTGTGCCGAAATTTCAATAAACACTTTAAAATGGCCGAAAAACTTATTTCAAAGATTCCTGAGGGACCTTTATCTGAGAAGTGGACAAAGCACAAATCTCAGATAAAAGTTGTCAGTCCTGGCAACAAAAGAAAACTCGAGGTTATTGTCATCGGAACCGGTCTGGGAGGTGCGTCTGCAGCTGCTTCTCTCGGCGAGCTCGGTTATAATGTAAAGGTGTTCTGCATCAGCGATTCTCCACGTCGTGCCCACTCAATTGCGGCACAGGGAGGTATCAATGCCGCAAAGAACTACCAGAACGACAATGACTCCATCTATCGACTTTTCTACGATACAATCAAGGGCGGTGACTACCGCAGCCGCGAGGCTAACGTTTACCGTCTTGCTGAGGTCAGCAACAGCATCATCGACCAGTGCGTGGCACAGGGTGTTCCTTTTGCAAGGGAATATGGCGGACTTCTCGCCAACCGTTCTTTCGGAGGTGCGCAGGTAAGCCGTACCTTCTATGCCCGCGGACAAACCGGACAGCAGCTTCTTCTTGGCGCATATGCGGCCCTGAACCGCCAGATAAAGGCCGGAACAGTGAAGAGCTATCCACGCTACGAGATGCTTGACCTTGTGCTCATCAACGGTGAGGCTAAAGGTATCATCGCAAGGAACCTCGTGACCGGAGATATTGAGAGATTCGGAGCGCATGCCGTAGTCGTGGCTTCCGGCGGATACGGAAATGCATATTTCCTTTCTACCAATGCCATGAACAGCAACGGTTCAGCCGCTTGGCAGTGCTACAAGAAGGGAGCGTTCTTCGCAAACCCTTGCTTCGCGCAGATTCACCCTACATGTATTCCTGTACATGGTGAGCAGCAGTCAAAGCTTACGCTCATGTCTGAGTCTTTACGTAACGACGGACGTATATGGGTTCCGAAGAAGATGGAGGATGTCGAGAAGCTCCGCAAGCATCAGATCAAGCCATCACAGATAGCTGAAGAGGATCGTGACTACTATCTCGAGCGTCGTTATCCTGCTTTCGGTAACCTTGTGCCTCGTGACGTGGCTTCACGTGCAGCCAAGGAGCGTTGCGATGCCGGTTTCGGTGTCAATGAGACCGGACTTGCAGTATTCCTCGATTTCAAGACCGCCATCGAGCGTCTCGGACAGGATGTAATCAGGGCACGTTACGGTAACCTCTTCCAGATGTACGAGAAGATTACCGACACCAATCCTTACGAGGAGCCTATGATGATTTATCCGGCTATCCACTATACTATGGGAGGTATCTGGGTTGACTACAACCTTATGACTACCATACCTGGACTTTATGCAATCGGTGAGGCCAACTTCTCTGACCATGGCGGAAACCGTCTCGGAGCATCTGCCCTCATGCAGGGTCTTGCAGACGGATATTTCATCCTTCCTTATACAATCGGGGACTACCTTGCGTCCAAGTTCAAGGAGCCTAAGACAGACATCAACGCACCTGAGTTCGTTCAGGCTGAGAAGGATGTGAAGGCGAAGATTGAGAAACTCCTCTCGATAAAGGGCAAGGAGAGCGTTGACACCATCCACAAGAGACTCGGACACATCATGTGGGAGCATGTCGGAATGGCACGTAACGCTGAAGGCCTTAAGAAGGGTATAGAGATGATTCAGGAGCTTCGCAAGGAGTTCTGGTCAAATGTCTATGTGGCAGGTGAGAACGGTGAGTTCAACCAGGAGCTTGAGAAGGCTCTCAGGCTTGCTGATTTCCTTGAGATAGGTGAACTTATGGCCCGTGACGCCCTGAACAGGAACGAGTCCTGCGGAGGACATTTCCGTGAGGAGATGCAGACTGAGGAAGGTGAGACCAAGCGTGACGATGAGAACTACATGTATGTCGCTGCATGGGAGTATAAGGGTGATAGCGTTGAGCCGGAGCTTCACAAGGAGCCGCTCAACTATGAGAACATCAAGATTGTCACCAGAAACTATAAAGACTAATTGAAATGGATTTGACATTGAAAGTATGGCGTCAGAAAAACGCCAAGGCAGAAGGAAAATTTGAGACATATCAGGTGAAGAACATCTCTCCTGACAGCTCTTTCCTCGAGATGCTCGACATCCTCAATGAGCAGCTCATCGCCGAAGGTGCTGATCCGGTAGCTGTGGAGAAGGGATGCAAGAGCTCAGGCCCTGTTTCCTTTGACCATGATTGCCGTGAGGGTATCTGCGGAGCATGTTCACTTTATATCAACGGCCGTGCACACGGTCCGGACGATGAGGTTACTACATGCCAGCTACACATGCGCAAATTCAAGGATGGCGACACAATCACTATCGAGCCTTGGAGAAGCAAGGGTTTCCCTGTAATCAAGGACTTGGTTGTTGACCGTCAGGCATTTGACAAGATTCTTCAGGCCGGCGGATATGTGTCTGTAGGAACTGGTGGAGTTCCGGACGGAAATGCTATTCCGATTCCTTATGAGAAGGCTGAGGAAAGCATGGACGGTGCGGCGTGCATCGGTTGTGGTGCCTGTGTGGCAACTTGCAAGAACGGTTCTGCAATGCTCTTCGTTTCTGCCCGCGTAAGTTCACTTGCGCTTCTTCCTCAGGGTAAGGTTGAGGCGGCAAAGCGTGCTAAGGCTATGGTTGCAAAGATGGATGAGCTTGGATTCGGAGCTTGTACAAATACCCGTGCATGTGAGATGGAGTGCCCTAAGCACATTACTGTTTCGCATATTGCGCGTCTTAACAGGGAGTTCCTTTGCGCCAAATTCCAGGACTAAGGTAATACTGCTTATACTGAAAGAGGGTGGCCATGACGGTCACCCTCTTGTTTTTTTTGCCTTGTGACGGGTTTATTTGACCCACTGAGGCATCTTGTCTTTTCCTATCAGGTAGTAGAAAATCAGTCCGAGCCAGCTTGTTAGCACGATTACGGCAATGAAAAGTATTTTCTTTACCTTGTCTCCGCTGAGTTGCCAGATGTCCATAGCTGCCTTGATTGTGAGCACTACACCTATAATCCAAATAATAAAGCTTATCATAACATTTGTTTTTTGAATATTATATCCATATTTTATGCCTATTTCCCCTTACCAGAGGAAATTGTCGAACGGATATCTTCCGGCATGTATCTCTGCCACCATCTTGTAGAGGTCTCCACGGAGCTTGTCTATTCCTATTTTGTTCTTGGCTGATATGAATATGCATGGAGTGTTCTCCTTGGCTATCCAGCTGTTCTTGAATTCCTCGAGAGAGTAGTTCTCCTGTCTTTTCGGTTCAAGGGAAAATTCGTCATATTCTTCGTATCTATATGCGTCTATCTTATTGAATATTACGAATATAGGTTTATCTATAGCCTTTATGTCACGGAGTGTCTCCTCTACTGCCCTTATATGGTCTTCGAAGTTCGGATGAGATATGTCAACCACGTGCATGAGGATGTCGGCCTCGCGCACTTCATCAAGCGTGCTCTTGAATGCTTCCACAAGCTGTGTCGGGAGTTTTCTTATGAATCCTACGGTATCGCTGAGAAGGAAAGGAACATTTTCTATGACTACTTTCCTGACAGTAGTGTCAAGTGTGGCGAACAGCTTGTTCTCGGCAAACACGTCGCTTTTGGCCAAAAGGTTCATCAGGGTACTCTTACCTACGTTGGTGTATCCTACGAGGGAAATACGTACCAAGGAACCCCTGTTTCCGCGCTGTGATGCCATCTGCCTGTCAACCTTTTTCAGCTGCTCCTTAAGCTTGGCTATTTTGTCCTGGATTATGCGCCTGTCCGTTTCAATCTGGCTCTCTCCTGGCCCTCTCATTCCGATGCCTCCCTTCTGCCTTTCAAGGTGAGTCCACATTCGGGTCAGTCGCGGCAGAAGATACTGGTACTGTGCCAGTTCAACCTGTGTCTTTGCGTATGCAGTCTTTGCGCGCTGTGCAAATATGTCAAGTATAAGGTTTGTCCTGTCAAGAATCCTTATGTTGAGTTCCCTTTCTATGTTCCTGAGCTGGGTAGGGGATAGCTCGTCATCGAAGATTACAGCGTCAATCTCGTTTTCAGCTATGAAGTCTTTGATTTCCTGCAATTTTCCGCTCCTTATGTATGTCCTTGAATCGGGCCTGTCAACTTTCTGTATGAATCTCTTTATCCCGATAGCTCCGGCTGTCTCTGCCAGGAACTCCAGTTCATCAAGGTATTCGTTAATCTGCCTTTCGTCGTCTCCCTGCTTTATTACTCCTACGAATACCGCTCTTTCTCTGTATATTTCTTTATTTTCTGCCATATGCACTGATATGTTTAGCCCTTACAAAAAGAGTCTGACCAAAAATAAATTTTTGCTCAGACTCAATTGTTTTTTTGAAAAACTGACCCTATCAACCCCGAAAACTTAGTTTACTGCTCGCTACAAAAAGCCCACCGGGCTATTTTGTTATTCGCTCACGACCTATTAGGGGGATTTCGAGCCTCCGGCTCGGTCGCATTGCGACTTTTTAGTCAGTGTCTCGCATTGATATAGGTCATCAAATTATCTCAACTGGAAGATAACAGGGAAGGTATATGTAACAGGGACTGCACGGTCTCTCTGTTTTCCCGGTTTCCATTTTGGTGACATAGAAACCACCCTGACAGCTTCCTTGTCAAGTGAAGGGTCAACTCCGCGGAGCACTTTCACTTTGGTTACTGTTCCGTCTTTCTCCACGGTGAACTGGAGGGTCACACGGCCCTGAACTCCATTCTCCTTTGCTATTTCTGGATACTCGAGCCTTGAGTTCACCCATTTTGAGAACTGGTTCGCATCTCCGCCCTGGAATGAAGGCTTCTCCTCAACGAGCTGGAAAGGAATGGCCTCCTCTTCAACTACTTCCTCTTCAACTTCCACATAGTCAATGATTTCTACTCCGAGATTCTCGTTGTCCTCAAGATTCATGAACATGTCGTCGTCAACCTGGATATCATCGTCAACGATGTCAATCTGGTCTGAAAGGACAGGAATCTGTGGTGCCGAAGGTGGCGGTGGAGGAGTATCCATAGTAGTGGATATGATTTCCTCTTCCACAAGGATTTCTGTTGTGTCTTCAAGGACGGCAGTCTCTGTTTCGCTGCTTGTCCATTCAAAGCAAAAGAGAGTAATTCCCAAAGCAATTACAAGTCCCAATTCTACGAAAAGGAGCTTCTTGTTTTCCAAGCTTGCTCTTTCTGACTTTTTGATTTCCATATTGATCGTTAGTTTTTATATTCACTTTCGTCACCAAGAAAAGCATGTTTCGCTTTTCTCCGCTTTCGCCCGGTAAAGTTATAAATTATATTTTTCATATCAAATTTTTTGCAGTCTGTTTTGATAATATCAAGGAATTGCGCCGATAGTTTCTTTACATTTTGTAGATTTGCAGAAAATTTGAAGTAATGATTTCTTATTATTTTGAAGACACCTCTTTTGTTTTCAAGGGGAAGACGCTTAACAACCGCTGGCTCAAGCTCGTGGCAGAGAGTGAAATACGAAGGATAGGGCAGATTTCCATAATATTCTGTTCGGACAATTATATTCTCGATGTCAATCAGAGGTATCTCCAGCATGACTATTTCACCGATATAATAACTTTTGACTATTGCGAGGGTGACAGGCTTTCAGGAGATTTGTTCATCAGTGTTGACAGTGTGCGTGAGAATGCCGTGGAGTACGGGACTGAGTTCAATGATGAGCTGAACCGTGTGATAGTGCACGGGATTCTTCATCTTATAGGGTATGATGACCATTGTGAGGAGGATATAGAGCAGATGAGGGCAAAGGAGAATTATTATCTTTCATTGAGGGAGCTTGTCTGATATGATGGGCAAATATGATGTTATAGTAGTCGGCGGGGGACATGCAGGCTGCGAGGCGGCCATGGCGGCATCGAGGATGGGTTCTTCGGTTCTGCTGATTTCCATGGATATGAACAAGTTCGGACAGATGTCCTGCAATCCTGCAATCGGGGGAATTGCGAAGGGACAGATTGTCCGTGAGATTGATGCTCTCGGAGGCTATACCGGAATTGTCACGGATGCTTCTACATTGCAGTTCCGTATGCTTAACCGCTCAAAGGGCCCGGCAATGTGGAGTCCACGTGCCCAGTGTGACAAAAACAGTTATTCGTCTTATTGGCGAAAAATACTCGAAAGTGCCTGTAAATTAGATATTTATCAAGATACTGTGACCCGTTTGCTCTTCTGTGGAACGAAAATTACGGGAGTGTGTACGACTACTGGGGCAATATTCAATTCTCAGACGGTTATCATAACTGCTGGAACCTTCCTTGGAGGACGCATGTTCATCGGCAGGAATGCTTTCGAGGGCGGAAGGATAGGTGAGCTTTCTTCTTATGGCTTGACTGAACAGCTTGTTGAGATGGGAGTCGGGACGGCAAGAATGAAGACCGGCACTCCGCCGAGAATTGACATATCTTCTGTTGATACTTCATGTCTGGTTTCACAGGTAGGTGATACGGAGCCTGAAAAATTTTCTTATTTGCCTTACCTTTCTTCTGCCCAGAACGGAACTCCGCAGATGCCATGCTTTATTGTGCACACCAATCAGAAGGTGCATGACATATTAAGGAGCGGTTTTGCGGATTCTCCTCTTTTCTCAGGCATGATAAAAGGAATCGGTCCGCGGTATTGTCCGAGCATTGAGGACAAGCTCAGGACTTTCGCTGACAAGACGGAACATCAGCTTTTCCTCGAGCCTGAAGGAAGGCATACTAATGAATATTATTTGCAGGGCTTTTCTTCTTCTTTGCCGTTGGATGTTCAGATGGAAGCTTTGCATGCAATCAAGGGACTTGAGAATGCCAAGGTTTATCGGCCGGCTTATGCGGTGGAATATGACTATTTTGATCCTACGCAGTTGAAGGCATCGCTTGAATTAAAGTCTATAGAGAATCTGTTTTTTGCCGGGCAGGTGAATGGAACTACCGGTTATGAAGAGGCGGCGGCACAGGGGCTGATTGCTGGTATCAATGCTCATCTTAAGACAGTGGGGAAGGAGCCGTTCATCCTTAAGCGTGACCAGGCATATATAGGTGTTCTGATTGATGACCTTATTACTAAAGGAGTCGATGAACCATATCGTATGTTTACTTCGAGGGCGGAGTACAGGATATTGCTCAGACAGGATAATGCCGATTTGCGTCTTACCGGGCTTTCATATAATGTTGGTCTTGCGGATAAGTTCCGCTATGACTATACTATGCGCAAATATGATTGTGTCGATAGATTGAATGAGTTTTTCCATTCCACTTCTGTGAGACCGGACGATGTGAATGAATATCTCGATTCTGTTGGTTCTGCCAGGATTGACTCAAGAAGGCGAATTGCTGATTTGATTTCCCGTCCTCAGGTTTCAGCAGATAGAATATTTAATTTAGTTCCACGTGGAACAATAGAAAGATCAAATATTCATTTGGAAAAAGATTTTTCTTCTCCGCTTGGTTCTTTGTTTAAGGAGGAGCGCAGGTATTCAGATGTATTGCTTAATACAGATTCGGTTTCTGACATTTGTACTGATGGAAATTCAAGCTACCTGGATGCGGTTCATGTTCTGAAAAGCAATACTGAGTATCCGTTGAGCAAACTTGATTCTGATAAGATGGATGATACGCTGGAATACAATTACAGGCGTGACATATTGAATTCTTCTGAAATTTCCATAAAGTATAAGGGATATATAGAGCGAGAGCAGCAGATGGCTGATAAGATAATGAGGCTTGAGAATCTTTCGATACCTGAGGGTTTTGATTTTGATAGGGTGGAGAGCCTGTCCATCGAGTGCCGTCAGAAACTTAAGAAATATTCTCCGCGTACTATAGCGCAGGCGTCCCGAATATCCGGTGTATCTCCAGCTGATGTTTCTGTTCTCCTTGTTTACTTTGGTAGATGATAAAAGGTGTTCCACGTGGAACACCTTTTATCATTCAGGAAATCTTATTACAACCTTTTAAGAGAAAGCTTGATTATTTCTTCAAGTGATGCTGATGGTTTTTCTTTGCGGATAGCGCTGACAGCCTTGTTTACGTTCGCTTTGGTGAAGCCCAGCATTACAAGTGCTGTTACGGCCTCTTCAACTGAACTGTCTGAAGCGGAGCACAAAAGATTGTAGCTTTCAGCTCCTTCTCCTTTTACAACCTTGTCCTTAAGTTCGAGAATCAGTCTTTGAGCACTTTTGGTTCCGATTCCTTTTATGCTTTTTATTTTATTGATGTCTTCTGCCACAATGGCATTTCTTATCTCGTCTGAGGTGAGGGAAGAGAGCATCATGCGGGCTGTTGATGCTCCTATTCCTGAAACACTGATAAGAAGACGGAACAGTTCGCGTTCGTCCTTAGAAGCAAATCCGTAATAAAGTTCTTCGTCATCCCTCAGGTAATGGTGTATATATATCGTTGCAGTCCGGTTGCCGTTCAACTTTTCGTATGTCTGCAATGAGATGAGGATTCTGTAGCCTATCCCGTGATTCTCCAAAGTGGTCTCGGTGGGAGTGAGTTCGATGATGTCTCCTTTTATGTAATCAATCATTGTTGTTATGTTTTTGTATGCCTTGCAAAAATATGATAAAATCCTGTAAAAGAAAGATTGTTTTTGCTAAATTTGCAAGATGTTTTGTCGTCGTCAAGTTGTGAAACGGCCGGCGACAGTATAGTGGAAATTGAAGAATATAAAAACAGATTCTAAAATGGTTGTTGAAGAAATAAGAGATATGTTTCCGGCATTATCCAGAAAGGTGTACGGCAAGAATCTCGTGTATTTCGACAATGCTGCGACTACCCAGAGAGTAAGGACCGTATTGGATAAATGGAATGAGATGAGTTCTTTTTCTAACGCCAATATACATCGTGCCGTACATCGTCTGGCGGATGAGGCAACGCAGGCTTATGAGGATGCCAGGGATGCCGTCTGCCGTTTTATAAATGCAGGGCATAGGGAGGAGATTGTATTCACTTCCGGAACGACGGCTTCTATAAACCTGGTCGCATTTAGTTTCGGCGAGGCTTTCGTAGGTGAGGGTGATGAGGTCATCATAACAGAAGCTGAGCATCATTCGGACATAGTTCCATGGCAGATGATGTGCAAGCGCAGGAAAGCTTTCCTGAAGGTTCTTCCGATTGATGATGACGGGCATCTTATGATAGGGAGGCTTGAGTCGATGCTTTCTCCGAAAACGAAGATAATGGCAGTGACGCATGTATCCAATGTGCTTGGAATAGTCAATCCTGTGAAGAAGATAATTTCCATGTGTCATGAAGCTGGAGTGCCTGTTCTTGTGGACGGGGCACAGGGAATTGTCCATTGTGATGTTGATGTTCAGGAACTGGACTGTGACTTTTACACTTTTTCAGGGCACAAGCTATATGCCGCTACAGGCACTGGTGTGCTTTATGGAAAGAAAAAATGGCTTGATGCAATGCCGCCTTATATGGGGGGCGGAGAAATGGTCGGGACCGTTTCTTTTGCTGAGACTACATATGCTCCTCTTCCACTGAAATTTGAGGCTGGAACGCAGAATTTTGCTTCAGTGGCCACATTGAAGCCGGCTATAGATTTTGTGAATCTGCTTAGTGAAAACAGGGCAGGGAAGTACAGTGACCTTGTGAGGGATTATCTTTATGACTCTTTGTACAACAACCCCAAGATAAGGCTTTATGGTGTTCCACGGGGAACAGAGGACGAGAAGATACCTGTTTTTTCTTTCTCTGTGGACGGGGTTCATCATGAGGACCTGGCTCTTATATTGGACAAGATGGGCATTGCCGTGAGGTCCGGACAGATGTGTGCAGAGCCACTTATGGAAAGGCTTGGTATTACCGGCGTGCTGAGGGCTTCCATTGCTCCGTACAATACTATGCAAGAGGCAGAATATTTTATAATGAGCCTTAACAAGGCTATAAGAATGCTTATGTGATGAAAACATTGAAAGAAGCTGAAAATGCAATAGTCGAGGAGTTCTCAATGTATGAGGAGTGGCTTGACAAATATGAGTATCTGATTGAACTCGGAAAATCCCTTACTGATTACCCTGAGTCTGAAAAAACTGATGATAATCTTATAAAAGGTTGTCAATCAAGGGTTTGGCTTACTTGTAAGGTGGCGGATGGCAAAGTTTTCCTCAATGCTGACAGCGATGCAATAATAACAAAGGGAATAATCTCGCTTCTTGTGGGCCTTTATTCCGGCAGGACTCCTGAGGAGATTCTTTCTTCGGATTTCTCTGTAGTGGATAAGATAGGCCTGAAAGAGAATCTTTCTCCTACAAGGGCCAACGGACTGGTTTCCATGATAGCCAAGATAAGGGAGATTGCTTCGGAAAACATCTGACGGAGCTATGGGATTAAGAAATCTGTTCAAAAAGAAGCCTGTCGTATTGACAGAAGAAGAGAAGGAGAATTTGATGAGACTTGAAAGAGATGTTATAATGGCACTCAGGCAGGTGTATGACCCTGAGATTCCGGTAAATGTATATGATTTGGGGCTTATTTATGAGATTCGCGTTGACGAGGACCATGATGTCTATATCCAGATGACACTGACTGCCCCTAATTGTCCTATGGCCGATTATGTGGTTGAGCAGGTAAAGACTGCCGTGGAGGATGTGCCAGGTGTCGTGAGCGCGAGGATAGACCTTGTTTTTGAACCGGTGTGGGACAAGAGCAGGATGTCTGAGGAGGCTCTCGTTGAGCTTGGACTTGATGATTGAAGAGCGGACGGGAAGGTGAAGGTCGAGCTTTATCTGGGCCTTGGTTCCAATATGGGGGACAGGGCGAAGAATATATCGGACGCAATCAGCTGCCTGGACATGAAGCTTGGAAGACCTTTCAAGGCTGTGTCTTCCGTAATTGAGACGGAGCCGTGGGGATTTGAGGCTGAATGCAGGTTCCTGAATGCTGTTGTACTTTATGAACTTGAGTTCAGGGACGGATATAATGCACAGGTTGAGGGGCTGATGATATTGGAGACATGCAAGGAAATAGAGTCAATGCTTGGACGTGTGGGAAAGCCTGAATATGACGGTGAAGGGGAGAGGATATATTCTTCAAGGCCCATTGACATAGATATTCTTTTCCTTGGCGGCAGCAGGATAGATTGCCCGGAGCTTACGGTTCCGCATAAGCTGATGGCAGAGAGGGAATTTGTCATGGTTCCGCTGAGGGAGATAGCGTCCGAAAATATAAGAAACGAATTTGGAGATATATTTTAATTTATGATATTATGACACAGGAAGAACTTTTCAAGATTCTGGTTGCCCATTGCAAGGAGTACGGATTCATTTTCCCGTCAAGCGAGATTTATGACGGGCTTGCGGCCGTATATGATTACGGGCAGCTTGGTTCTGAGTTGAAGAACAACATCAAGAGGTATTGGTGGGAAGCCATGACGAGGCTTCATGAGAATATAGTCGGAATTGATTCGGCGATATTCATGCACCCGAGGATATGGGAGGCTTCCGGCCATGTGGGAGCGTTCAATGACCCTCTGATTGACAATAAGGATTCCAAGAAGAGATACAGGGCTGACGTGCTCATTGAGGACTATATCGGAAAGCTTGAGGACAAAATCCGTAAGGATGTCGAGAAAGGCCGCAAGAAGTTCGGTGAGTCTTTTGATGAGGCTAAGTTCATCGATACCAATCCTAACTGCATCAGGAACAATGAGAAGATTGAGGAGGTAAAGAAGAGAATGGCTGACGCTCTGAATGCCAATGACCTTGCTGAGCTTCGCCAGATTATTATCGACTGCGAGATTGCATGCCCTATATCAGGCACCAAGAATTGGACTGATGTACGTCAGTTCAACCTCATGTTCTCAACTCAGCTCGGAAGCACTTCTGAGGGAGCCAATCTGATTTATCTGCGCCCTGAGACAGCGCAGGGTATATTTGTGAATTATCTTAATGTGCAGAAGACTGGACGCATGAAGATTCCTTTCGGAATAGCGCAGATAGGCAAGGCGTTCAGGAACGAGATTGTTGCACGCCAGTTCATTTTCCGCATGAGGGAGTTCGAGCAGATGGAGATGCAGTTCTTCATCAAGCCTGGTACTGAGCTTGACTGGTTCGCAAAATGGAAGGAGAACCGTATGGCATGGCACAAGGCCCTCGGAATGGGAGACGGGAATTACAGGTTCCATGACCATGACAAGCTTGCACACTATGCGAATGCTGCGACTGACATCGAGTTCAGGTTCCCGTTCGGATTCAAGGAGCTTGAGGGAATACATTCGCGTACAGACTTCGACCTCGGTAACCATCAGAAATTCTCCGGCAAGAAGATACAGTATTTCGATCCTGAGTGCGGCGAGAATTATACTCCTTATGTTGTGGAGACTTCCATCGGAGTTGATCGCATGGTTCTGGCCGTATTGTCACACTCTTACAGGGAGGAGCAGCTGGAGAATGGCGAGACACGCGTTGTGCTTGGAATTCCGGCACCGCTTGCTCCTGTGAAGGTTGCCGTGCTCCCTCTTATAAAGAAAGACGGTCTTCCTGAGCTTGCCCAGCAGATTATGGATGACCTCAAGTATGACTATAACTGCCAGTATGACGAGAAGGATTCGATAGGAAAGAGATACCGCCGTCAGGATGCCATAGGAACACCTTTCTGCGTTACCGTTGACCATGATTCTCTCAATGACCATTGCGTGACTGTACGTCATCGTGACTCGATGCAGCAGGAGCGTGTCAAGATAGAGGAACTGCATGCTATCATAGGCAGGGAGGTAAATCTCAGCAATATACTCAAGAAACTCAAGTAAAATTCAGAATTATGAGACTGATGTCAATCGTAGCTGCTTCAATGATGGCTGCGTCACTGCTGTCGCCGAGTGTGGCTATGGCCGAAATTCCTGCACAGGGAATTTTCTCTAAAAAGACCTCAACTGCCACAAGCAACGGTAAGGCTGCCGGTGTGGCATTGAAGTCTCTTTATACCCAGTATAAGGCGGACGGCAAGCTCAATATGCAGAATGTCGGCAACATTGTCAATCTTGCGACACTTGCCAATAACCTCAAGGGTCTTAAGGGCCAGAGTGACAAGTCTGCATTCTACAAGGATTTCGCTTCTGGTCTTGTCACCGGTTCAGGCAATCTGGTGAACGACTCTAATTCAGGAGCTGTAATGGGCGGCCTTGCCGGTCTTGTGAACAATGTTGACCTTTCCGGTATACAAGACGCCATTTCAGGTGATCAGGGCAATGGAGCAGGTGAAATAAAGAATGCTTCAGAGATTGCAAGTTCTGTCAGCGGAATCCTGAACATGTTCAAGAAATAGGCTGTCCTGCCTCAGGCTGTTTGGCCGAAATCAAAAAAGCACCGTATCCGGAAACGGATACGGTGCTTTTTGGGATTTCAAAGAGTCAATGCCTGTTTCAGTCTTCGGAGACAATGTCCGGTGAATATTCAAGTATGTCACCCGGCTGGCATTCCAAAGCTCTGCACAGGGCATCCAAGGTGGAAAAGCGCACTGCCCGGGCCTTGCCGGTTTTCAGTATCGAGAGATTCACAGCTGAAATACCGACTTTTTCCGCCAGTTCCCCCAGAGACATTTTTCTGCGGGCAAGCATTACGTCAACATTTACGATGATTGCCATCAGTCCTGTTTTTCGGTTTCACTTGCAGTCTGGTCATCCGGCTTGACGTCTTTTCCTTTCAGATAGCCTGGAAGGCTCATTCCTGCCATATTGAAAAGCTCTTCGAGAGGAGGAACCGATTTCATCATTCCGGAAATGAAATTGGATGTTGCGGTCTTTCCGTCTGCCTGGGCATTCCCGTCCCAGACTGTCACCTTGTCTATCTTTATTCCTTTCACAGCTTCAACCTGTGTCTTGACAAGTTCCGGGAGCTTGTCCGCGATGAGCATAAGTACGGCTTTCTGAGGATCACCGGCTGCGGCATCCACGAGCTTGTTGAAGCCTTCCGCCTGCTTGGACAGGATTTCAAGGATACCTTTGGCCTGTGCGTCCATCTTGGCGAATATGGCGTCTGCTTCTCCCTGTGCGAGTCTGCGGACTTTCTCCGCTTCTGCCTCGGCATCTATGATAGCCTTCTCTTTTTCTATCTGTGCGGGTACCACCACATTTGCCTGCTGGGTAGCCTTTTCACGTTCCGCACGTGCAATTTCAGCGTCACGCTCGGACTTGTAGGCCTCTTCGAGAGCCTTGGCTGCCTGGACTTTCTCGGCGGCAATGGCTACTCTTGCGGATTCGGCCTCTTTTTCGCGTCTTTTCGCATCGGACGCGGCAATGGCTATCTTTGAGTTGTTCTCGCCTTCTACGGCCTTTGCATTGGCGTCTGCAGTGCTGATACGGGTGTCACGGAGGGTCTCGGCTATACGGATATCCTTGTCCCTGTCTGCTTCAGCCTTTCCTATCTCACCGAAACGGTTCTGTTCAGCAACGCTCTTCTTGGCGTCGTTTATGGCTTTGGCTGCCGCTTCCTTTCCGAGAGCCTCGATATATCCGGACTCGTCCCTGATGTCCGTCACGTTGACGTTGATAAGCTTAAGGCCTATCTTGCGCAGTTCTGCCTCGACATTCATGCTCACATTTGCGAGGAACTTGTCCCTGTCGGAATTTATTTCCTCGATGTCCATTGTCGCGATTACGAGCCTGAGCTGTCCGAAGAGGATATCTGTGGCGATGTTCTGTATGTTTTCAATCGTCAGCCCGAGGAGACGTTCCGCCGCGTTTGTCATATTGTCCGGTTCCGTGGATATTCCGACTGTGAACCGGCAAGGCACATCTACACGGATGTTCTGTTTGCTGAGGGCATTTGTCAGGTTGCATTCGATTGATATCGGCTTGAGGTCAAGGAACGCATAGCTCTGGAATACAGGCCATATGAATGCGGCGCCTCCGTGGATGCATCTTGCGGAAGATACTCCTCCCTGCTTATTCTTTCCGGTCTTTCCGTAGATTACCAGTATCTTGTCAGAAGGACAGCGCTTGTAGCGCCTTAGGATTGCCGCCAGTGTGACTATAAGCACGAATACGGCAATGACGATGATGTAAAGTGGTTGCATAAGCCTGTTAGATTATAAATGAGTTTATTTCTTCCACGAGCAGGGTTGAGGCATCCAGCACTTCAGAAACTTTTATGGATGCTCCTGTCTTAAGGTCGGCGTCCGAATCGGTCACGGCATCGTATTCCCTTACCGAGCCGTTTATCGTTATCTGTACTTTGCCGGTGCCTTTCCTTTCCGAAGGAATCGTCAGATATACTTTCCCCTGGCATCCGGGAGCACTTTTGTAAATGTCTATGTTGCCGCTTTGCTGCATCTTGGCCAGCCATTTGAACATGTACATCACAGCAGCAACGAGCAATGCCCCTACTGCGAATGCAATAACCATCAGGAGCGCTTTTGAAGCAATGTTCTCTTTGAGAAGAATAGCAGTCCAGCTCATTCCGAGAAGGAAATTCACGAGATTGCGGAAGGTGTAGAGATTCATTGACGCGTCCGTTTCGAAAGAACCGTCTGATATTTCGAAGTCGGTGTCAACGTCGCTGTCAATTCCTATGAAGGTAAGGACAGTCTCGATAATGAAAATCAAAGATGTAGCTATGGCGATGCACCATAGTATCTTCATGAACAGGTCAAGTGAGGTCCACCATTCTGCCATATTTGCATAAGTTTTAATGTTACTTCTGCAAATATAAGGTTTATTTAATGATAAACAATAAATTTAATATTAAAAACGATATAATTTTATCGAAATTATGTCAAAAAGAAAACCTGGCTCCGATTCCGAGGCTGAAATTGACCGGTCTTGCTTTATAGACGTTCTCCACATCGCTTCCGTTTTTGAAATGCCAGCTTGCACCGGGCTCAATGTAAATGCCGGCTGTCCTTGTGATGTCATATTGGAAGCCGGCCTTGGCCGATGCTGACCATTGGAGCTGCTTTTCCTTTATGCAGGCAGTTTGATGCGGACCAGCGTTTCCGTTGTATATGTATTCGGAATTTGATTTACCTGCTATGCATTTTTCTGCCATGGCTTCCAATGACGCATAGGCACGCATATGTTTGCCTGTCCAGAAGTCATAATTTATGTTGACGGGGATTCCGATATAATGGAGGTTCTGTGTGGTGCGGCAGTAGTATTCGTCGCTTCCGCTTGTCTGCCTTGAGTGCAGCCATGACCATACGATTCCGCTTCCTATGCTCCATCTGTCCGAAAAATACCACCTGAATGTTACTCCGGCCTTGACCGGCTGAAAATACTTGGTGTCAGTATTTACTTCCCTCGTTCTGTTGAACATCCTTATATCTGCGGCCGGATTGGTGCCGAATGATGTTATTTCAGCATAATCAGAGGCAGCTGAAATGGCGTTTCCGTAACCGGATGCGGTCTCATTGCTTCCAGGTGTCCCCGAGACCGATACGCTGAGACTGAAACGTGATTTTTCGGCTTTTTCCAAAGGAAGGCTGCTGTAATCCGGGACAAGAGTGAGGTCACATTCACTGTCTTCCGGCATGCTTTCCACATTGTAGTTGTTCCTGTTTTCTTTTATTTCATCGTTTTCCGGCGCATTTGTACACGGATGCGTATTGGTGCACGGCTCCGGATTGGCGTGTTCTTTCGGGCTGTCTGTAATTGCATGCGTAATTGCGTTTATGTTTGTGACAGAAGGATATGGCTCACTGATTGCTCCATGGCTTGTTTCTGGTCCGTTTTCTTCAATAGCTTCGGGAATGTCCGTTACTGCCATAAGGTTTTGGGGCTGTAGAGCTTTCTCCGGGCCGGTAAGGAGCATTATTCCGGTCGCGGATATGGCGATTACGGCAGCAGCAATTCCCGCATATCTGAAATAGGGGAAACGTGTCTTTTTCACGAAGGGAGAAGGTATGATTCCGTCCTGGCCGCAGAGGTCTGCCCACAGGTTTTCCGGGACAGTCTCCTGGAATGAGTCCATCTTGTCCTTGAATTGTTTTGTCCAGTCGTTTTTCATGCCTTAATGATTTTTTCTGTATTCTGTTATCTGTCTGGCCAGAAGAGACTTTGCCCTGTGTAGCTGTGATGCGGAAGAGTTTTCTTTTATGCCGAGTATCCGTGATATTTCCTGATGGCTCTTCTCTTCAAATACAAAGAGGTTGAAGACTGTCCTGTAGCCCGGAGGAAGGCTTTTTATCATGTCTTGGATGACGTAAGGAGGTATGTCTGACATGTCGGGAAAATCCGGTTCTTGGATATGGTCCGGGACAGGAGTATTGTCATCGAGGGTGACAGTGCCTTTATTTGCCGCTTCTTTCAGGTGTTTCAGTGCCGCATTGGTCACTATCCTGCCCATCCATGCTTTCAGTGAGCCTTCTCCCCGAAATTCAAAAGACCTTATGCCTGAGAATATCCTGATGAAACTCTCCTGCATAAGATCCTTGATGTCTTCTTCCGAGTCAATATAACGGGAACAGACTGCCGTAAGATACCCGGCGTATTGGTCATACAGGGCTTTCATTGCGGCAGGGTCGCGTTCGCTGACTTGTTTTGCCAGTTTCTGTTCCGCTTTGGCTGTCATTTACATGTCTTTGCGCGTGCAGTAGTCGAATTTTGTGCTTTTCATTCCGCTGAATGACATCCATTTGAGAGTAAGCTTGACGGTTTCTCCACCGGTATCCGGGAGGTCTTTCAGGCTGAATGCCACCATGCCGTTTCCGCGCTGTCCGTTTACGTCTCCGAATGCGTTATGCCTGAATTCAACTTCGTAAGGATCGTCCGGGTTTCCTCCCGTCAGGAGATTCACCTCGTGGCTTGTGTTTCTGTTGCCCCAGACGGTCATGAAGTTGAGCGTTATGTAGCCGTCTTCCACAACTGTCATCCAGTTGTTCATTATTTCAACAGGGTCCTTGCCGTAGAGCTTGTCATTTTCCGCTCCCATGTCAGCCTTTGGCTGCTTTGTGAGCAAGCTGTCAAGCCAGTTTATCTTTACGGCTCCTTCATATTTGTCCTTGTCAGCATCTTGCGGCATGTCGGTGTAATTGAAGTTTACGAATGCCCTTACTTCCTTGTCGCCGTACGGGAGTTTGCCGGTTCCTACAGGAAGAAGAGCTGTCTTGTCGTCAAGCTGAAGGTAGAATGCCTTGTCGTCAATAGGCTTAACCGTTACGATGGCATTCGGGTATAAAATGCTGTAGTCAGGCGTGCCATGCCTGTCGCATGACTGGAAAAAGGGCAATGAAAGCATTGCAGCCGTTGCAATGACGAAAGTTTTTGCTGTTTTCATGTTCTGTAGCATATTGGATTTTACTTTGTGTTCCATCTTTTTGAGGAAATTCCATAATATAAATCCGGAATTTCCGTAATCTTGCATCAGAACTGCAAAAAAATCATTCGTTTTCTTTCCATCCTTGCGCCCTTATCGGAAGCTCTGCTCCGTCTGGTGTGACTATTACGGCACCGACTTCCGGTTTTGCGAGATGTCCTATGATGTCGAATGTCTGGAAATCGTGCCTGAACTTGTCATGTTTGCCTATCGGAATGGTGAACAGGAGCCTGTAGTCTTCTCCTCCGTTGAGTGATGCCGACATAGGGTCTATGTTGAGCTGTTTTCCCAAATCGAAAGTCTTTCCGGCAAAAGGCAGCTTGTCCACGTATATCTTGGCTCCGAGACCGCTGTCGCGCACAAGTCTTCTTACCGAATCGGCAAGTCCGCGTGTGACGAGATAGCCGTATGAAGGCATGATTTCCTCTTCTTCCATTGTGCTGATTATGCGCGGGCTTATCTCCGGCTTGAGATATGCTCCTACCAGGTGCTTGTATTCTTCCAGGTCAGGCTGCTTCTGTATGTCGCCGCTTTTTACGAACGATTCCTTTTCTTTTTCCAGTACCCTGAAACCCATGAATGCCGCTCCGAGATTGCCGGATACGCAAATCAGGTCCATGCTTTTTGCCGCAGGACGGCGCTTTGACATGAGCAGGGAAGTCTCTCCTGTTGAGGAAATGCTTATTGTCAAGCCGTTAGGGGATGGCAGCATGTCCAGAGTCACCTGGCTGTAGCCATGTTCCCTGGCTGCCGCGACTATTCCTTCCCATATTTCCGTTATGTGCTTGAAATCAAGTTTTGCGGATATTCCGAGCCTTACGTCCATTGTGCGGGGATGCGAAAATTCCGCATACAGTTCTCCGGTTACAGCAATGACGCATTTGTATCCCAGGTGCTTGAGCGGGAAGTATGTCAGGTCGAAATCCATTCCTTCAAGGAAGGTACGTGAATGTGATGTTATGTGACATTTCCCTTCAGTTTCGAAATAAGAGCTGCTGAAAGGGCTGTAAGGTGTTCCTTCGTAAAGTTTTGCTATTGCCTCTACTCTGCCGAGGTCTGAGAATGTTTCTTCCGCCATATTTCTTTGGTTTATATAGTCTGCAAAAATACGAAATAGCATCAACAAATGCCAACTGCATATTCAGCTTAATCGCGCCCGGCTTAACGAAAAGGTTCTGCGGTCGGGGAATAATGGAGATGTGTAATATGATGATAATTATTGTTTTGTGTCTTTATGTGTATGTTGTTTTGCATCCCATAATCTTTTAAAATCGTGATAATCAGTTAGTTGTGCGTTGCTGTCAATTTTTGGTCTTTATTTCTTCTGTGGCATTTATGTTGCGTGCAGCGGCTTCTGTGAAACAAGCTACTTGAAATGCTTATTATGGCTCCGGCCATATCTTCCGGGCGGGTGAGGGGAGTTGGGACTCTTGTCGCGGCTTTCTGTATCTTGCCCGGTGCTATGGCGAGAACCTGGCATGCGGCCTCGGGTTTTCCGCGGGACTTGCGGTCCGTTTGCTTAAACAGGTCAAGCAGGCAATTTTAAATGCCATGCAAAGAAAATTAAAGGCGTTGCTGATGACGATAGTCATTTCAGCC
>ERZ778504.74-NODE-74-length-99032-cov-5.811916_pt1 | contig 99032 bp, 75 predicted proteins | sample MGYA00510046_ERZ778504 | MGnify/ENA primary metagenome ERZ778504 (study PRJEB29527, sample SAMN07138964) | mouse gut metagenome | material: feces | host: mouse | place: China:Nanjing | collected 2016-01-25 ...
TTTCCTGAAAATTGTTGGATAATATAACGCAAATATAAATAATATATATTGCTTGATGTATGTAATATGTATTATTTCAGTAATTTAATGTATGGTACTTTATCTTCAAATATAAACTAAGGTATCACTTGGAAGAGCCTATGCTGGCTATTCTCTCTTCAAAGGTGTCTCTTGATATGGCACGTGACTTGAGTCTGTTCCTATAGGAGTATATTGTATTTATTGAATAATTGAGTACTTGTGCTATCTGGGAACTTTCATGGATGCCGAGGCGCATGAAGGCGAGAATACGAAGATCGGTATTAAGAATTTCGCCGGGTTGGAGTTCAATTTGGCAGTCGGGGCGGAGCAGTTCATTCACTCGTTCGATAAAATCGGGATAAAGGTGCAGGAAAGCGTTATCGAACACGTTGTAGAATTCCTGACTCTGCTCTTCTACAAATTTGCCGGATTTTGTCATACGGTAGAGGTCGTCGACTTGGCCGGTCGATAATTTGCGGGTTACGATTTTGCTGAATTGGTTCAGCTTGTCCATATATATTGAGCAGAGTTGCAGGAACTGGCTGATATAGATTTCTTTGACTTTGTTGGCCTGCCTTAGCGACTGCTGCAGGCGTTTCATCTTCACTATTTCGTAGTATATGAAAACAAGGGTGGCGATGAGTCCTATAACGAGTAATGCCATCATGGCGATTGCCGTGTATGTGCGTTTGCGGAAGCGGTCTATGCTTGCGTTATGGGCTTCTTCGATTACGGCAAGGCCTTGCGATGTGTCGATGGTTCTCAACGCGGCTCCGCATTCTACCGAGCTTGAGAGTGCCGTGGACACATATCTGTAGGAACGGTCGATTTGATTATTCGGTAACTGCGCCCCAAGTTCCTGGAGCGAGAGTATTTCTCTGGTGGCCGCCTCGATGTCGGAGCAGGCTGATTCGGCGAGATAGTATAGACTTAACCGATTGTCGCCACGTCCTCGGGCGATTGTCGCAAGGTGATGGGCAGCCCTGGCTCTTAGATTGCTCGTGGTAGGTAGCGAGTCGAGAAGGTTTTCGAATATGGCTTCGGCTATTCTGGGGCGTCCGCTTTGGAAATAATATTCGGCAAGGTGATAGGTGTGTTTTTTTGATCCGGGAGGAAGTGTCGATATTATTCGTTGTTGGTATGTCAGTGCGCTGTCGAGATGTTGTTGGCGTCTTTCTGGAAAGGCATTGAGGAACGAGGCGATATAGCTGTGCATCTGCCTGCCGGCATTGAAATATGAGTATTTGAGTTCCTGGGGGACGCTGTCGGGCGGAATTATTGAGAATTCGCGTGCGGCAGCTTCTATATATCCAGCAAGAGGCAGGAGTACCGCTCTTCGCCATCGAAAAGGATATTGGGAAGCACCGGAAGTGGTTTCTATTCCGCGATTCAGGTATTTCAGAGCGGAATCTGTATTGAAAGAGGTGTAGCAGTCCACGACCTCGAGCAGTAGAGACGCATTGTCCAGATTTCCACATTTTGATACAAGGCTGTCGATATGCTTTTGGCGCAATTCAATAAATAGGCCGCGTTTGTCGAGGGTCTTGTCGAGTTTTGTCAGTGCCTTTTCCACATCGGCTTCACTTATTGCATTGGCGCCGGTTGCGGGCCATGCGATGAAGCACAGCAGTGCGACGAGGTATATTGCCTGTTTCATTGTAGGCGTCTGTCGATTTCGGAACTGTCGATTACCACAAACGTAGATAATCCGTCGGGTGTGTGTGCCGGAGTGTTGCACTGTGCAAGCCCCCTGAATATTGAGGAGACCTCGCTCTGCGAAAGATCCTGATTGGCTGAAACCGCTGTCTGGCGAGCCAATGCCAGCGCCACGGACTGCTTGAGATTATCCCTGGAGCTGTTTTCGGAAGACAGATTGTCGAGGATTGCCTGAAGAGCTTCGGAAGGTGATATGTTTTTCAGTATGGCAGGAACAGCCTCGATTGACCATCGCAAACCGGCGTTGTGGCGTATGCGGAATCCAAGCGATGCAAGTTCCTTGTCCACGCCTTGTAGCAGAGAGCTCTGTGAAGAGGGTAGTTCGATATCTTCGGCGAAAATCAACGACTGCGATTCCAGCGTACTATCGGCAATGAGGTCCATTATCCGTTCGTACTCGATGCGGATATGGGCCCGGCGCTGATGAATGATCATCAGCCCTTCGGGCGATGGCGCGGCTATGTATTTATGTCCCAGCTGGAAACAGATGTCGGAGTCCCGGATGTCTCTGCTTTCATAGAAGCCGGCGGGTTGAATCGGGTCATCGTCGTGTGAGTCGGGGTTGCTGGAGCTTACTATCAGGCCGGATATGGAGGAATCGCGTTTTTTTGTGAACTCCTCGTATAGTTTGTCCCAGTTTCTTGAAACCTGGCCGCCGCTATACCCGGAAGGACGCAGCCCGGAGTCATTGAACGCGGGTGATGGCGTCGGTAATGAGCCGGAATCAGCCGATGTAAAGGGATTGAAAGAGTCGTCGAAACTCTCGTCGGGCGGCAGGGCTTCGCTGTCGGGCTGGAAGAGGGGAATGTCGGGGCTTTGCGACGCGTCGAAATCGAGTGCTCCGGCTGCTTGCGTCTTGCCCAGTGATTCGCGGACGGCAGCTTCGAGAATCTGGAAGATGGCCTGCTCGTGTTCGAATTTTATTTCATGTTTCTGGGGGTGAATATTTACATCGATGGTATCCGGCTCGACTTCAAAATTCACAAAATATGATGGCTGTGTGTCGGCGGCTATGAGCTGTTCATAACATTTCACAATCGCCTTATGGAACAGGGGATGGCGCATATGGCGTCCGTTGACGAACAGGAACTGTGGGGCTCCGCGCTTTTTTGCGAATCTCGGCATGCCCACAAAGCCGCTGATCTTTACCAAAGAAGTGTCTGTTCCCACCGGCGCGAGCTGGCTTTCGAGGTTCTTGCCGAAGAGGGAGCCGATTCTCTGCTTGAAGGTGCCACTCATGAATTTGTGCAGAGTGGTGTCGTTATGTATCATTGTGAACTCCACGGTGGTGTTCACAAGAGCCATGCGCTCGAACTCATGCATTATGTGGCTCAGTTCAACGCTGTCTTTCTTGAGGAATCTGCGGCGTCCGGGCGTGTGGAAGAACAGGTTCTTCACCATAAGGTTTGTTCCCGGAGCGCAGACCACGGGTTCCTGTGCTTCGAATCTCGATTCCGAAACAGTGAGGCGAGTGCCTATCTTGTCGTCGCGCCGCATCGTGCGCATGTCGATCTGCGCCACCGCAGCAATGGAGGCGAGAGCTTCGCCGCGGAATCCCATGGTATGGAGGCTGTAGAGATCGGAAGCCGAGGATATTTTGCTGGTGGCATGCCGTTCGAATGCCATGCGGGCGTCGGTAGGACTCATCCCGCATCCGTTGTCGATAACCTGTATCAGCGTACGGCCGGCATCCTTCACCACAATGGTAATGGCCGTGGCGCCGGCATCGATGGCATTTTCCACCAGCTCTTTTACAACAGAGGCCGGACGCTGGATAACTTCTCCTGCCGCAATCTGGTTGGCGACGGAGTCAGGCAATAGTCGGATAACATCGCTGTTCATAATACAAATATACGGAATAAGTACAAAGTAAAGTCAAATTCAATCGGTTTCCAAGCGCAGATGGAGGATATTTGCGGGATTCAACCAGAAGTAGGGGGAAATAAAAAGGAACTCCGTCGCGGAGTTCCTTTTTATGGGTTTCCAATAGGTACAATTTCTAAGGTAAAAAAGATTGTTTTAGGTTTGCGCTACAAAGGTGAGGCTTTTTTGACCGTCTGCCAAATTATCCGATATGTTGTACGGCATACTTTTTCAGCATCATGGGCTTCCGGAGCTTGTGTAGCGTTTTTAGTTTTCTGATTTACCGTTGAATATAGAGTATATTGTGGCAGTTTACGCCTCTTTTTGCATGTGTTAATACTTGTAAAAATATGGCTTGTCTGTGGCAATATGTGTTTTGTGCAGTCTTAGAGCTTGTTTAATATTCCTGCCAGCTCTTGATTTCGAGTTTATCGACGGGGATTGTGGTAAAGGCTCTGATGAAAGCCGATGCCAGCCGGGAGTTGGTGAGAAGCGGGATATTGAGGTCGATGGCGGCGCGGCGTATCTGTCGCCCGTTGCTCAGTTCTGTGCCGGTGAAGTTTCGGGGCATATTCACCACGAGGTCCACCTCGCGGTTGTGGAGCAGGTCGAGCGCCTGGGGTTTGCTGTCGGGAGTCGACGGCCAGTAGACCTTTATAGCCGGGATGCCGTTTTCGTGCAGGAACTGGCAGGTTCCGCCGGTCGCGTAGATTGTCAGGCCGGCACGGTGCAGCATATGGGCGGCCTCGAGCATATCGGCCTTCTGTTTGGGCGTGCCTGTGCTCAGCAGCACCGCCTTTTTCGGAACTCTCAGGCCTACAGCCAGGAGGCTTTTGAGGATTGCCTCATTGGTGTCGTCGCCTATGCAAGCCACTTCGCCGGTTGATGCCATGTCGACGCCGAGAACGGGATCGGCGCCGCCAAGACGCGAGAAGCTGAACTGGGAGGCTTTCACCCCCACATAGTCGAGGTCGAATGCGCTTTTTGCAGGACGCTCGACGGGCATGCCCAACATCACACGTGTGGCGAGGTCGATAAAGTTTATCTTAAGAATCTTGGATACGAACGGGAAACTTCGCGATGCGCGGAGGTTGCATTCGATAACCTTGATGTCGTTGTTCTTGGCAAGGAACTGGATGTTGAACGGACCTGATATCTGCAGGGCTGACGCAATCTTCGCCGATATCTTTTTGATGCGCCTCATCGTTTCCACATACAGTTTCTGAGGAGGGAACTGTATTGTGGCGTCTCCGGAATGGACACCGGCAAACTCCACGTGTTCGGATATGGCGTATGCCTTGATCTGTCCGTTCTCGGCAACGGCATCCATCTCTATTTCCTTGGCGTACTGCACGAATTCAGTAACAACTACCGGGTGCTGCTTGCTTACATCCGCCGCCAGCTGCAGGAAACGCCGCAGCTCGTCGGGATTGGAGCACACGTTCATGGCTGCGCCGGAGAGAACATAGCTCGGGCGCACCAGCACGGGGAAGCCGACTTCGGCCACGAAATCGTCGATATCGTCGAAGCTGGTGAGTTCGCGCCAGCGGGGCTGGTCGATTCCCAGGCTGTCGAGCATCGCCGAAAATTTGTGGCGGTCTTCGGCGCGGTCGATGCACGATGCTGATGTTCCCAGGATGTTCACGCCCTGGCTGTCGAGGCGGGTGGCGAGATTGTTGGGAATCTGACCGCCCACGGAGAGTATTATGCCGTGCGGATTCTCAAGCTCGAGAATATCCATCACCCTCTCGAATGTCAGTTCGTCGAAGTACAGGCGGTCGCACATGTCATAGTCGGTGGATACGGTCTCGGGATTGTAGTTGATCATCACCGAGCGCCATCCGGCTTTGCGGGCTGTCAGAAGCGCGTTCACCGAGCACCAGTCGAACTCCACGGAAGAGCCGATTCGGTATGCACCGGAACCAAGAACCACTACTGAACGATGGTCGCCGGTGTATTCCACGTCGTTCTGGTAGCCGTTGTATGTGAGATATAGATAGTTGGTGGCAGCGGGATATTCGGCCGCCAGTGTGTCTATCTGTTTCACGACAGGGACAATTCCCATCGTCTTGCGAAGGTTGCGCACCGAAAGAACCGCCGACTCGGCGCAGCCCATTTCCGATTTCAGTATGGCTCGCGCAATCTGGAAGTCGCTGAAGCCTTGTTCCTTGGCTTTGCGTATCAGGTTCTCGGGCACTGCCTCGAGGTTGTTGAATCCACGGAGCTCGGATGTTGTGTCCACAATATTGCGGAGCTTGTAGAGGAACCAGCGGTCGATTTTTGTGAGTTCGTGTATGCGGTCCACGGTCATGCCGTGCTCCATGGCATCGGCGATTACGAAGACGCGGCGGTCGGTAGGGCTCTTGAGGGCGCCCTCGATGTCGTCGACTACCGACGGGCGGTTGCCGGTGAAGCCGTGCATTCCCTGGCCGATCATGCGCAGGCCTTTCTGGAGAGCCTCTTCAAATGTGCGTCCGATGGCCATTACTTCGCCCACCGATTTCATGGAAGAACCGATGTGCCTGTCTACGCCATGGAACTTGCCAAGGTCCCAACGGGGTATTTTCACCACCACATAGTCCAGGGCGGGCTCGAAGAATGCCGAGGTGCACTGGGTTACCGAGTTGGTGAGTTCGAAAAGACCGAAACCGAGTGCAAGTTTGGCAGCCACAAAAGCCAGAGGATAGCCGGTGGCCTTGGATGCCAGCGCCGAAGAGCGGCTGAGGCGTGCATTCACTTCGATTACACGGTAGTCCATGCTTTCGGGGTCGTAGGCGTACTGCACGTTGCACTCGCCCACGATACCTATATGGCGGATGATTTTTATGGCGAGACTGCGCAGGAAATGATAGTCGTCGTTGGAAAGCGTCTGCGAAGGTGCAACTACGATACTTTCCCCGGTGTGTATGCCCAGCGGGTCGAAGTTTTCCATGTTGCACACGGTGATGCAGTTGTCGTATCGGTCGCGGACAACTTCATATTCGACTTCTTTCCATCCCCGCAGCGATTTTTCCACGAGAACCTGAGGAGAGAACGACAGCGCTTTCTCCACCAGTTCGCGAAGCTGGCTGTCGTTGTCGCAGAAGCCGCTGCCGAGGCCTCCGAGGGCATAGGCTGCACGCACAATCACAGGGTATCCGAGTCTGTTTGCCACCTCAAGAGCGGCATCGACGTTTTCCACCGCCTCGGAGCTGATAGTGCGCACATCGATCTGGTTCAGCTTTTCCACAAACAGCTCGCGGTCCTCGGTGTCCATGATGGCCTGCACGGGTGTGCCAAGCACATCCACGCCGTAACGTTCGAGCACGCCGCTGCGGTACAGTTCGACACCGCAGTTAAGAGCGGTCTGGCCGCCGAAGGCCAGAAGAATGCCGTCGGGGCGCTCCCTCTCTATCACACGTTCTACGAAGTCGGGAGTGACCGGCAGGAAGTATATACGGTCTGCCATTCCCTCCGAGGTCTGCACTGTGGCGATGTTCGGATTCAGAAGAATACTCTCGACTCCTTCTTCGCGCAGGGCTTTAAGAGCCTGGGCGCCGGAATAGTCGAACTCTCCGGCTTCACCGATTTTGAGGGCTCCGCTGCCCAGAAGCAGTACTTTACGGTATTTTTTTTGTAGGCTCATGGTGTCAAAGCATTTTTACGAAATCGTCGAATATGAATTCAGTATCGCGTGGGCCGCTGCTTGCCTCAGGGTGGAACTGCGCCGAGAAGTAGGGCAGTGTGCGGTGGCGTATGCCTTCGTTGGTGCCATCGTTCATGTTCACGAACAGTGGTTCCCAGTCGGCCGGCAGTGTCTCGTTATCCACAGCGAAGCCATGGTTCTGCGATGTTATGAAGCAGCGTTCTGTTCCGAGCATTCTCACCGGCTGGTTGTGGCTCCGGTGGCCGTATTTGAGTTTATATGTGGCTGCGCCGGCTGCTTTTGCCATCAGCTGGTTGCCCATGCAGATGCCGCAGATTGGCTTTCCTTCCTTGAACGCCGTGCGCAGATGGTCGATGGTGGCGGTGGCGAATTCCGGGTTTCCGGGGCCGTTGGATATGAACAGCCCGTCTTTAGGTATGCGGTTGAAATCGTAGTCCCAGGGCACACGCACCACACGGACTCCGCGGCGCAGCAGGCAGCGTATTATATTGTGTTTTATTCCGCAGTCGACAAGCACCACTGTTTTGCGTCCGTCGGCATCGGGAGCCAGCTCTTCGGGATTGCCCAGCGGCTGTGTGCTGCCGTCGGTGCCGAACACTACTGCCTGGTCGCATGATGTGGCGGCGATGAGATTGTGGGCGTTCGGGTCGTAGAGTTCCGGTTCACCGCACCCCTCAACAATAATTTTGCCAAGCATCGAGCCATGGTGGCGCAAATGCTTGGCAAGTGCACGGGTGTCGACGCCGAACAGTCCGGGGACACGTTCATTCCGCAGCCATTGGTCCAATGGTTCACTGGCCAGCCAGTGGCTGTGGTGGAATGCATAGTCCTGAGCCACGATGGCACGGCAATGGATGCGGGAACCTTCAAGGTACCTGCTCAGACCGGATGCGCCATCCTGAGGCGGAACGCCGTAATTGCCTAATTGTGGGAATGTGGTTACCAGTATCTGGCCTTCATATGAAGGGTCGGTAAGACTTTCGGGATAGCCGGTCATAGCGGTGTTGAACACGACCTCTCCGGAAGTTGAGCCCTCGAAGCCGAAACTGCGGCCGGGGAAACGGGTGCCGTCGGAAAGAATAAGGACGGCCGATTTTGTCGCCTGCATGAATTCGTCGGTTTTTTGAAAAGATGACGGATTGGTTGCGGCCAGCCACAGGCCGATTCCTGCGGCGACCATGCAAAATTACAAAAATTTTGCCGCGTGGGCAAATGTCGTTCGCCTGCGCGGCGAATATTCTACAGAATATATGCTTAATGAGTTCTTGCATCGCACTGTCCTCCATAGCCTTTGGCGTTCATCAGCAGAATGTTCTGTTCGGAGTTCGAAAGCCATTCGAATCTGCGGGTGAGTTCTCCAAGGCATTTGGCGGGATTGTCGGAGCAGGCGATAGCCAGCCGGCGCCGGGCCCGCGACATGGCCACATACAGCAGCCGCATGCGTTCCTCGCGGTTTCCAAAATATGAAGTAGGGTCGTAGCAGACCACATTGTCCATTTCCAGCCCTTTGGCTTTGTGCACAGTAAGCACGCACAGGCGTTCGCGGACAATGCCCTGCGAAAATAAATCGCCCTCGTTGAAACTCATCAGTTCATGAAGGTGTGCTCCGAGTTGTTGGTGAAGCCTCGGTTCACGCTTCTTGTCGACAATCAGCCGGTCTACGAGATCGAGAACATAGTCGAAGTGGTCGATTTTATCGATGGCACCTATGGTCTGCAGTCCGCAATAGCTGTTCCACATGAAGCCGCTGAGGCTGTTGTCAACCGATAGCGAGTCGGAGGAAAGCATTGCGCGGCTTCTGGCATACAGTGCGCCATAGGTTTCGGAAAAATGCTGTGCCGTTTTGCGCACCTGAGGGTCGTTGCGTAGTTCGCTGTGGTGCTGCATCGCTCTTCGGGCGATTGGAAACAGGGCATTCAGCAGCGTTGCCGCAGCATCGGTGTCGTCGGTGGCATCGTGGCTGTTGACTCCTGGCAGCCCCATATAGCCGAGCATATGCCCAAGGGTATGCCTCCACAGTCTGGGATACAGCAGGCGGCTCAGCATCAGGCTGTCGATTGTCCTGGCATTCTCAAGCCACGACACATCGCTGCCACATCGCCGGGTGTAGTTCCGCGACAGCATGCTGGTGTCGAAGCATATGTTATGTCCGGCAAGAACGCAACCGTCGAGGTAGTTGCGGATTATTTCAAAAGCCGTTTCCGCATCAGTCTTTTTCGCCTGGCGGTAAGTTTCAAGCAATGGGTTGGCCACGCCGCCTGTAATAGCCGGCAAATCTTTGTCTGATTCAATGAAAAGTGATATTTCCGAACCTGCGATACGCTCTCCGCCGCGGTATTTCACGGCGGCGAACTGCACGATATCGTCCGTATCGGTGTCGAGACCGGTAGTTTCCGTATCGAGCACTGCCACAGTAGTGTCGTAATCGTTCCAAAGGCATACGAAGCGTTCGACTTCAGTACTTCCGTCGAGTGCCAGAAGTTGAACGGGACTTACGCCTATATCGGTCATTCGGGATACCAACAGCCGTGCTGTGGTGAGAGTGTCGGTAGCTCCTGTCTGATACATCAGCCGTGCCCATTCGCCTCTGCGGATAGGGTTGTGGACCACAGCAAGGTGGCTCCACAAGGTGCGGAAAGCGACTCCGCGGAACAAGTCTGCCGACGACAGCAGTATGTGGGGCACACCGTTTTGTTCCAGCGTTTCCGACAGGCGTGCGCCTTCATAATTGCTACGTACAAGGACTGCGGCACTTTCATCCGGGAAACGTTCGAGATACCTTGCGCACAGTGCTGTCACAACGTCGCGCAGTCTGTCGCCGTAGTTGCGGAACAGAGTCAGGGTGCCTTCGCCGCCGTTGCCGCTGGCACTTTCGGGAAGCCTTTGCCTATCGAGTCCCAAATAGTTGAACGCATAGTCATTGCACAGGCTTACAAGTTCCTTCGGCGAACGGTAGTTGGTGTCGAGATGGTATATATGTCCGCGACAGCGTATTTTCAGCTGTTCGAGCGCGCGGCCGCCGGCACCGGCAAAACCGAATATCGCCTGCTGCTCATCGCCGAGATAGAGCACCGATGCATTATCGCCCTTAAGCAGCTCCACTATTGCGAGCTGAATGCCGGTCAGGTCCTGGACCTCATCTACCTGAATCCAGTTGTAGCCTGTCATTGCCATACCTTTGGCATCGGATTTCGACAGAGCTTCGTATGCCAGAAGGATTATATCGTCGTAATCAATCAGCTTGAAATCATGCTTGAACTGCCGGTACAGCGGAAGCATCACCAGATCCATGTCGCCGAGATTGAAAGACGTGTGCATCCTGATATCGGTGCTGTGGCCTTTTTCATGCTGGTAGACTATGGTATCGGTGTTTTTCAGTCTCTGTGCTTTGTCGCGGTATGCCGGCGAAAGATTCTCACATGCAAAACGGGTGAAATCCTCATCGTCCATAACCGTGGTGTCGGGGTCGACAAGCTGGTTGGCGAAAAGAAAACGCAGGCAGAAACGATGCAGGTTTCCCATGTATAGACCAGAAGGAACCCCGCCGACGAGGTCTTCGAGCCGTTGGCTCATTTCCCGTGCCGCCCTGTTGGTGAAAGTGAGGCATAGCATGTCGTCGAATTGTGCCCGGCCTTGACTGACGGCATGGAGAACGCGTCGGGCCAGGATATGCGTCTTTCCACATCCCGGCCCGGCGAGTACTAAGGCCGCCGGCGAATCGAGCTCGATTATCTGTCGTTGGCGGCGGTTTTCCATATGTGATTGAGAAATGTCTGACTGATAGCGTTACATTTTCTTATTCGTCGACGTAGGGCAGCACAATCTCGCGCCAGATCCGGTAGCCGGGACCGAGCAGATGCAGACCGTCGTTGGTCAGATCTGTACGCAGGTTGCCGTCTTCGTCGCAGAAGTGCGGATGCAGATTGATCCAGGTTATTCCGCGCCGGGCAGCCATAGGTTCGAGAAGTGCGTTGATGTCGCGGATTGTCTGCTCCTTGCCGGCCATCTTGCGGTAGCGGCCGAAGCTGTTGTTGATGGGCAGCAGCGACTGCAGGTAAATTTTAGTATTGGGGCTGGCGGTCTGAATGCGTACCACGAGATCCTCGATGGCGGTGGCGATGGAGTCGGCGCTGAGGTCGTGGCTCACATCGTTGGCACCGCAGAGCAGAAAGATTTTCGCAGGTTTGCCATCGGTAACCGATGCCAGGCGTTCGCGGATACCTTCTGCGGTGTCGCCGTTGATGCCGCGGTTCACCACGTTGGGGCGGTCGAGCAGTTCTCGCCATTCGCAGCCGTGGGTGAGGCTGTTGCCCAGAAATACTATATCGGTGCTGTCAACTCCGAGATACTCGAAGAGAGTTGCCCGCTGATAGTACAGCTCGGTGTGTTTTGCAGGCGCTGCCGGAGCTTGCGCCTGGGCCGCAGCCATGCCGAGAACGGCGGCTGCGGCCAGACAGAATGCTCGCATGTCAGTCTTCGGGTTCGATGCCACGGAATACATCCACGGCACGTTTCACAGAGCCGTGCATCAGCAGCAGGCGCTTGGCTTCGTCGTAGGGCAGAGCAAGCTCTTCCACAATCATGCGTGTGCCGCGGTCGACGAGCTTGGCATTGGAGAGCTGCATGTTCACCATCTTGTTGCCTTTCACACGACCCATCTTGATCATCACCGAAGTGGTGATCATGTTGCAGATCATCTTTTGTCCTGTGCCGCTCTTCATGCGGGAGCTGCCGGTTACATATTCCGGACCCACAATCATTTCAATGGCGATGTCGGCGGCATTGCTTACGGGGGCGTCGGGGTTGGAGGTTATGGCTGCGGTGAGGATGCCGTTGCGGCGACATGTCTCCAGCGCGCCGATAACGTAGGGCGTGGTGCCGGAAGCGGCGATGCCAATCACAGTATCCTTGTCGTTGATGCCGAACTCCTGAAGGTCTTTCCAGCCCTGTTCGGTGTCGTCCTCGGCATTCTCCACAGGGTTGCGCAGGGCGGTGTCGCCACCGGCGATAAGACCGATCACCCACGAGGGGTCCATACCGAATGTGGGAGGAATCTCGGAGGCGTCGAGTACGCCGAGGCGGCCTGAAGTGCCTGCTCCGATGTAGAATATTCTGCCGCCGCGTTTCATGCGAGGCACGATTTCACTTACAAGTTTCTCTACAGCGGGCAGTGCGTTCTCCACTGCCAGAGCCACTTTTTTGTCTTCGGTGTTGATGTCGTGGAGAATTTCTCCTACGGATTTCTTTTCCAGATCGTTGTAGAGCGATGATTGCTCGCTTATCTTTACGAATGCCATGTCCTGATGTTTAGTTGTTGGAATGGAATTTTATCAGACCGTCCATGGGGCTGCGCAGGATGGTGCCTATGGTGCAGCCGGTGGCGGCGGCGGCTTCTTCAAGCACGGGGCGGAAGTAGTGGGCAATCGAACCCACGAAGTTCACTTTGTGTTTGTCGTAGCCGGGGTATTGCATTATGTTGCGGCGGAAGAATGCAGTGAATGCGCCCAGCACCATGGCCTTGATTTCAGGTACATCCAGGCGCTTGGAGATGAATGGTGTCACCGATGCCAGGAAGCGGTTGGCCTGGGGTTCGCGATATACGCGGCGGATGATGGTGAGCAGATCGAGTTCGTATTCCTTGAGGAATTCCGCTGCCACTTCGGCGGGAAGCTGGTTCTTGAGCACATCGCCAAGGAAGAGTTTTCCCAGAACGGCGCCGCTGCCTTCGTCGCCGAGGATGAAGCCCAGCGGACTCACGTTGGCAGCAATGCCTTTGCCGTCGTAGAAGCACGAATTGGAGCCTGTGCCCATGATGCAGGCGATGCCGGGATTGTGACCGCAGAGAGCCCTGGCGGCTGCGAGAAGGTCGCTGTATACTTCCACTGTCTCTGCATTCTGGAGGTTGGCTTTGATGGCTCGGGCCACATTTCCGCACACTTCGGCGGAAATACAGCCTGCACCGTAGAAATATACGGCTTTGACAGCTTTGCCCAGGTCGCCCAGTTCGGGAACAAGCTCATCGCCGATGCGCTTGCGCATCTCTTCTTCGGTGAGCATCACTGCATTCATGCCGCAGGTGAACACCTGCTTTGTCAGTTTGTCGTTGTCGAGGACGCACCAGTCGATTTTGGTGCTTCCGCAGTCGGCTATTAGAATCATATCTTTATGTAAATTTGTTTTTTATACAGGATTAGACCGATGCACCAGTTCATTACCACGAACAGGATTGCAAAGATTAGCGAGGCGAGAGTGGCATTGTCGCCGCAAAGCGGCATCAGCACGTCGGCGTAGGCCCACGATTTAGGTGTGACGAAGCCGGAGGCTGCCGTTGCGCATGGTATTTTCACTGAGCCGATGATTATGCTCAGCACTGCGCCGAGACAGTACATGAACAGTGGATTGATACCGAAAACCTCGAAAAAGCGGCACCAGCGTCTGTGTCCGCGGATATCTATTATCCAAATCAGCAGCCCAAGGAAACTGGAGGCGAGGCCGCAGGTGGTGAGGACGAACGAAGGCGACCAGATTTTCTTGTTGATGGGCATGCCGAAATCGAGCAGGAATCCGGCGAATGTAAGAATTGTTCCCAGAATAAACAGGGAGTTTATGCGTAGCTGGTTGTCGCGTGTCTTGGTAAGCAGATAGCCGCACATGAAGCCTATGAGCATGTGGGCTATCGAGGGCAGTGTGCTCAGCAGGCCTTCGGGATCGAATTTGAGCCGTACGCCGTCAACGGTGTCGGTGTACATATGGTCCGGGCCAAGTACCTTGTGGTCGACTATCGATACAATGTTGTTGTCGGCGAACTCGAATCCGTTGCCTGCAAGCAGAAGGATGGAGTACACAACCAATATGCCGGCAATCACCCATGGAATGGCCACTCTCTTCACCAGCAAGGCGATGAAAGCACCAGCTCCGTAGCAGATGGCCAGGCGGGGCATTACACCGAGGACGCGTATATGGTCGAAGTTGAACACCGCTTCCATGAATGTGGCTTCGGAAAACATGCCCCGTAGGAATAGCCCGAACCATGCGATGGCAAGACCGATAAGGAAAATAACAATGGAACGACGCAGGATTTTGGCGAAGGAGCTCCAGCTGAAGCGGAAATCGTATTTACGCAGTGAGAAGTAGGTGGACACGCCCATGATGAACATGAAGAACGGGAACACAAGGTCGGTAGGGGTGAGCCCGTGCCATTCGGCATGGGCCAGAGGCGCGTAGATATGACCCCACGATCCCGGATTGTTCACCAGAATCATGCCGGCGATAGTGATACCTCTGAGGATATCCAGCGCCAGAAGCCGTCCGGAGCCTTTGGTTTGCCGGGCGACAGTGGTATCGGCGTTGACAGGTGGTTTCATAGAATTGTGTGTTTTCAGATTATAGGTTTAGATTTTGCGCTTTCTATTGTTGTGGTTCACTCGCCTCATCTACGAGGTAGGCTATCGATTTGTAGGAAATGCCGCTGTTGGTAGTCAATCCGATTTCGCATGTCCGCGAGTTGGAATATCCTTCGGTCGCCCCTCCTTTCTCGATTGCAGGCTTGAGTTTCCTTAGGCCCCAGGTATTGAGTTCAGGATGGGTGAAGCCTTTGTCGCCTGCAAAACCGCAGCAACCCACTTCGGCAGGAACCACGACTTTGGCGGCGCACATCGATGCAAGTCGTATGATTTTGTCGGCGAGACCCATCCGGCGGCTCGAGCATGTAACATGCACTGCAATGGTGCGGTCAAGTTTCCTGAGTCTTAGATGAGGCACCAGATAATCGAGTATGAACTCGGCCGGTTCGTGAAGGGTCATGCTCGTGATGTGTTCCTTCATGCGGTGCAGGCAGGGACTCTGGTCGCACACTACCGGAATTGTTCCGCCTTGCGAGGCAAGGGCGAGAGCCGCTTCCAGCTCGCGTGTTTTGGCGTCGGCGATTTCTGGCATACCCTTGCTTTCCCATATCATGCCGCAGCATAGTCCGGACATGTTCTCAGGGAAGATTACTTCAAAACCCGCACGTCGGCAGAGGCGGACGAAAACGTCGGCCAAAGGTTCCGAGCCATGGCCTGCGTCTTCTGAGGCACCCATGGTGCGGTTGATGCACGAGGGGAAATAAACAAGTTTTTTCGCTCCTGTTCCGTTGCCGGTGTTTTTGAGATGAGAGGGATGGAAAGGCTTGGGTAGGGCAGGTGTCCACAGCGGCATACCCACTTTGTGCAGCCCCTTGCCGACCACAGTCACACCTTTGTCGCCAAGAATCTTGTGCGCTATGTTGGCGGCACCAAGAGCGGTGCGCAGAATCGAACTGATGCCGCCAAGATTCCTTGCGGCCCAGTCGCCGGCTTTCAGCCCGGCGTTTGTCATGCCGGCCTCGCGCACGTCGTGAATCAGGTCGGCGGTATTTATTTGCATGGGGCATGAGGTGCTGCACAGTCCGTCGCCGGCACACGTCTCATTCCCATAATATCTGAAGCCCTCTTCGAGAGCCTTTAGTCGTTCGGGATTGGTGCCCTCGTGGCGCAGACGGGCAATTTCCCTCTGCACGACAATTCGCTGCCGGGCCGACAGAGTGAGTCCGCAGCTCACGCAGTTCACCTCGCAGAAACCGCATTCGATGCACTTGTCCACATGGGAATTGCAAAGGGGCAACGGCTTCATGCCATGTATGAAGCATTCGGGGTCGTCGTTGAAAATCACTCCCGGATTGAGGAGACCCTTGGGGTCGAAGGCATTTTTGAGGCGTTTCATCAGGTTCCACACCTCTGTTCCCCATTCAGCCTCGACAAAAGGAGCCATATTGCGGCCTGTGCCGTGCTCGGCTTTCAGCGAACCGTTGAAACGCCCTACGACCAGCTCTTCTATGCGGGTCATAAGGTTGCGGTATTTGTCGATGTCCTCCTTGGTCTCGAATCCCTGTGCTATTACAAAATGATAGTTGCCCTCGAGCGCATGGCCATATATGCAGGCATCGTCGTAGCCGCATTCCTCAAGAAGTTCCGCAAGGGCGACTGTAGCTTCTGGTAGATCGTCGATATGGAAGGCCACGTCCTCGATAAGGGCTGTAGTGCCAAGCTTGCGTGTGCCTCCGACAGTGGGGAAAACGCCGGAACGCATGTTCCACCAGGCAGCCACTTCTTCGGGGTCGGAGGAGAAGTGCGACGGCTTGAAGAGTTCGAAACCGGCCAGGACTTCGAGCGCACTCACTATCTGTCTGTCGAGCTCTTCCTTTGTCGGAGCCTCGGCCTGTATGAGCAGGGCGGTGAGACCTTCGCCGGTGGTATCGTGCACGGAGGCAAGCGATTTTTTATCGAGTAGTTCACAAGCCTGTACCGAGCCGCTTTTGCGGAGAGCCACAACAGCGTGGCATGCTTCGGCCATGCTGTTGAAATACACCATTGCGGAGGCTGTGAACGGCATCACAGGCGCTGTGTTCATGGTAACCTCGCTGATGAAGGCGAGTGTACCTTCGCTGCCTACCATGCAGTGGGTGATGATTTCGAAAGGATCGTCGAAAAGCAGGAACGGCAGCATGTTGAGGCCGGTGACATTCTTGATGGAATACTTCCTGCGGATGAGTCCGGCCAGTTCGGGACTGCCTTTGACGGCGTCTCGTATGAGTTTGATTTCGGTTATAAGACCGGCGTGTGTGCGGGCGAATTCTTCCCTGCTTTTTTCATCGCCGGTGTCGAGCACGGTGCCGTCGGAGAGCACAATGCGGATGGTGCGCAGCACACGGTCGCTGTTGGCGTGGGTGCCGCATTTCATGCCGGAGGCATTGTTGGCCACGATGCCGCCCACCATAGCGCTTTTCTTGGATGCGGGGTCCGGGGGGAATACACGGCCGTAGGGTGCAAGAATTTCACCGACCCTCAGCCCGACAATGCCGGGCTGAAGGGCGATGACGTGTGCTTTATCGTCAAGCAGACGATATTTCTCCCACGATTTTCCTGCGACCACAAGGATGGAGTCAGAGATGGCCTGCCCCGAAAGACTTGTGCCGGCGGCGCGGAAAGTAACAGGCAGCGACAGCCGGGAGGCGATGCGGAGAACATGCTGCACTTCGGCTTCATCGCCGGCGCGCACCACGACTTTGGGCAGCAGTCTGTAGAAACCGGCATCTGTACCCCAGGCAAGACAGCGCAGGGGGTCGGTGTAGATGCGCCGGCTATCTATCCAGCGGCTTATTTCTGTGATAAACCTTTGGTACTGTTCGGGTAATTTGTCCATCTTTATCGGTAAGAGGAAAATTGTTGGAGAGGGGGGATGTTGTTATTCGTAAATGCGATAGGGTGCGGAGGCGGCGCGGAAGGATTCCACGTCCTTGTTCCAGTAATCTATGATATCGGCCACCTTGTAGTTGCGTCCGAAACGGCGCCGGATTTCGAGGCTGCCGGTAACTTTGTCGAACATCTTCAGGCGTGCTGCGGGAGCGATGTCGAAGGCTTTGTGGTCGGGATACATGTCGGCAATCTCTTCCATTACATAGAACTGGGTAAGACTCAAAGGTGCTGCATCCTTGTCGGTGACATAGAATTCCACCCCTTCAAGATTCTCACCCTTGCCGAATGCATAGAAAGGCTTGATGTGGATGGGGCGGAACATCACGCCGGGTATGTTGCGGGCGTTGAGTCGCTGGCTGAGGGAGTCGGCATCGACCCATGTGGCGCAGAAGAGCTTGAAAGGCTCGGTATAGCCCACGCCGATGTTCATGTAGTCGAGTTCGCCCAGAATACCGCTCATCGGGTAGTATATGCACGATTCGGGGGTGGGGATATGTGGCGAGGGAAGAACCCAGGGCATGCCGGTTTCGCGGAAATCCATGTTGCGGGTATAGCCTTCCATGGGAATCACGGTGAGGTCGACCTTGAGGCTGTCGCCGATGAGTCCTTCGCCGTTGAGGTAGCGGGCGAGCTCACCTGGAGTGAGGCCGTAGAGGTAGGGGATAGGGAACTGGCTCACGAAGGAAATGCAGCTGTCCTCAGCAAGGTTGCCTTCTATTTTATCGCCGCCGACCGGGTTGGGGCGGTCGAGAACCATAAACTGTTTGCCTTGTTCGGCGCAGGCCTCCATGGCAACACCCATGGTGGAGATGAAGGTGAACGAGCGGCAGCCGTTGTCCTGGATATCATATACCAGCACATCCACATCGCGCAGCATCTCAGGGGTGGGCTTGCGGGTGGCGCCGTAGATGGAGTACACGGGCACTCCTGTTGCAGGATCCACGGTGTTGTCCACGTGGTCGCCGGCATGCACGTCGCCGCGGACGCCATGTTCGGGCGCGTAGAGAGCAGTGAGCTGCACGCCGGGTGCGGCTGCGAGGATGTCGATTGTCGAGCGGAGGCTGTTGTCAACGCCCGAAGGGTTGGTTATAAGACCCACTCGTTTGCCCTGCAGTTCGCGGAAGCCGTTGTCGCGAAGCACTTCGATGCCGGGCTTTACCTGGGCGGTGGCGGCAACAGCCAGCACGCAGGCGGCTGTTGCCAGTATTGCTTTTTTCATATTTCGTCGTCTTCGATAAGTTTTTCTTCTTCTAATTTGGTCTCGGCCGAAGGTGTTTTCGCTCCGTAGGTGGGGTCGATATGTCCGCGGACGAGGGCGGTCACAAGCCAGGTGGCGAGGTTACAGCCTAAAACCCAGAGGAAGAAGTAGGCATACGAATTGCCCATCAGAGTTTCCTTGATCCAGCCTGCTGCCATGCCGGGTAGCATCATGCCCAGAGCCATGAAGGCTGTGCAGATGGCATAGTGCGAGGTCTTGTAGGGTCCGTCGGCGAAGTACATCATGAACAGCATGAAGGCGGTGAAGCCGAAGCCGTAGGCGAACTGCTCGAGCACGATGGCTGCGAAAACCTGTGCCTTGCCTGCCACTGTGGCATAGTCGGGCTGTACGAAACTCAGGAAAATATAAGCCACGCAGTTGAGCGAAGTGGCAAGCGCCATGGGCCATATCCATCTGCGCAGGCCGCCTTTGGAGGCGCATATGCCGCCGATGATGCCGCCCACGGTGAGGCCTACGATTGCCAGGGTGCCGTAGGCGAAGCCTACTTCGGTCTGGGTCATGCCGAGGCCGCCGGCCTCACGGGAGGCCAGCAGGAAGGGCTGGCACAGTTTCACTACCTGAGCTTCGGGAAGGCGGTAGAGGAGCATGAACAGCATGGCGAGAACCACGTGTTTCTTCTTGAAAAAGGTGATGAACGAGCCGCCGAATTCCTTGATGATGTCGCCGATGCTCTTGTTCTTGCTGTTGCTGTTGCCCACGGCTTTGTCGGCAACGGGCACGGGCAGGAAGAATGCGTGGTAGATGGACACGATGCCGAAGAAGGCGGCGCAGATGGCCACTGTCCATTTCCATGCGGGAGCCACACCGCCGCAGTAGGCCTCGAGGGCACCGGCAATCATTACAAGGCCGCCCTGGCCGAAGATGCTGGCACAGCGGTAGAATGTGGAACGGATGCCCACGAACACACTCTGCTGGTTGGTGTCCAGGGCAATCATGTAGAACCCGTCGGAAGCGATGTCGTGCGTTGCCGAGCAGAAAGCGGTGATTACATAGAAGCACAGAGCCACGGCGAAAGCACTCACGGGAACACTGTGTTTTGCGATGTCTCCGGCTTCAGGCAGGGGGAGTGTGAAGGCTATGGCGCCCAGGCCGATAGCCATGCATATCTGCATGGTGACTGTCCACCAGCGCTTGGTGCGGATGATGTCGACAATCGGGCCCCAGAAGGGTTTGATCACCCACGGCAGGTAGAGCCAGCCGGTGTAGAGTGCCGCGTCGGTTTCCGACATGCCCAGCTGGGTGAACAGCACCATAGTGACCATATTGATGAATATGAACGGGATACCCTGCGCGAAGTACAGCGTGGGAATCCACGTCCACGGATTCACTTTTGCACTAGATTTCATATGATAGTTGTGTCAAGGTTTAGAAAGGCCGGTATCAGTAAAGCTTTGTCAGGCTTGAGTCGGCATAGTAGTGTTCCAGAATCTGGCGGAAGTTGTAGCCTCGGGCGCCCATCACTGCGGCGCCGATCTGGCACAGACCCACGCCGTGTCCCCAGCCGGCTCCGCGGAGGCGGAAGCTTTCGGGCACGCCGTCGGCATCGCGCGAGGGCACTTCCACCACGAAGGCGGAACTGTAGAGATGCGATGTGGAAAGGGTGCGGCGGATTTCCAGCTCCTTGCCGATGGTCATGGTGCGTTTGGTGCCTATTATGCGGAGGCGGACCAGACGGCCGGAGGTGCCGCGGTGGATAGGCTCGAGAGCCAGAATCTTGCCGTAGTCGATGCCGGAACGTTCTTTGATGAGGGCTCCGAGTTCGTCCTGGGTGTATTCCACAGTCCAGCGGTAGAAGTCGGTGGTTTCCTGGTCGTAGTTGTTGAGAACCTGGCCGAGAATTTCTTTGTCGCGGGTGTTGCAGAAAGCTTCGGGCGCTCCTTCTATCCATGCCTTTGCGTTTTCCTCGACCTTGAGGTCGGGGAAGGCCGACGGTTTTTCGGAGTCGCGGGTGGCTTTCAGGTAGTGGTAGTGTATGGGCTCCCAGCAGTTCTCGAATTCCTCGAACACACCGCCGCAGCATTTCGAGAAGCGTGCGTCGCACAGTTCTCCGTCCTTGTCGGTGAGCACCATGCCGGCGGTTTCGTTCACGGCCAGATCCACGGCTTCCGTTGTCTGGCGTGTCGTGCCCTGGTAGCGCTGGCAGTGGTCGTCGGCGCAGACATCGAAGAGTTCATGGTCTTCGCGGTCCTGCCAGCGGCATATCTCGGTGTCGGACACGCGCATGGGATGTTTTGCGGTGTCGCCGGTGTCGATTCTGTTGTGTTTCTCAATCTGGGCGAGCAGCCACGAGCGCGATATCACGGCGTGTGCGCGCAGCAATGCGGGGGAGGCCGTAGCGCTCATTTCGCTGGAGATAACGCTGCGGAGATAGTCTTCCACCTTTACGATGTTCACAGCCTCGAGCATGCCTTTTTCCACCACGAATGCGAGATCGCCTTTGAAAGTCTGGTTCTCGCGGCGTTCCCAGTGGAAGTTCACGCCTATTATGACATCGCGGATTTCGAAGCGCGCGCTGTCGTCGGAAGCCTTGAAGTTCAGACTGTCGTATTCAGCGCCGTTCCACAGTATTTTGCCGTCGCCGCTGAGTTCTGCCTTTATTTCGCCTCCGTTCAGAGTGCCCTCGGGCGAGGAGAATTCGCCATGAAGCGCCACTACAATCGACGGCGCAGCGAGGATACCCACTCTGAGGGTAGGTTCGTTTTCGTATTTAGCGGACATGGCTGGCTATTTCACCGATCTCTTCGGCTGTGAGACATACTTCGTCGAGAATGGATGCTATCGCTGCCTGGTCCATGCGTTCGAAGTCCTCGGGGCGGGGAGTGATGAACACACCGCCTACATCGACCGACGCCGGGCTGATGAGCATGCAGCCGTTGTCGGTGCCGTAGCATGCCGGACGATGGCGTTTGCGGGGAATCACCACCAGGCGCTCACCGGCGGGAGTGGAGTAGCAGAGAAGATTGAGCATGGGTTCGCGCTCGCCTTCGGGAACAGGCATGGCTTCGAGCAGGCGCCCGAAAAGACGCTCGCCCGCGCTGTGGTCGGCGGCATCTATCACGAAAACCTTCACCGGCAGTGTGTCCACCAGCGAGAGGGTGGCGTCGCCGTCGGCGGCTATGGTTTTCAGTTCGGCGTTCTCGATTGCCGGAGCTATGGTGAGGAAATCGGAGTTGCCGGCCTGGAAGTGCATGTGGTCGGGTGCGGAGGCACCGCAGCGCGGGCCGTTGTAGAACACTGTGTAGCCGTTGAGTTCCGCTGCGAGCCCCATCATGTCGGCGATGCGGCCGGCTATGAGCTGGTCGGTATGGCTGGTGTCGGGGATGGTGAGGTGGCGGTGGAAAATCGGGAATGGATTGACAAGAATTGTGTAGCGGTCGTTCCATTCAATTCCGATTTGGACTTCCGGCCGGTTTTTCTCGCACAGGAAGCAGGGACGGGCCTTGAGGGAGGCTGCATCCACTTTCGCTCCCGACGAAGCCATGCGTGCCGGGTTGAACTGCACTTTGAAGGGCATGCCGTTGACGTCCAGTTCCTTCACCTTGACGCCTCCGAGAGCCTCGAAGTTGGCAGCGGCCATGGGCCATGCTGCCAACTGAGTCTCGAAGAATCCGGCAATCTTGTTGGAGTCGACTGCCATTATTTCTGTTTGTTGAGGTCGATACGTGCCTGGAGTTCCCAGGTGCGGATGCGGTCTTTGTAGGTGTTGTGGCCGTTCATCTTGTTGATGTCCAGAGCGGCGTCGGAGTTGTCTTCCCAGCGGCGGCAGAGATAGAGCACATCATATACACGGCCGATCTGGTGGTGGCGCGATACTGCCAGGCCGACGGCATAGTCTTCGCCGTAGGAGGTGTTGGGGAGGCGGATTTCACGCAGCAGGGGAGTGTAGAACGCGCGGGGAGCGCCGAGGCCGTTGATGCGCAGTGCGTTGTTTCGGCCGTTTTCGGGAGTCCACTCCTTGTGGTCGATCACGCCCGGAGGAATCATGTTCTTGTTGATGTCGGTGAGCATGTAGGTGCCTACAACCATGCCGGCATTGTTGTCGTAGAATGCCTTGACGATTTTAGCCAGGGTGTCTTCGCCGCTGTAGACGTCGTCGGAGTCGAGCTGTACGGCGAATTTACCGCACTGGGGATGGAACACGCCGGTGTTCCAGCAGCCGCCGATGCCGAGGTCCTTGCGTTCGGGGCGGATGTGTATTACCTGCGGGTTGCCGGCATACTCTTCGATGGCTTCGGTTGTGCCGTCGGTGGAGTGGTTGTCGATAACGATTACGTTGAAGGGGAAGTCGGTTTTCTGAGCCAGGGCGCTGTTGATGGCATCGCGGATGGTGCGCACGCGGTTGCGCACGGGGATAATCACCGAAGCTTCGTTGGCGAAGCCGCCGGCGGTGAGTTCCACGGGTTCGAACACAGGTTCGAGGTAGCCGCCGATTTCCTTGAGGTGAGCGGTGCAGGCCTGCTCCATTTCAATCTGTGAAGCGCGGTTGCGGGGGTCTACGTAGTCGAAAATCTTCTGTCCGCTGGCACGGTTGTCCACGGTGATGTCGGTGTAGAGGTACTCGTTGATGTGCACCAGTGCGCCCAGGCGGCTTATGCGCAGGCGAAGGTCGTAGAGGCCGGCTGCGTTGTATTCGGCATCGATGCCGGCGGCGGCTTTCTTGAAGTCGGCGGTGTTGAAGAACAGCAGGGTGCCGAAGTCGAAGTCGTCGCGGAGCGAGCCGAACTGATAGTCGATTACGGGAGCATTGCTCTGCACGCCCTCAACCACTGTGTAGTGGTCGGAATAGAGCATGGCGGCCTTGGAGTCGGCGGCGATGCCGGCGAAGCGTTCCAGAGCGCCGTAGCCGAGCTGCAGCTGGGTCTGCTGGGTGTAGAGCAGTGTATATTCTCCGGTGGTGGCGGCGGCGATGGCTTTCATCGTTGCCGACGATTTCAGGTTGTCGATATGGATGAGTTCGCATCCGCAGCATGCCTGTGCGGCGGGATCGGTGCTGAGCAGAGTGATGGCACTTACGAGAGCCTCATTCTTGAGGCCTTCCACACTTGCGCGGATCTGGTTCTCGTCCACATAGGGAAGGAAGCAATGGATTGTGGTCTTCATGGAAGTATAATAATTATTTATAGAATTTACTGATATGTGTCTGTCAGAATGAGCGGTTGGAATTGGGGCGCACGGGCGAAGGGTCGGAGAAGAAGTCGAGCACCTGCTTCATGAGGTTGTTGCGTTGCGAGGCTTCCTCGATTGTCTCGAAGGGGAAACCGATCACCACGGCGCGGTGTGTGGGCGCGCAGTAGGCGGTGCCGGCCACGAGGTTGTTCTCGCTGTAGCGCATGATGGTGGCACCGGTAGCCGGATCGCACGGATAGAAGCTGTCGGGACTTTCTACGGCATAGATGTCGCGGTTGAGAGTGTTGGAGAAGTCATACTCCCCGCGGCCGAAATCCTTGAAACGTGAGTCAACCTGATAGGCTCCCCCTTCGACGGAAGCCTGGCCGACGCGCCAGTTGAAGCCGAGCACCTTGTTGGCGAATGCCTTGTCGGCTTTGGCGGTTTCCTCGGACGAGTTGGGATTGTCCCAGATGTCGGTGGCTACATATGAGCCGCTGACAAAGAAAGCTGTGCCGGTGCGCGACAGACTGGCCATGCGGTCCTGCAATGCCGAAGGAAATGCCTTGAAGCGTGTGCCGTAGACACCGCGTCCCTGGCGGATTTCTTTCTGTTTTCCCAAGATGAGGTCTACTATCGCGGGGCGGTCGGAGGCTTCCATGAAAGCTTCCAGGCTTACGGATACGAAGCCGCGTCCGGCGGCGGCTATCGCCTGGCCGTGGACGTAGGGATAGTCGAAGGTGTTGCCGGCGATTTCCTTGTCCTCATAGTCGGCGCGGGAGGCGCCGAAGCCTGCTGCGTCGTCGTCCATCCACGGTATGTTGCGGCGGAACTCGAATTGGCTGCCGATGAACGATATGTCCGACATGTAGGGCACTCCATGGTCGCGCACGTCATAGAAACCGGCGATTTCTCCACTGTCGAAGCGGTCGGGCGCGCTCACGCGCGTGAATCCGTTGACTATTGTCACGGGAACTCCTGGCTTGTTGCACAGAGCCAGTACCTCGCTGGCGAAGGCGCGGCCGCCTTCGTTGGCGGCGATGATGCGGTAGCTGTGAATTTCGCTGTCGCCCACGCTCACGCTGTAGTGTGTCGCGGTGGTGGTGGCGATGCGGCGGAAGGCGCCGCCGTTCACGCGTTCCTCGATTATATAGTATGTGGGAGTAGCTGTTGGTTCGAGGCTGTCGACACGTTCTGCCCACGACAGGCGGTAGCAGTTCTTACCGTCGGCGGCGATGCCGAATGCCCGCACCGGCAGAGGCTGCACCACGTATTCGCGGCCGTCGCGCTGCGCCAGGAAACGGAGCATGCCTTTGTAGACGGCACGCGACACCACGAAGCGGAAGGCCGGGTCGAGGCCGTAGGACATGTCGGCGAAGTTCTGGTGCGAGAGCAGTTCGAGGAGCATCGACGGCACTTCCGGCGAGCGGGCTTCGAAGTAGCTCTTGTCCCACATGCCGCGGCGTGTCCAGTCGGGCTCGAATGTGGCACGTATGTCGTCGACGATTCCGCCGAGCACCAGGTCGGTGAGGTCGCGGGAGGCCATGCGGCTCGACCCGTTGCCGAGAGTTTCGCCTGCGGTGGAGTAGATGCCCAGCGAACCGATGACGGAGTCGTTCATTGTGGTGCCGGCATCGCTGTGGAAAGCGAAACTGAGATCGACAGGGATATTAAGTCCCTCGCGGCCGGGGAGCATCGAGGAGCCTCCGGCGAGCCAGTTCACCCACAGGCCGCGGCTGCGGTAGTCGTCGTTGTAGTCGTTCACGTTGTCTGTCGGCGTGTACACGCTGTCGGGAGCGCCGGCATACTGCAGGAAATAGCGGGCGCCTTCCACAAAGCGGGGATATCCGCTGGCTGTGTACTGGTAGTCGATGCTGTCGAGCGGCACCTTCACTATACGTTCCACATGGCCCATGCCACCGCCGATTTTCACGGCGTCGGCACTCACGGCACGGCGCCTGTCGGCGCCTCGGTTGTCGAGCTCGACCACGGCCTGCATGCCTGCTTCCAGAGGGAAGTGGCCGAGGTAGATCCATGTTCCGCCGCCCATGTGCTGGTTCACGGTGATTTCGTGGCTGCCGTCGGCGGCGTTCACGGTATAGTGTGCTTCGGTGGTGCTGTTGGGGAGTGTTTTGTAGCTCACATACACGGCATAGTTTCCTGCCTCGGGAATGTCGGCGCTCCATGTGGCTTTCGCGTTGGCGTTGTCGTGGCCGGAAAGAGGACTTTTACGGGCCGAACCTTCGGCGAAAGGATTCTGGTTGTTGCGCAGGGTGGGAGTTTTTGCGCCGAATCCGCTTCCGGCATCGCCCCAGCCGCCGTTTTCGGCATATGTGCCGGAGGTGTGCATGCCGTCGTTGTCGACAACAATCTCTGTCAGATTGGTGTCGCGCTCGCGGGGACTCATCACATAGGCTCCGGCATTTTCGAGCATCGGCATCAGGAAGGGCATCACGTAACTTTGCGTGTAAAGGTCTTCGACGGTCTGGAAAATACGGGCGCGCTGCCATTCCCAGCGGTTGAGTTTCGGTTCGAAATACCATCCGTGGCTCTGCCAGAGGGCGATGTTGGCGCCATCGAGCCCTTTGGGTGCGGCATCGGCGCCGGCGCGCCTTACGAACGGGGTGTTTTCCGAGGGGCCGCGGTTCACTTTTTCGGCGAACAGCACAAGGTCGTCGAGGTTGCGGCCTGCTGCGGTGAGCACAACATTGTAGCCAGGGAGCCCGTAGGCTTCGGCTATCTCTTTTTTCAGATTTTCCAGTGTTGTGGATGTGAAAGGAATGTAAGTGGCGGCTTCGTTCAGGTCGACTCTGATAGTGCGTGCGGCATTGTCGATAGCAAAGCGTTTGGCTTTGATATCGGCAAAGTTAGTCTTGCCGGGCAGGCAGGCCTTTATCTTGCCGACTGCTTGTGATGCGTCTGCGGTGGCAGCCCTGGCCGCCCCCGGCAGCAGGGTAAGCAATCCGCCTATGGCAAATAAAATTGTTTTCATGTCGTTTTAAGATATGTCGAAGCCGTGGAGTTTTATGCTCCTTTTATAATCAAAAGACAAAGTAAAGAAATTATCGCTGAAAGTGCAATAGCGGACAAGTTTGCTAAACATTAATTAATAATTGTATATAAAAATTCAATCTATAATGTGCGTTGTCTCGGGTGGCGACTGTAACGAAAAACCGCCCTTGCCTCTCTCGAGGAAAGGGCGGAAGTGTGTTGAGAATTACACACAAACCAATTTTGCAATGTGTTGAATTGCCCGGCGTTTATTGCCCGGACAAAAACTACAAAGATTCAAACCTCACGGTTTATGATTGGCTGCATTTCCGTCGGGAATGAAGCCAAATCGGCCACAAAGGTAAAAATAAAACTTTATGATGCAAAATCGGAGACAATGCGGCATAAAGTTTTTTGCAATTATTTAAATTTGGTTTTGTAAGTAATGGCGATTCAGAACCCGGGAAACCGACACTTCCACGGCATAAAGAGAGTCAAATGGAATTCACTTCCGGGTTGCCGGCGGATTTCATTGCTCCATCGCGACAACCCGAAATCCATTCAGGATATGCTACCTAGAACGTTCCGGTCGCACAGGTAAGCCATAAGAACTGTTCGACCCAAGGTTGAAATTCAGTCCTACACCATTCGATATTTCATGCCGTTCGTCTAACCCGAGGATCATAACCTGAGGAAGGTCCTGTTTGTGGGCGGTGGCAGTTGCTATAAATGTAATGGAACGGAATGCCGGGTTCGCATAGTCACGCCATAAGGGAGGAAGTGCATCCAGCCGGTGTGTTGTGCCCATGTCGCGCACACCTGTGGAATATAACTTAAAGCTCTTGCCCACATTGAAATCCCAGCCCACGGTCATGCCGTCGTTTGTTATGCGGGTGGCATTGGGAATGTTTGTGGCAAGCAAATCTTCATATTTCCTTTCGGTTGTGGATGTTGCAGGTGTTATTTTCCAGATGTCGAATTTTATTTTGTCTTCGTGGTACACAGAATTATCTATAATCCCAGTGTAAGCCTCGATGTGGGGAACATTGTATCCGCGTGGCGACGGGTCGTAGACGGTTTTCTGTACTATACCGTCGTTAAGGGCTGAGAATTTTGAAACGGTATTACCAGCATGATTTCTGGTGCCGTCCCAGACGTTGTATGGTGTATTGTTGCACCATGACCGTCGTAAGTTAGCATTTGTTGTGCTGCCTGGAGGGGGATTGGTGTGGAAGTAGAAAACATCGGGATGGGCTATCGACTTGTAGTATTCGACTGTCGATAAAGCTCCGGTTACAGCGGCTTCTCCATCTGGAGTCCATACCGGTTTGTCAAGCATATTGTATTCTTCTTGGGCGTCTTTCTCACCGTTGAGCAGCAGGTTCGTGGATACAGACGGACTGTAAACCCCGCCGGGGGTGGGATCTTTGCGCCCCCATTGATAATATGTGTTGTCGCCGGCCGACGATGCTTCGATAGCCTCTTGTGTGAAGGTGTATTTTTTCAACGCGGTTTCTTTTCCGTTGGCACCGGTAACGAAGACTGTCAGTGTCTGCTGGCGTTGTGGTGCGCCGGAGTGCATGTCGCAGTAACCTATATTGACAGGCGCTATGTTGTGCGACAGGCCGGAGGCACGGCTTGTGAGGGTGATGTCGGCATTGCCGCTCCAGTCGTAATGTGTCACATATATCTGCCAGCTCCACAATGCTTCTCCTGTAGAAGGGTCTTTTAGGGCTATATGGGCATTGCCTTGGTTGAGTGTGGCTTCGCGTACTTCGAACTGAATAAAGCGTTTGTCGTCGCTCAGTTTCACATCGCGTATAAGCTCTGGCGAATCCTGCCATAACAATTCCGCTACATAGTTTTTTATGTCGGGATGCTGGTCGGGAATCCATTGGTGGGATATAGGTTGTTTTTTATGGTCCACCAATACTTCGAGAAAGTAGTCGGCAAGGGACGTGTCGTATCCTGAGACACCGGTCTTATATGCTTTTTCGTTGCCAAGCGAGTTGCCGTAGACAAGCGGCAGCTTATAGAGGCCTGGGGTGCGCACAACATATGTGTTCGACGACTCCGTGCGGCCATCCTCGCGGTAGCCGTCGAATTTCGACAGGTCCATAGGGCCGCCGTCGGCTGCCGTGGTGTATTTTTTCGACAGGCCGAGGTCGTCGAACGGCTTGCGCATTTCGCTTGTATATGGTGTCTGGGCTACCATATGCAGCAGTCCGGTGCGTTTTTGTGTAACATCGGATGTAGCTTTGTCCAAAGGTGTGAACACGCAGTTGCCGCCGACGTCGAGGCTCGACTCGAGACGGTATTTAAGAGGTAGTAGCTTGGTGTCTTCTCCTTCCTGCGTTACTTTCATGTAAGCCTGCAAAGACTTTACCTCAAGCACACCCGTGTAGTTCATTGCTTCGGGGGTGGCGAATTCAATGTTTACGATAGGCTCGACCTTTACACCGGTCGACGACACGGCATATTCCACGCGTTGTCCCGCGGGCCATGTTTTTCCCGAGAGGTCGGCGGTGAGTTTGCGTTCCACTCCGGTGAGTTCGTCCACAAACACGATTTCGAGTTTTGCACCCGTCGGCAGGGTCTGCGGAACCATGAAGAATGTCAGTGTGCCGTCGGCGATGCTTTGTGCAGGCTTGGTGTAGTGGTTGTCGGGGAGGGTGCCGTTGTCGGGAGCAATCACTTTGCCGTCCTCGCCCAATGTGGCTGTGAATGAGGTGGCATTGCCTGTAGGCGTCCAGTTGTATTTTATATTTGTGCCGTCGTCGGCAAGATTGGGGCTGAGGTTGCCGCTGCCGTACACGCCTGCCAGCGTAACGCTTTTGAAAGTGCCGGCGAGCATTGCCTCTCCTGTGCTTATGCTCACTGCGGTGAGTGCATGGCCGAATTTAAGGCTCACCGAGCCTCCGGCGCCTCCGTGGGTGTCGGTGACGGCGGCGAGCAGGTCGGTCTGCGCAGTCACCGAGCTGTTCACCCTGAAGCCTATCTGAGGCATGCCGTCGGCTCCTGTCGCAGGAGCGGTAATGCCTGCTGTGGCGGAAGAGCTGTGTGGCGCATATGCGAAAAAGCGGATGCGGCCCGAACCCAGCCAGCCAATTTTTATGTCTGTATCGCCGGGCGCCCATGTGGTGCCGGCTTTTTTCATTTCAATGTTGTCGCAGTATCCGGTGGCATTGTCGGGCCAGGTGCCGGTGTAGCACATGGCCGAGAGGCCGAAACTGTCGTAGAAGGTGGAGGAGGTGATTGTTGTGCCGCGGCTCTGCGGATTCCTTTCCGCGGATTCCGTTTCAGGCTGTGGCGTTGTTGTGGTGATGAGATACAGCGTTTCGCCGCCGTCGGCATCCATGCGGCTGATTCCCACTTCCTGATTCTGCGATGCGGGTGCCGGCTGTTGCCACGATTCGGTGAGTGTGACTTCGAAGTCCATGCTGTCGCCGCGGTTGCCGTTGTTGGGAATAACGTCGTCGGTGCAGGAGCCGAGCACAGCCATGGCCGCGCACATTGCGAGTGCGCGGCCGGCTTTGCTGCGGGTTGTCTCCGAAATATAAGTGTATCTATTGATTTCCACTTTGTTGTTGGTTGGAGAATTTATGCTTTGTCAAGCGTAGTTTCGTGCCTGTGTTTCAGGCAATTTCTTAGGGCATCGGGGTGGGAGTGGGCTTATCGGCGGCATTTTGCCAGTCAGCGACAGTAACGGAGAATGTGATGGGGTTGTCGAGCACATTGTCGCCGGGTTCTTTGTCGTCGGGAGTAGGAACAACTTCAATGCCTGTTGTGGGAATCTCGGGATGATCTTCAGGAGGATACTGGCCTGCGCCTGCGTTGGCGCCGAGGAAGTTCAGGGTGTAGATGTGGCGGAGTCCGGGCTTCCAGTCGAAGTCGACGGGAACACAGGTGTATCCGTAAGCGGTTTCGTCGTAGGTGTTATTCTGGAGTGCGGGGAAGAGCTGGTGGATGTGACCTCCTTTGCCGTCGGAGCCTACAGATTCGTCTGCGCCTTCACGTGTGCCGGTATGGGTTTCTCCCGGGTGGTGTATTTCGACACGGCAGAGGAGCAGGATGTAGGAACCGGCTGCAGATGGGTTATCGAAGCTATATTTGGCAGTTTTCTGGGGCACGAGCATCAGGCTCGAGTTGGTTTCGCTGTTTCCGTTGCTGATGGCGGCCTGACTTGTGCCGGGAATGAGGTTGATGAGGTTGTCACTGTTGAAAGCGAGTCCGTAGCTGGCGTTAGTAGCGCCGGAGAGACTCCATTCGATGTCGTACTTGCCGTTGGCATCGTTGATGGTGAAGCGGTTGTCGGCTGCTGCTGTGGCGTCATCATCGTTGGCGTGGAATATGAGCGAGCCCCTGTTCTTTACGTTTACGATGCAGGCACCGGCGATTTTCACGACTTTGCGGCCGTCGGTGCTTACTTCCGCGTTGTTTACATTCACCGATATCTGCGACAGTGCGTGCTGGAAGGTCAAAGGCACCGCATTGCCGGGAGCTGCTCCGAACTGCACGCTGTTATAGGCGATTATAAGGTCAGACTGTGTTTTGCCCGGATTTTTCAGCGAAGCTACGGGTGTGAAATCCCTAATTTGGATATTGTTTGCCGATATTGCGGGACTTACGTTCGTGATAGGGTGGAATGCCCAGAACCGGATGTTCTTCATGTCGGATGTCCAGTTGTACTTTTTGTCGAGTACGAAAGCGCTTTGTGCGTCGTTCCATTTGGCGACATCACCATTGATGAGCAGGTTATCCCAGTCGTCGACGTCGGCATATACCTTGAACCCCTCCTCGCTTCCTTTAAGAACATCAAGGGTGGTTTCTGTAGCGCGCGACACGCGGGTGGTGAATTGGATCTGGTTGCCTGTGGGCGGAATTACTTGCGCCTCTTCGTTCGTGCAGGATGCGACGGCGAGAGCTGCGGCTATGGCCGTCGGAAACAGCTTGAATCGTGAGTGAATCATTGTTTGGTTAGCTTAAATAGTTTTTTATATTTTATTATTGTTGTATTAATGCATGTCTATCTCGGTGTTCACAACTTCTCCCCATCCATTTATGCCCGGTGTCATGCCTGTGCCGGGAATGGTGAGGGTGAGTCCTTCCAGCTCGATATGTATTTCATGAGGATTTTCAGCGCTGTGCAACTGGTCTGTGATATTGAAATCCTTATATATGTTGTTGGAGGTGTACACCGAGAAGAAGTGTGGGCTGTCGTTGTCGTGGCAGTGGCCGAAAATATAGAATTCGGCACGGAGTGTGTGGTCGTCCACTTGCTCGATAGGCACCGGATGGGTTACGGCATCGCCGGCAGGATGCGCTCCTGCGACATTCCATCCCTCCGACATGCCTGTGATGGCGCCGCTGATATCGATGCCTGGGTTGAGGTTCTCCACTTTTGTTATGGTAACGGTGCAGTGGCTTGTGGCTTCGCGCGGGGTTACCGTAATGTTCTGCCCCTTGACCTTGGGCAGCAGGTTCAGCACCTCGCCCTGGACAGCCCACACGCGCTCGGGTGGGGCTTGCACGAGTTCGCCTGTAGAAATGCCGGGGCGTGGCGGCAGAGGTGCGTCGGCACGGTTCATCGGTGCCAGCAGGGCGCGTGGGCGCGTGGTGAGCGCATAGTCTGTGTAGTCGCCATCGATTTCAATAATGGTTTCCAGCTCTCCATTGTGGCACAGCATTATGTATTCGCCGGCTTCCACGCGGATATGGTCTGCGGTGGTGTTGGTGAGTTCGTACACGGCATAGTGGCTGCCGTCGGGGCGGAACAGGCGCACCACCATGGTGTGTGGGTCGGCGTCGGGTGCCTGGCTCCAGTCGAAATTGATCTGAAGATCCACCATGTGGCCGTGGTCGTAGCAGAGGTCTTTCTTCTCGCAGCTCTGCATCATGGCCGCCGTGGCAAAGGAGACGGCAGCGAGGAGAATTCCGGAGGTTGTTTTCACCGGCGGCCTCCTTTCTTTCCGAATACATACACAAGCGATATCTCGGCTTTTGTGGGGCCGAACCAGTGCTGGCGCACTGTCGACTGCCATACAAAACAGTCATCGACGGGGAGGTACTTGTGGTATGTTCCGCCGAACCATCCCAGACCAATGGTGAAATCGATGTTGAGATGCCTCCCTACGGCAAGCGAATATCCATACGACAGGCCGGCTCCGAAGCTCACGCCGTCGCTCTGGCGCCCTTTGCCGCCGAACTCGAAGTCGTAGTCGGCAATCTGGGCATATGCTCCGAAATGGTGTCCTGTGAGGGCTTCGCGCCTGCTCGACGGCAGCCAGAAGCGTGCTTCCACATCGCCGCCCTGCAGCTGGTAGCAGCGGTGACGTTTTTTGTTGCTCCACCATGCCAGCATTGCGTTTGCGGCCACCGACCAGCGTTTGCCTATGCCCAGCTCGACGCCCAGGTTGGGCACGGCGGCGGCATCGTAGAGCATGTTGGTCTTTACAGCTATCCGCAGCCGGCTGTCATTTGCGTCAGTGTCGGCGGATGTGGGTATGCTTGTGGTAGTAGTTGTAGTAGTTGTAGTAGTTGTAGTAGTTGTTGTGTTATGTGTGGCGTATGCGTCGGATTCAGCCGGTTTCTCTGCGGGCGCGGTGGTGTCGGCAGAAGCGTGTGTGGCGCCGAGTTCGGTTATGCACACTTCGGTGATGAAGTGTCCGCGACGCATCGCAGGAAAGAAGTGGTCGGACATGTATTGGTATGGTCTGCCTCCGCGCAGCATGCCCAGACGCCGCTTCCGGCCGTCGACAATGCGTGAACCTTCGAAAATCCATTCGGGAACGGTGCGCAGCACTTCAAGCACTTCCTCACGGTAGGGCATCGAAGAAGTGTCCACCATAGCTTCGAGAGCGGCCCAGTCCACACCGGCGGCTTCCACGGAAAATAGATTTTCCGGCAGCGAGGTGTGCTGTACAAGATAGTCGGCGATATTTCGGGCTCGTTTTTCCGAGAGAGCCTGATTTCTGTTGTTGAATCCGTCGGGAGAGGCTGCGCCGCGCACATGCACGTGTTCCACGCGGAGAGTACTGTCGGAATGTATTGCGGCGATGGCTTGCGAGAGTTCCTGCAGCCGTTTGCTGTTGTCGCAGTAGCCGAGATCGATTGTGGAGTAGCCACGACGGAAGTCGACAGTGGTCCGCAAGGTATCCCTACGGAGACTTTGTGCCGCTGCTACAGAGGGAAGGAAAAATAACAACACTAAGAACCAATATCCGACTTTCATGGTTTACTCCTTAATGTGATATGATTAAATCTCTAACTACTTTTGTGTTAATTCTGTAGGTGATTGAGGTCTATTGCATTTCGGTTCGCAAAATTAGTTATAATTATGAACCGTTGAACTTGAGGCGGACTAAATTTAATAAAGTTTAACCATCGAGCAGCCTGCCAAACCAAAGCTTGCATAATAAGAGGCTGAAATGACACGTTAGAAAAATATGAATACCGACGCACCTCTCGAAAGTCATCCATGGGCACCGTTTGTGCCCTCGCATAGCCGGGCACTGATTATGGGCACATTTCCTCCCGGGCCGCATCGCTGGGCCATGGATTTCTATTATCCGAATCCCGGCAACGATTTCTGGAAAATCATGGGTATGATAGCATGCGGCAGTGCGTCGGCGTTCTATGATTCGTCCACCCGCAAATATCGGCTGGACGATATCAGGCTGATGCTGGAACGATGCGGCATAGCTCTTTCCGATACCGGGCGGAAGGTCAGGCGCCTGAAAGGCAATGCCTCCGACAAACATCTGCTTATTGTAGAACCAGTGGACCTTTACGGACTGTTGGAACGCATGCCGGAATGCGTTGCCATTGCGACTACCGGCGAGAAGGCCGCATCGGTAGTGGCCGGGCTCACGGATACCGTGGTGCCGCGCATGGGAGAGCATGTGCTCTGGAACCGGCATGATGCGACGCCGATAGCCATATGGAGGCTGCCGTCGACTTCGCGGGCATATCCGCTTGCGGTGGCTGCAAAAGCCGACCATTACCGCAGATTCCTCGTGGCGGCAGGATGCATTGCTCCTGCCGGGATTGAGGATTGCGGCGGTAACGGCTAATATTCCATCCGACGGTTGCAGAACCGTTGCCGAGGCTGGCGTGTTGTATAGTAAAGCATTGATTCCTACAATGCCTGCATTCCGTACAACCCCTCTTTCCTTTCCGGCTATGAAAGACCTCGACACCCTGCTTTTCAAAGTCAGATCAACCCTCGGCAAGCCCCGATGCGGTTCGCTCCTGATGGCGGCACCTTTTGTGAATGATGTTAAATTCCGGCATTCCGTGGTGTCGATAATCGACTATGTGGCTACCGAGGGCGCCACAGGTGTGGTGCTGAACAACCCCACGGGATATACACTTGCGGAATTGCTCGACGATGAATCGGTGGGCGGCGATGTGCCCGTCTACAGAGGCGGTCCGATAGGGCAGGACAGACTGTTCTTTCTCCACAATCTCGGCACGGCTATAATTCCCGGAGCGAGGGAGTACTCTCCGGGGATGTTCGTTGGCGGCGACTTCGACGCTGTGATTTCCTATCTGCGGTCGGGTTATGCGTCCGACGGCTATATAAAATTTTTCATAGGTTATTGCTCCTGGGCCGACGGACAGCTTGAGAACGAAATCGGCCAGGCACACTGGGCTATTCTGGACACATTGCCGCCGTCGGGGGTATTGTTGTGCGGCACCGGCGACAGCATGTGGCATGCCATGGTGCGCCGTCTCGGCGAAGACTACCGCAGCTGGCAGCTGGTGCCGGCGAATCCCAAGGCCAACTGACAGGCTGGATGTCTTTCCCCGGATGCATGCGGCGAATTTATGATGCCGGGAATTATGATGGTGCAACGTTTAAAATAAGTCAAGTTATGATACGGGCAATGCATCGGATGCGGAAAAATTGCTAACTTTGCACTACTGCAACCGATATATCCTATGTCAGAAAAATTGTGCTATAAGTGTGGTTCTGTGCTTCCCCATGGTTGTGAATACTGTCCCAACTGCGGAGCGCCTGCGCCTTTGTCCGATGATGAAATCAATCGGAAAGCCATTATAGGGCATGGGGTAATTGTGCCGCCGCGCGGGCAGACTATGGCGGACATAAGGGAACCGGCGACCGTGGTAGTGCCGCCACCACCTCCGCCACCCCCTCCTTTTGCCGACATGAATCCCGATATGCCGGTCGACGCCACCGATGCCGTAGTGCACGGTCCGGAGGCTGTGGCCGCGGAGGATGCCACAAGGTTGCTTACCAAAGAAGATATATTGGCAAAAAATGCGAATCCTGCATGTGCAGGGTCCATGGGAATTTCCGAGACCGGAACCATATGCTCTTTACCGGGAACGGCAACCGGACACAAACCTGCATCGGCAGCCGTGAAAAAGCCTTCCGAACCGAAACCCCGGAGAAAAGCTTCCATGAAACCGTGGGGCTGTATCGCCATTGTTTCGGTTCTGATTCTTGCGTTGCTGGCATACATATTTATATATGGTCCCGCCGACAGCGATTCCGACGCGCGGTATATGTATCCCATAGTAGATACGCAACTGCGACAGTCGGCGACCGATGCCGGCAGCGGCAATGTGATTACCGACATACCGTTCGGCGCAAAGGTTGAAGTGCTCGAAAAAACTCCCGAGTGGGCACATGTGAAATACACACCGGCATCCGGAGAAGGAAAGCTGGAAGGCTATATGGCAGCACCCGCATTAATTGAGGAGGCGGATTTCGGACTTCTGTGTTCGATACTGCCCGGAGAGCGCGAACGCCGGCAAATCGGTATGCCGCACCAGAGGCAGGCGCTGATAAATTATTACAGGTCGCATGGGATGGCGCACGGTCCGGAACCCGAATCCGACAGCCGGATGGCCATTGAAGTCCCCGAGCGCTGGATATATCGTATCGGAGAATATCCGGGCAAGGAAACATTCGTGGAGGATTATTTCTACGGCGGAGGAGCTTATCCCGACATGGCCGTGATGCTTACCAACAACCGTACAAACGCCAAAATCGTAATTGTTTATTCATTCGACGATCAGGGGCAACCTGTATTCCGATATGAGCATCAGTGCAGGCCGGCGGCAGTCTATGGTATCCAGAGCATTGTGGTCGACAGCGCTACCGGTCGACCTGTGATCATATGCAATTAAATATCCGGCACACGGCATGAAACGCTATAACATGATAAGAGCAGCAATGGCCATCGCGGCCACATTTGCGGCATCGGCAATGGCTCCGGCGTGTACCTTCGGTAATGGAACGGCTGAAGCATCCGATACGGTGGCTGTGGCCGGCACTCTGCCACAGGCTGAGGTTGCGCACGTGGCTCCTGCCGGAGCTCCGCAGGGGCAGAGGTACATACACATCGACAAGCAGACCATGACACTCTCAGTGATAGCCCCCGACGGCAGTGTAGAGGCAAAATTCGGCTGTGCCACCGGAAAAGTGCCGGGGCACAAGCAGCGGCGCGGCGACATGCGCACCCCCGAAGGGCGATTCACCATATCGCAGATTCAGGACGCCTCGTCGTGGACACACGATTTCGGCGACGGCAAAGGCGTGATTGAAGGCGCCTACGGGCCAAGGTTCATCAGGCTTGTCACGCCAGGGTTCAGCGGAATAGGAATTCACGGCACCCACGATCCCGCATCGATAGGAACCCGTGCCAGCGAGGGATGCATACGCCTGGCAAACGAAAACGCCGATTCGCTCGCCCGGATGGTAACCGTGGGCACAGTAGTGGTGATAACACCCGGCGATGCCGACGATGCCGTGAACGCACAAAGATGAAAGAGAATACTCAAAACACAATATAAACATAAACAACTCAAATAACTGACCATGAGGACTGACCTTAGTTCGCAAATCAAACTCAACCGAATCCCGCGGCGCTACTACGCCCCCGAATCGGAAATCGAAGCCGCAGCTCTGGCAAGGGAAGAGAAACTCGACACCCGAATCAGCGAGACGGCTACCGACGGCGCCGAAGCCGTTGCCGACTATATAGTAAAGCACATCAACCGCTACAAGAGCAAAAAAGGAAAATGTGTGCTCGCGCTGGGCGCTGGTGTATCCACCCACCGCGCATATGCGTCGCTGATTGAAAAATGCAAGCAGGGCCTTGTAAGTTTCAAGGACGTGGTTGTGTTCAACCTTGCCGAATTCTTCCCCGTCGAAGCCGAAGGCCCCAGCGCCTTCCGACGTCTGCAGGATGTCCTGCTCAACCATGTCGACATCGACAAGGAAAACGTATTCACAATCGACCCGGCTGTAAACAAAACCAACATGGCCGATTTCTGTGGTGCATATCTTCAGAAAATCGAAGAGCAGGGTGGCCTCGACCTGGTAGTGTGCGAGATCGGACCCAACGGAACCCTTGCCTTCAACGAACCCGGCACCTCGCCCTCGTCGAGCTGCCGCCTGGTTTCTCTGGGCAATGAAACCCGCCACCAGATATCTTCCGACTACAAGTGCGGCACCATCCCCGCCAACGCCATTACCCTTGGCCTGGCCGACATTGCCAAGGCCCGTCGTGTGGCCGCCATGGCATGGGGCGAGAACCGTGCATCCATTATCCGCAAGACTGTGGAAGAGCAGCCTTCGGTGAAAGTACCCGCGTCGCTGCTGCAGGGGCACCCGCACGTGAAAGTGTTCTGCGACCTTCCCGCTGCCGAAGAGCTTACACGTCTGAGCATGCCATGGAAAGTGACCAATTGCGACTGGGACGACAAACTCCTCCGCCGTGCAATCGTGTGGCTGAGCACCTCCACCGGCAAGCCCATCCTCAAACTCACCGACAAGGACTACAACGACTGGGGCCTCGGAGAACTCCTCGCGCAGTACGGCTCGGCATACAATGTGAACATAAAAATATTCAATGCCCTGCAGCACACCATCACCGGATGGCCCGGAGGCAAGCCCGACGCCGACGATACCTACCGTCCCGAACGCGCCAACCCCTATCCCAAGCGTGTGATTGTGTTCTCCCCGCACCCCGACGACGATGTGATTTCGATGGGCGGCACCCTGCAGCGCCTTGTGAACCAGAAGCACGATGTGCATGTGGCCTACGAGACTTCTGGCAACATCGCCGTGGGCGACGAGGATATGATGCGCTACATAATGCTTATGGACGGCGTTGCCGACCGCTTCGGCATCGACACTCCCGACTGGCAGAAAATGAGCAAGGCTATCCACGAGTTCGTCGAAGCGAAGAGCGCCGGTGAGATCGACACTCCCGAAATCCGTTTCCTCAAAACGAAAATCCGTCAGTGCGAGGCCCGCATAGCATGCTCCTACGTGGGTGTGAAACCCGACCACGTGCACTTCCTCAACCTTCCCTTCTATGAAACCGGAACAATCAAGAAGGGCGACCTCTCGGAGGCCGATGTGGACATCGTGCGCAAGCTGATTACCGACGTGAAGCCTCACCAGATTTTTGTGGCAGGCGACCTTGCCGACCCCCACGGAACACACAAGGTGTGCACCGATGCGGTCCTTGCCGCCGTCGATGAACTCAAGGACGAGGACTGGATGAAGGAATGCCGCATATGGATGTACCGCGGAGCATGGGCCGAATGGGAAATCGACCACATCGAGATGGCTGTGCCCATCAGCCCCGAGGAACTCCGTTCCAAGCGTAATTCCATCCTCAAGCACCAGTCGCAGATGGAGAACGCTCCTTTCCTGGGCGACGACGACCGTCTGTTCTGGCAGCGTGCCGAAGACCGCAACCGCGCCACTGCACGTCTCTACGAGAAGCTGGGTCTGGCTGCCTATGAAGCCATGGAGGCTTTCGTGGAATACAAGCCTATCCGCTGACAGCACCCTCTAAATAATAAATGCCGGACTGCCGCAATGGCAATCCGGCATTTATTATTTATGCCTTGGTTATTCCGCGTACAGGATGTACGAGGCCAGCGGTTCGAGTCGTCCCTGGAGCTGGCCGTTGACAACGCTGAACACGCTGTTGTGTACGGAGTCGGTGTAGGTGCCGTCGGGTAATGCCGTGGGCAGTTTCACCTTCTGGCTCTGGTTGCTGAAGTTGATTAGGGCTGCACCGGCAGCACCCCGGCCGATTTCCACAACCTTGCCGTCGTCGGTGCTTACGATGTTCTCTGGTTTTCCGGACATGCGGTGGCGGAAGTTGTTGACAGCCACCACTTCCGGATGGAAGAACTCATCGTTGCCGCGGGCACCTATCCGGTTGTTGCCCCAATAGTTCTGGCGTGTGCTTCCTGCCGGACGGCTGAAGAACAGCGGATGGCCGGTGGAACGGGCGGTAAGCAGCACCCATCCGGCACGGATCTGGTCGTCGCTGAGACCTGCCGATTCGTGGGCGTTGGCATATGTGTCGTGGCTCTCGACCCATGTCACCAGATTTGTTGCCGGGGCAGGGTTGGCCCAGTCGGTCAGTGTGGGGTTGTAGGCTCCCTGCTCCAGGGCATGGCGCAGGTTGTGGCCGTAGTTGCTGGCTGTCACGTCGATGTAGGCTGCATATTCGGCTTCCTTGACATTGCGGTCCTGAAGCACTTCGCCGTAGATGTACAGGCTGTCGGGCATCAGCAGCGAGAGACCGCGCACACCTTCGGCTCCGGTGGCGATGTCCCAGAAGTTGTTCCGTTCGGCTTTGGGATCCAGCGGGTCGGAGGGCAGGCCGATGTGCTTGGCGGTGTCGTAGCGGAAGCCGCGGGCACCGAGGTTGATAAGGTCGTTTATGTACTGCAGGAAATAGTACTGGAAATCGGGATTCTCCGTGTTCACGTCGGGCAGACCTCCCATCTCGCCGGTAGTACATTCCATGCGGTCGTTCCACTGGGTTATTGGCTTGAAGCCGTTGGCGTGGAACAGATTGTCGTGGCCGCCTACGGCATTGTCGAGTCCGGGAAGCACAGCGGTGTGGTCCACAGCGGTGTGGTTGGGTAGCACGTCCACGATAACGCGTACGCCATATTTATATGCGCTGTCGGCCATCTGCTTGAAGTCGTCGCGGGTGCCCAGCATGTAGTTGCCGATAGTCCAGTCGGTTGGCTGGTAATAGTAGTACCACTTGCCCATGACCGAGTCGCCGGGCTGGCTGAACAGAGCCATGCCGCCGTTGTCGCCGACGAAGCATGCCTGCACGGGAGAGGTCTGCACGTAGTCGAAGCCTGCGTCGGCTATCTGTTTCATGTTTGCGGCTATGGTGTCGAGGCTCCACGACCATGCGTGAAGAATCACTTCATCCTGGGGCGCGGGTTCCCGCGTGGCACCTATGGCTGTTCCGGTGCCGAGCAGGAGCAGGCCTGCTATCAATTTTGCTGTCTTCATATGTAAGTAAGGTAAGTATGAATGGTATGAGACCGCGTGGCGACAACGCGCGTTGTCGCCACGCGGCTGTTCTATTTGAGTCGGGTATATGAGTACCCGAAGCGCTCGGTGGCCGCTCGGTCCAGTTCCTCACGGAATTGCGGAGCCGCAAGGCCGATGAGCAGGCGCGCGCGTTCTGCAAGGTTTTTGCCACGCAGGTCGGCGATGCCGTTTTCGGTCACTACATAGTTGGTCTGGAAGCGGGTGGTAACCACTCCCGCTCCCGGAGTGAGCACAGGCTTGATTTTGTTATGCCCCTGGCGGCTTGTGGAAAGCATGGCCAGGAACGACACGCCGCCTTCGCTGCGCGAGGCTCCGTAGACGAAGTCGTGCTGTCCGCCGATTCCGCTATAGATGCGTGTGCCTATGCTGTCGGCGCAGATCTGGCCGGTGAGGTCGATTTCCAGACATGAGTTTATGGCCGCCACACGCGGGTTGGAACCGATGATGAAAGGATCGTTGGTCCAGGCCACATCCTTGAACACCATGTCGGGATTGTGGTCCATGGCTTTGTAGAGAGCCTTTGAGCCGAGAGCCAGCGAAGCCACGCTTTTGCCGGGGAAAACTTTCTTCAGCGAGTTGTCGATGATTCCCTTTTCAAGCAACGGGAGCACGCCGTCGGTCATGGCCTCGGTGTGGAGTCCCAGATGCTTGTGGTTGTGGAGCGCCCGCAGTACGGCGTTGGGAATGCCGCCTACGCCAATCTGGAGTGTGGCGCCGTCGGGGATGTGCTCGGCTATATGGTTGCCGATGGCAATCTCGTCGGGGGTGGGCTCAGGTGTGGGAACCTCTACCAGAGGGTCGTCGACGGCCACGGCGGCAGCCAGCCGCGAGATGTGTATCACAGGGTCGCCGTAGCTGAAGGGCATGTTGGGGTTTATCTGCGCAATCACTGTCTTGGCACACTCTACCGCAGAGGTGGCGAGGTCGGCCGATACACCGAAGCTTACATAGCCGTCGGCATCAGGCATCGAGCAGTTTATAAGCGCGACATCCACCGGACATATGCCCTGGCGGAAAAGGGAAGGCACCTCGCCGAGAAACCGGGGGATGACGCTCCCGTAGCCTTCGCCTATCCAGCGCCGCACGGAGTTGGAAACGAAGAAACTGTCCACCAGGAAAGATTCCCTGAACTCCGGACGGCAGTAGGGAGCTTCGCCTTTGGCGACTGCGAAAGCCACATAGACCGTGACATCGCGAAGTTCGCCGCCGCGCCGCGCCATGGCGGCGACAAGGGTTTCAGGGATGGAGGTGCTGCCTTGTATAAACACATGATCGCCGCTTTTGATAAGGGCGGCGGCGGCATCGGCGCTCACATATTCAGGCTTGTTCATCGGCGAATGCTTTTAGTCGTTGTGCGAGGGTTTCGAAATCTTTGTCGTCGGCGAGCTTCGACACGCATATACGCAGTCCGTGAAGCTTGCTACCGGTGCCGGGAAGGGAAATGGAAGCTACGCCGTGGCGCATGAGTTGCCGTTGCAGGGTTTCGCTGTCCATATCGCGGTATCCGGCAGTGAAGAAGAAGCCGTCGCTCACCGGCTCGCCGTCGTCGGTGTCGTACACCAGGTGGAAACCGGCGTCGGTGAAAACGGTTTTGGCTTTCTCGCAGCGCGATTTGTATTCGCGGCAGTCGTCGACGAAATTGATATGGCCGTCGGCGGCGGCATCGAGCATGGCGGCCATGGCTTTCTGCGCGGAGTGGGATACGCCCGAAGAAACAGCATATACGATGCCGAACACGTAGGCATCGCCGAAGGCGGGCATCGCCAGGAAGTTCTGAAGGGTGGTGTAGCGGCGGTCGTAGACGCTGGGACTCATGCATACCAGGGCGACACGCTGGCCGGCATAGCTGAATATCTTGGACGCGGAAAGCAGGACAACATAATTGTCGGTGTAGCGTCCTACCGTGGGTATGAAAGGCTCCACGAATGGCGTGCCGCAGTCGCGGCGGAAGTCCATGCCCATGTAGGCCATGTCTTCGAGCACTATGGCATCGTATTTGGTGGCGAGGCGTCCGATAATCTCAAGCTCTTTCTCGGTCAGGTTGGTCCATGCAGGATTGTTCGGGTTGGAGTAGAGTATGCCGGTCACATTTCCCTTGGAAAGGATGCTTTCGAGTTTCTCCTCCAGCGCGGCACCGCGGTAGTTGTAGATGTCGAACGACGCTTCCTTGAGTCCTACGAGTCTGGCCTGCAGATGCTGGGGCGGAAATCCGGGATTGAGATATAGCATGGTGTCCTTGGCCGGGTCGCGGAACGACAGCAGTAGCATCATGCCGAAGCTGCCTTGCATAGAGCCTACCGATGGAACTATGCAGCGTGCGGGAATGTCGAGGTCGACAAATGCTTTCAGAAAGCGGCTTGCGGCGTTCTTGAGTTCAGGCACGCCCATGATGGGAGGATATACGGCTGGCACTCCGTTGTCGAGCGCCTTGTGCTCGGCAGCGATGCCTATGCTGTTTGGCGGCAGTCCGGGATTTCCTACTTCCAGATGGATGAACGGTTCGCCGGCAACACTTTCGGCGGCTCCGCACACTGCCACAATCTGACGGATGGTGGCTTCGCTGAGCGATTTTATATTCAGACGGGACATTATGTCGGCCATCTGCAGTTCGGTCAATGGCAACATGGGTCAGTCGGCAAGAAGTGAGCAGTTGGCACCGGCACGGTAAGCCTCGAGGTTGGCGTCGACTATCTTGTCGCCTTTTGGGGCGAAGTGTGCTATGAGTGCCTGCTTTATTATTTCGGTGTCGATTTCGAGATATGGAGATGCCGCACCCAGCAGAACGATGTTTGCCGAGCGGGGGCTGCCGCAAGTGCGTGCGATTTCGTCGGCGTTGATGAGCAGCGCGCGTGCGCCGAATTTTTCGAACCGGGCAGCCACAGCTTCTTCGGCAGGGTAGTTGTCGATGTTCACAAAGGGCACCGAATTGCTTATTATGCGGCCATCAGGTGAGAGGAAAGGCAGATAGCGCAGCGCTTCCATAGGCTCCATGGAAATTATCATGTCGGCAGAGCCTTTGGCTATAAGGTCGGAATGGATGGGTTCGGAGCTTATGCGCAGATTGCTCTGCACATCGCCGCCGCGCTGGCTCATGCCGTGCACTTCGGCTTGTTTGAGATACAGACCCTGATCCAGAGCTGCAATGCCAAGCACATTGGCAATGGTGAGGATGCCTTGGCCGCCCACACCGGCGAGTATGATGTCTTTCTTCATGTTGTTGGCGCTATTTTGTTTTGACATGGCGACGGGCGGTCTGGATGCACTCGCGGACGGATATTATTACCGACAGACCTTTATGGTCTATTTCGCGGCGGAACAGTTCCTCCATCTGCCCTACGTTCTTGGGCAGGGAATCGATGGTGTGCACATGGTCGGGATCGGCTCCCAGACCGAGGCATATCTCGCGCAGTTTTCCTGTGCCCTGACTATCCTGGCCGCCGGTCATGCCGGTGGTGAGATTGTCGGAAATGATAACGGTTATCGGACTGTCTTCGTTGATGGCGTCGAGCAGACCTGTCATTCCGCTGTGTGTGAATGTGGAGTCGCCTATGATGGCCACCGAAGGGTGCTGGCCGGCGTCGGCGGCACCCTTTGCCATGGTGATGGAAGCTCCCATGTCCACCACGGTGTCGATGGCGCTGAACGGTGCCAGATATCCCAGTGTATAGCATCCTATGTCGCCGAACACTTTGGGCGATGGATAATTCGAGAGGGCATTGTTGAGAGCATGATACACGTCGCGGTGTCCGCATCCCTGGCATAATGCCGGCGGCCGGGGAACCACAAGTTCGGGAACGGAGTCGCCTGCCTGGGATTCGATGCCGAATGCGGCGCGTACACTGTCGACATTGAGTTCGCCTGTCCGGGGCAGGTTGCCTGAGAGCTTGCCTATGATGGCTTTGGCAGGGGTATGGAGGCCGCGCAGATGTTGCTCGATGACCGGCTGGCCTTCCTCTACAACCATTATGGAGCTGCATTCCGCGGCAAGTGCGGCAATGAGTCTGTCGGGCAGGGGGTATTGTGCGATTTTCAGCACCGGGTATGGGCACTTGCCTCCGAATGCTTCCATCACATAGTTGTACGCGATGCCCGACGCTATTATGCCGATGCTTTTGTCGGGGCCGTCGATGAGGCGGTTGAAAGGCGATTCTGCGGATACTTCGGCCAGATTTCCGTAGGTTTCGATCAGCTCGGGATAGCGTCGCTTGGAATTTACGGGCATGAGCACCCACTGTTTCTTTTTCTGGGGGTAGTGGATTTCGCATTCCGGTCTGGCTTCGGTGTCTATTTCCACGACTGCCCGTGAGTGCGAAAGGCGTGTGACCAGGCGCAGCAGCACCGGCAGACCGCTCTTTTCGGACAGTTCAAAGCCATAGGCAGCCATATCGTAGGCTTCCTGCTGGTCGGCGGGCTCGAGCACCGGCAGCATGGCGAATGCGCCGTAGAAACGGCTGTCCTGCTCGTTTTGCGAAGAGTGCATGGAAGGGTCGTCGGCGGCTACTACTATGAGCCCGCCGTTGGCCCCGGTCATCGCAGAGTTCACGAAGGGGTCGGCAGCTACGTTCAGCCCTACATGTTTCATTGCGGCGATGGCGCGCTTGCCGCAGAACGACATGCCCAGGGCTTCTTCTACAGCTGTTTTTTCATTGGAAGACCAGTGGGAGTGGATGTTGCGTTCCTTTGCCACCGGATTCTGCTGCACGAACTCGAGGATTTCGGTCGACGGTGTGCCGGGGTACGCATAGGCGCCGGATAGTCCGGCGTTGATGGCACCCAGAGCGAATGCTTCGTCGCCCAACAGGAGGATTCGTTGTTTCATGGTATGGTTTATGGGGCTTATGGTGTGTTTTTCGGTTATTGTAATTCGGTCTGAATAATGGTTACACGGGGATTACCAGCATCGGCACGTCGGTCTGGAAAATTATCTTGTGGGCAAGGCCTGGATTGAACAGGCGGCTGAAGGCGTTGCGGCGCCGGTTGGGCGACACAATGAGGTCGAAGTTTTCTCCGGCCTGCATTGCTGCGAAAGCCTGTTCGCAATCGTCGCGGCTTACCGGCACGCTGACGAAGTGGTAGTCGGTGAAGTTGTCGCGGCAGTAGTCGCTGAGTTTGGCCAGTGCTTTGCCGGTGCCCGAGTCGGAGAACCGGCGGCGTCCGGGAACATGCATTATGGTCACTTTAACGCCTTTGCCGCCGAACAGCCGGTACATGGCATCGATTGCCAGAATGTCGTCCTGGTCGAGGTTGCTGAAGAAAAGGATGTTGCGTGGGTGCAGCGATGTGCTCACCGCTACCGGCTCGGGCACGGTAAGCACTGTGAAGCGCCCTTCGTCGAGCACCTCGGCGGTGATGCTGCCGATCATCTCCTTTTCCTTTTTCTGCGCGCCTCGTGTGCCCATTACTATGAGTGAGGGCATAATCTGGCGTCCGTAGTCCACAATGGCGTCTTCGGGGACGCCTTCCACTACTTTGGTGATGTATTTCACCGGAGTCATGGCGCCGGCCTTCATGGCGTTGCGTACCCGTTCGGCGAAGTTGGCCATCAGTCTCTCGCTGTTGCTCTCCATCATGGCCCTTGCTTTCGGGCCGCCGACATCGTAGCTGAAACTGTCGGTAAGCTGTATGTTGGAGGCTATGTAGGGGTCGATGTAGCTGTAGAGTATGTGAAGGAGTGCCTTGCTACGTGCGGCAAGCTCTGCGGCCACAGCCACGGCCTTGAAGGAAAGCTCGCTGAAGTCCACGGGCACAATCACGGCGTGCTGGCTTCCGGTTTCGCCAGAGAACAGTTCCTTGTTTTCCACGATTCTGAGAGCCAGAGGCAAATCTATCTCGGGAATTCTCACACGAACACCCGACGACAGCCCTGGAACTTCAAGGTTGACGTTGTGCAGTTCCACATTTATGCCCTCGGCTTCGAGGAGATTGCGAAGCGCGATGGCTTTGTCGTAGGTGTGGATGGCAAGAGTAATCAGTCGTGGCATACTTCTGGGGAGAAAAGACAAGGGACGCGGTCCGGGAGGCCGCGTCCCCGTGTAGGGTCGTCTGTACGGAAGCCGACAGCCCTTGTCAGGAAAGTGTGTTATTCGTTTTCCTGGCTCTGGAGAATTTCCACGGCCATGTCGTAGATAGTGCTGTCGTCGAGAACCACGATTCCACCATCGGGTCCGGGCTCTATATGTACACCACAGTTCTTGCCGAAGTCGTAGTTGCTGCCACCGAAGTAGTTACGAACAGTTTGTACCGTGGTGTTCAACCTGTCTGCGATCTTGTGCATCGAGCCGTCGGGAAGGCGGTCTTTAAGACTCCGAAGCTCGTTGAAGGTGATGGTCTTGGTCATATCGTATCAGTTTGTAGGGTGAAACTTAATGGAGTGTTGTTTTATGCCTCTAAGTTAGCTGCATTTTCTATATTGAACAAAAAAAACCGTGAAAAAGAAAAATGTTTTACAACATATTCCGGTCTCATGAGAATCGCGCCCTCGCTACCGGACGGTTTAATTTGTTGAGCGTTCGTTGTGTAGGCTATCGACCGTAGCGGTATGGGTCGTGATATTGCCAGAACAGAGTGTCGGAGGCAGGATGGCGTTCTACGGCGTCGAAGGTTGCAAGGGCGCTGCGCAGCACCATGCGGACAGGCATGGGTGCGATATCCATCGTGGCCTCGAACTGGCGGCGAGTGGCGTTCACTACATTTTTTGCCTTGCTTTCCTGGCCGGTTTTCATATAGCTTATCACGGCCGCTGCGGCTGCGGCAGCTCCCTTGAGCGGAATCTCAACCAGTGGAGTGAAGTCGCGCAGCGAGTCGGCTGCTCTGGCGGCCATTGTGAACTTGGCTCCTGCAAAATACGCTTCTATCAGGGCGCAGGTGTGGCTCACTGTCAGCAGGCCGCGGGCGGAACTCATTTCCAGAAAGGCTGCGAGCGAACGCATGGCGTTGTTGAGCAACAGAGTGTTCACTATTTCGTCGAGCGTGTCCTCATCGAATCCTTCGGGATGCAGGGCGTAATATGCTTCGACATAAGGAGCGCAGCCGTCGGCGTTGGTGAACAGAAGGCGGCGGAGGGCATGGAAATCGTCGGGGTTCCTGTCGAGATATGCCTTTACTATGTCGACGCCTTCCTGAGGTCGTCCGGCATGCATGGTCAGGCCGCAGAGGTAGTCGACGAACTCGAAGTTGTCGGGTTCGTCATCCACCATCGCCTTTATCATAGGTATTGCATCCGAGGCAAGATAAGGCGCGTGGCGTACCACTGCGTCGCAGAGCCAGAGTGCTGCATTGTGGTCGTCGGCGGTGAGCGCTTTCGCATAGTCGAATGCACTGCGGGCCTCTTCGGTGTGGCCCGCGCGGGCATGAGCCTTGAAAAGAGCACCCCAGTAGCTCACGGCGAACGGCTCGAGTTCTATGAGTTCGTCGGCGAGGCGTATGCCGGTGGCGAAGTCATCGCGGCTGTCGGCTTCGTTGAGTATTTCATAAAGCAGCGATGGCAGGAATGAAGTCTTGGCGCGCAGGATATCGAGGTTGTCCAGCAGCCATGGATACATATCCATGTCGATGGCCAGGTCGACGAGCCTTATGGTCTCCTCGTCGGAGAGCAGGTCGTACTGGCTGAGCAGGAATTCGAGTGCCGCCACAGCCTTGTCTGGCTCGGGGCGGTTCACTTCGAGGCGTACTATGTCGGTTAGTGCCGTCGAGATGGTCGGGTTGTCGGCCAGGTATGCCTTGGCCATGGCATCGCTGTCGTCCTCGTCGAGGTATAGCAGGGCGCGTCTGTCGGCAAGAGCAAGACTTTCGGGGTAGAGGCGTGCGCCACAGCACAGCACCTCCACCCTCGCATATGCGTCGTCGATGTCTCCGGCGTAGTCGAAAATATCCACCAGCTCGTCTTCGTCGAAAAATCTCTCGGTAATAGGTTTGCTGAGTGATTCGCGGAAGCGCCGGTAAAGGTCGTCGCGGGAAACGCCATCGTTGGAGTTATAGCTCATTCAACTGTTTTTCTGTACTTTTTCCCAGGTATCTTTCAGGGCTATAGTGCGGTTGAAAACAAGATTTTCCTCAGTGGAATCGGCGTCGGGAGTGAAATATCCGATTCGCTGGAACTGGAATTTTGTTCCTTGTGCTGCCTGTGAGGCGATGAACGGTTCCACTTTCACATGCTCCACCACTTTGAGCGAGTCGGGATTGAGCAGTTCGCGGAAGTCGCGTTCTGTCTCCGCTGCCGGGTTCTCCACGTTGAACAGACGGTCGTAGAGTCTCACCTGTGCGTCGACGGCATGTCCGGCGCTCACCCAGTGTAGTGTGCCCTTGACCTTGCGGGATGCTCCGGGCAGTCCGCTGCGTGTTTCGGGGTCGTAGGTGCAGTGGAGCTCGGTGATGTTGCCCTGCTGGTCCTTGACCACATTCTCGCAGCGTATGATATAGGCACTCTTGAGACGGACTTCTCCTCCCGGTGCAAGACGGAAGAATTTTTTCGGAGGATTTTCCATGAAGTCGTCGCGTTCGATGTATATCTCGCGGCTGAACGGCATTTTGTGTGTTCCTGCGTTGGAATCTTCCGGGTTGTTTTCCATCTCGACCTCTTCTACCTGGCCTTCGGGATAGTTGGTTATCACCACCTTGAGGGGATTGAGAACGGCCATGCCGCGGGTTGCCACGCGGTTGAGATCGTCGCGGACGGCATGTTCGAGCAGGCTTACGCTGTTAAGGGCTTCGTATTTGGTGTATCCGATTGTATCGATGAAGTTACGGATGCTGCGTGGCGTGTAGCCGCGACGGCGCATGCCGGAGATTGTAGGCATACGGGGGTCGTCCCAACCGGCTACAAGACCTTCCTTGACCAGCTGCAGGAGCTTGCGTTTGCTCATTACAGTGTATGTGAGGTTGAGGCGGTTGAACTCGATCTGGCGCGGGCGGTAGCTGCTGTCGGCGAGTTCGTCGACGAAATAATCGTACAGCGGGCGGTGCACGACAAACTCCAGTGTGCATATCGAGTGTGTAACGCCCTCGAAGTAGTCGCTTTGTCCGTGGGCGAAGTCATACATGGGATATACTTTCCATGTTGTGCCGGTGCGGTGGTGGGGCGTTTTTATGATACGGTACATTATGGGGTCGCGGAAATGCATGTTCGGCGAAGACATGTCGATTTTCGCGCGCAACACGCGGCTTCCTTCCTCGAATTCGCCGGCGTTCATGCGCTGGAAAAGGTCGAGGTTTTCCTCCGGCGTGCGGCTGCGGTAGGGACTGTCGGTGCCGGGTTGCGTAGGAGTGCCTTTCTGAGCTGCAATCTGTTCGCTGGTCTGGTCGTCCACGTAGGCTTTGCCTTCTTTTATGAGCCTTACAGCGAGGTCGAACAGCTGGGGGAAGTAGTCGGAGGCATAGTATTCACGGTCGCCCCAGTCGAAACCGAGCCAATGGATGTCGTCGCGGATGGAGTCGACGTATTCCACGTCCTCTTTCACTGGATTTGTGTCGTCGAAACGCAGGTTGCAAGTGCCTCCAAAGCGTTCTGCGATGCCGAAATCCATGCAGATCGCTTTCGCATGGCCGATGTGGAGGTATCCGTTGGGTTCCGGTGGAAAACGTGTATTTATCCGTCCTCCGTTGCGTCCGGCCTGAAGGTCGTTCCACACCTCTTCTTCCACGAAATTCATGCTTCTAGCCTTGGTATCTTCCTGTGCGGTATTGTCTGCCATAATGGTGATGTTGTTGCTGTTGTTTAAAATGCAAAGTTAAATAAATTTTATGGGTTGCGAATCGACAAAGTCTGAAGTGTCGCAAAAAAAATTGCAGTCCTGGTCGGGCTGCAATTTTCGGAGAGTGATATTTTTTTTTCGTAGACTATTATTCTTCGACTTTGTCGGGGTCGTCGACTTCCGGATCATGGCGGGGGTAGGTGAGTCGCCAGATCACTATTTTGCCGGTGTAGGTGTAGATGTTGTCCTCGTCTTCATACACGTATGTTCCGAAGAATTCGGAGCCGTCTTTGAATCCGGCGGGAACAGTCCACTCAAGAGAGGGGTTCTCGGTGTTGAGTTCTACAGTCTGGCCGTCGGGAGTGGTGAGTGTGCATTTGTTGACAAGCTGGCCGGGAGTGAAAGTAACTTTCACATTGTCGCCTTCGCGGACGATGAGCTCGTTGGTGTATTTCTTTACCTTAACTTTTTCTTCCTGCCCGTCTTCATTAAGTACGGGTTCGCCCTGTTCGTCGAGTTTCAGGAAAGAAGCATCCGTACGGGCGGGGTTTTCAGAGGAACGGGCTGTGCACTCGTTGTTTAGATCCGTTGCGTCGAGGCGGAGCTGTTTGATAGAGTAGTTGGTCTTGGAATCATCGCTACAGCTTCCAAGAGCCAGCAGGAGTGCGCCAAAGGCAGCAAAAAGCAGAAGTTTGGCCTTCATTTTTTTATCCCTAATTCGTGTCGGGCACAACTTTTTAATACTCTAAACCCACCTTCGCGGGCAGAATGGTTTATTGTTACTACTTTTCAATATGTCCATCCTATTATGGGGAGAGGACCATAGGTTCAGTTTGTCGGTGTTGATGACATTTCTATTTTGCAAAGTTAATAATAATCCAATAAGTCCGACAAATTTTAATGAAAAAATTAAACCGAATTTCATTATTTTCTTTCCAGGTTGTTTTGCGATGGTTCGCCCGATGGTTCCACAACGCTATGGAATCGTTGTGTGGTGCCGAGAATAAGGATATTATATAATAATGACGGCTTTTCTTGTTGTTAATATAAGTTTAAGCTATGGGAAACCGCAATGTCTATAAATGGTCGTTGATTGAGCGTATTACAGTTGCCCTTCTGAGTTTCGGGGGTAACATTGTTCTTACGCGCATGCTCACTACGGCCGATTTCGTCCTTCTGGCAATGATTGCCATATTCACGGCTGTGGCCTACGACATATCAAGCTGCGGTATGTCGGACGGTCTTATCCATAAATCGAATCCTACAGGCGATGACTATAGCACTACGTTTGTATTCAATAGTGCAATGGGGCTTGTGTTCGGGCTTTCCTTCTTTTTAGGTCTCCGCTTGTGGCGGATTTGTTTTGGTTGGTGTATGTGAGCTTGTGCGGCCTGCATATTATCTTGCAATCTGTTCCAAGATTTTGAAGCGCCCGGCATAGCCTGCAGCAGTTTAGGTTAGCCGGGCTTGAATTTCTTGACCGGCTATATTAGCCTGCATGGGGCGCGGCTTGGTTTATACATGGTAAAGACGCAAAAAATTAATTTAGAAGCTTGTATGGAGTAATTGCAGACGCCCGGTTAGGTATTTTTAACGCGCATGGAGCCTGCTTTGGCTGCATTCGCTTGGCCGGTTGGGCGAAAATGGCTACTTTTGCGTTAATGTTCTGAAATCAATTTTGATTCAAATTAATAAACCTACATATCTATGAGCCTGAACATCATTGTCCTTGCCAAGCAGGTGCCCGACACCCGCAACGTAGGCAAAGATGCCATGAAGGAGGACGGCACCATCAACCGTGCAGCCCTTCCAGCCATCTTCAATCCAGAAGACCTCAATGCCCTGGAGCAGGCCCTCCGCCTTAAAGAAACCCATCCGGGAAGCACAATCACACTTCTTACCATGGGCTTGCCCCGTGCCGCAGAAATCGTCCGCGAAGCAATCTATCGCGGTGCCGACAGCGGAATCGTGCTCACCGACCGCGCTCTCGGCGGAGCCGATACTCTGGCTACTTCCTACTCGCTCGCGCAAGCAGTGAAAAAAATCGGCGACTACGACATCATTCTCGGCGGCCGCCAGGCTATCGACGGCGATACCGCGCAGGTCGGTCCCCAGATTGCCGAAAAACTCGGTATCCCGCAGGTTACCTATGCCGAGGAGATACTCGAAGTCGCAAACGGAAAAATTACCGTGCGCCGTCGTCTCGAAAACGGTGTGGAGACCGTTGAGGCTCCCATGCCTTGTGTAGTCACTGTAAACGGCAGCGCCGCTGAATGCCGCCCCCGCAATGCCCGCCGGGTAATGAAATTCAAAAATGCAGCATCTCCTTCCGAAATGGCAAAACTGCCGGAAGATCTCGCAGCACGCGTTGAAGCCGCTCCTGAACTGCAGATCAAAGAGTGGGGCGCCGCTTTCGTAGATGCCGACCCGGCACAGATTGGTCTTCCCGGTTCTCCCACAAAAGTGAAAGCCATTGAAAATGTGGTATTCACTGCTAAGGAAAGCCGCCGACTCGACAATGACGACGCACAGATCGAAGAACTTGTCAAAGAACTCATCGCCAACCATACCATAGGCTAAACACACACCCATTATGGCAGACAACAACAATATCGTAGTCTACTGCGAATACGACGAAGGCCATGTGGCCGACGTAAGCCTCGAACTCCTGACAAAAGGCCGCGTGCTTGCCGACAAACTGGGCGTAAAACTCGAAGCCCTTGTAATCGGCGACAAGCTCGACGGAATAGAAAACGGACTGTACCCCTACGGCGTGGACACCGTGTACAAGGTGGCCGACAAACGCCTCTATCCCTATACCTCGAATCCCCATTCGGCAGTGCTCATCAAGCTTTTCCGCGAAATCAAACCGCAGATTTGCCTTATGGGAGCAACCTGCATCGGCCGCGACCTCGGACCCCGTGTCAGCTCGTGCCTGCACAGCGGACTCACCGCCGACTGCACAGCTCTGGAAATCGGCGACCACAAGGATCCCAAGACCGGAACTGAATACACCAACCTTCTCTACCAGATCCGTCCCGCTTTCGGCGGCAATATCGTGGCCACCATTGTCAACCCCGACTGTCGTCCGCAGATGGCTACCGTGCGTGAGGGCGTGATGAAAAAAGAGGTCCGCGATCCCGAATACCGTGGCGTTGCCATCGACCTTGATCCTGCGAAATATGTCGACGACACCGATTTCGTGGTTGAGGTAATCGACCGCCACATCGAGAAGAGCAAGGTAAACATCAAGAATTCCCCCATCATCGTAGCCGGAGGTTATGGCGTGGGCAGCAAGGAAAACTTCCAGCTGCTGTTCGACCTTGCCGCCACCCTCGGAGCAGAGGTTGGCGCCTCGCGTGCCGCTGTGGATGCCGGATACATCGAACACGAACGCCAGATTGGTCAGACAGGCGTTACCGTGCGCCCCAAACTCTATATTGCTTGCGGTATATCCGGCCAGATCCAGCACATCGCAGGCATGCAGGAAAGCTCCATAATCATTTCCATCAACAACGACCCTAACGCCCCCATCAACACTATCGCCGACTATGTGATTACCGGCGACATGGAGGAAGTGGTGCCCAAGCTCATCAAGTACTACAAAAAGAATTCCAAGTAATGGCAAACTTCTATACCGACAATCCTTCGCTCCGCCATCATCTTCAGCACCCGCTGATGCAGAAAATCGTGGCGTTAAGAGAACGGGACTATACCGAAGCCCAGACCTACGATTACGCTCCACGCGATTTCGCCGATGCCATGGACAACTATGACAAGGTACTCGAAATCGTCGGTGAAGTGTGCGGCACCACCATCGCAGCCAATGCCGAGGCTGTGGACCACCAGGGAGCTTCCTGCTCCGACGGTCGCGCCCACTATGCCGACGGTACTGTGGAGAATCTCGACCTGTGCCGCAAGGCCGGTCTGATGGGCATGTCCATGCCCCGTCGTTTCGGCGGCCTGAACTTCCCCATCACTCCCTATATAATGGCTGCTGACATAGTCAGCCGCGCCGACACAGGCTTCGAGAACCTCTGGGGACTTCAGGACTGCGCGGAAACACTCTATGAGTTTGGCGACGACGACCAGCGTTCGCGCTACATCCCGCGTGTATGCCAGGGCGAAACCATGAGTATGGACCTCACCGAACCCGATGCCGGTTCCGACCTGCAGAGCGTAATGCTCAAAGCCACCCAGAAAGAGGATGGCACATGGGTACTCAACGGTGTGAAACGGTTCATCACCAACGGCGACAGCGACATACACCTCGTGCTTGCACGCTCCGAAGAAGGCACCAAGGACGGCCGTGGTCTGTCGATGTTCATCTACGACAAGCGCAATGGCGGCGTTACAGTACGTCGTATCGAAAACAAGATGGGCATCAAAGGTTCGCCCACATGCGAACTGGTGTACAAGAACGCGCCCGCCGAATTGTGCGGCTCCCGTCGTATGGGCCTTATCAAGTATGTGATGGCTCTCATGAACGGCGCACGCCTTGGCATCGCAGCACAGAGTGTAGGCGTTAGCGAACTGGCATGGCGCGAAGCCCTCCAGTACGCCAAGGATCGCCGGCAGTTTGGCAAGGCTATCATTGAGTTCCCTGCAGTGGCCGAGATGCTCTCGGTTATGAAAGCCAAACTCGACGCATCCCGCAGCCTTCTGTACGAATGCGCACGCTACGTCGACCTCTATAAGGTGTATGAGGACATCGCACGCGAACGCAAGCTCACACCGGAAGAGCGTGCCGAGATGAAAGAGTACACCCGCCTGGCCGATGCCCTGACACCTATCGCCAAAGGTCTCGGCAGCGAATACTGCAACCAGAATGCCTACGACTGCATCCAGATTCACGGTGGTTCCGGCTTCATGAAGGACTATGCCTGCGAGCGCATCTACCGCGACGCACGTATCACTTCCATCTACGAAGGAACCACACAGCTTCAGGTCGTAGCTGCTATCCGCCACGTCACAACCGGCACATATGCGAGCCTGCTGGAAAGCTATGCCGCCAAAGGCTTCCCCGGAAACCTCGCGCCTATCGCCGACCGTCTGGCCGAGCTTACCAAATCATACACCGCTGCCGTTGAGAAAGTGACAGCTGTAGGAAATCAGGCATATCTCGATTTCATGGCACGCCGGCTTGTAGAGATGGCAGGCTATCTGGTGATGGCCTATCTGGTACTCCTCGACGCAAAGACCAACGAGGCGTTCTGCGATTCCGCTGTAGTATACAGCAACCTGATTGCATCCGAGGTTGCGAAGCATGTGGAATTCATCGACAGCTTCAACCCCGAACAGCTCGCCGCCTACGGCATCTGACTACTGGCGACACAGAATATCAAGGGTTGTGTCTCATAAAGGCACAACCCTTGAGTTTTTTTCGGCATAGTTGGTAGAAATATCGCATCATTTGCCCATGAGCCGGCGATTTTATCTATTTTTGTGCTGAAGTCACACCGACAATCACTACAAATTATGAAATTATACATCAAACTTCTCTCCCTTGTTGCTGTAATGGCTTTGTCGATGACATCCTGCGACAAAGACAACAAGGACAATCCTGTCATCACCGAGCAGACATTTCCGAGCTTCTACGCATCGGTCAACGATCTGTCGAACGGAGTGTCGGCCCTGTACTCCAACGTGTCCTATCTGGTGTATCTCAACTACAGCACCATGCGCGCCGAAGTGCATATCAGCGGCCTGAAACTGCCCGACGGAACAATATATCCCACTCTCAAGCTCACGGATATAGCCTGGAGAATCGATTCCGACCAGTGGAAGGTGATTTCCGGAAAATCGCTTATTCCCACAGTGACAGGCTACGACAACCTGCCGATGTTCTCTTCTTTCGAGATGAAGATTTTCGAGCGTGTGCTTGACAATCAGGGTTCCGCTTACTATTCGCCAGGTGTGAGCGTTACATATACACTGGACAGCCGCTACCGTGTGGCATCTGCCAATCCGCAGCAGCTGCTCTATGGCAGCACCGAGTCGACTTCGGCATCCGGCAAAAAATTCGAGACGAATGTTACGGAATATATAACCTCGTTCAATGTCGACACCCGCACGCTGAAGATCAGCATGAACAATGCCAAGTTCGAGGAGGGCATGCCGATGTCGCTCAACATCGACCTTTCCAATATTCCTGTGACATTCATGGGCTCGCAGCTGCATTTCGACGTGGATGCCATAACACCGAGTATCGGTGGCACTCCTTTCGAGGCATTCCCGATTACCGACCTCAAAGGCTATATCGACCCGGCCACCGGTCTGCATTTCACCTTCCACTGCAATCCGCGCACAACCGTTGAGTCGTACGACGTGGAGGTGGACTGTGAATTCGACGATATTCCAGGAGAAGCATAATACCGCAATCAATAAAACGTAACGACCCGGCCACTATCGGTGGCCGGGTCGTTACGTTTTATTGGTAGTCTGCAATCAGACGCCTTTGATGAGGTCGTCGTTGTCGAAGTAGTCGATACGCATCGCACGGCGCACTTCGGCAAGAGTTTTCGCCGCGGCTTCGCGGGCAGTCTCCGACCCGTGGCGCAGAATTTCGTAAACTGCGGGAATGTCGGTTTCCAGTTCGCTGCGGCGGTTTCTGATTGGCTCGAGTTTTTGCTGAAGGATGGAGTCAAGGAATTTTTTCACCTTCACGTCGCCGAGACCTCCGCGACGGTAGTGGTCCTTGAGTTCTTCCAGGCATGAGTAGTCCGGCCAGAAGCGCTGGAAGTCTTCCGGGGTGCAGAATGCATCGAGATAGGTGAACACGGTGTTTCCCTCGATTTTTCCGGGATCGGATACTCGCAGGTGGTCTGGATCGGTGAACATGGTCTTCACACGCTTGCTGACTTCGTCGGCAGTATCGGAAAGGTAGATGCAGTTGCCGAGCGATTTGCTCATCTTCGCTTTTCCATCGGTTCCGGGCAGGCGCAGGCAGGCGCAGTTCTGAGGAAGAAGAACCTCAGGTTCCACAAGGGTAGGACCATAAGTATTGTTGAAGCGGCGGACAATTTCGCGGGTCTGCTCAATCATGGGCTCCTGGTCTTCGCCTACGGGCACGGTCGTGGCCTTGAATGCGGTTATATCGGCGGCCTGGCTTATGGGATATGTGAAGAATCCCACAGGTATGTTGGCCTCGAAGTTGCGCATTTTGATTTCCGTTTTCACGGTAGGGTTGCGCTGAAGCCGCGATACTGTTACCAGATTCATGTAGTAGAACGAAAGCTCGCACAGTTCCGGCACCTGAGACTGGATGAAGATGGTGCTCTTTGCAGGGTCGATACCGCAGGCAAGATAGTCGAGTGCCACCTGGATAATGTTCTGGCGCACTTTTCCCGGATTGTCGGCGTTGTCGGTCAGAGCCTGGGCGTCGGCAATCATTATGAAAACCTTATCGAATTCTCCTGAGTTCTGCAGCTCCACGCGTCGCATCAGCGATCCTACATAGTGCCCGAGATGAAGGCGCCCTGTGGGGCGGTCTCCGGTTAAAATGATTTTTCCCATTATGTCTGCTTGATAAATAAATACAAAGTTACGGATTTTCTGCCTGTGCCTGCGGCAGCATTGCCAGAAAATCGTCTTCGCCGATAATGGCAATACCGAGTTTGCCGGCCTTCTCGAGCTTGGCCGGCCCCATGTTCTCGCCGGCGAGAACATAGTCGGTCTTTTTTGAAATGCTCCCGACGTTCTTGCCTCCGTTGGCCTCAATCATGTTTTTATACTGTTCGCGGCTGAATCGGGTGAAGACACCGCTTATAACGAATGTCTTTCCTGCGAGGGCATCGCCTTTGGGGGCATCAGCTATTTGTGTTTGCATGCTCAGCCCTGCCAGTCGCAGGCGCTCCACGATTGCACGGTTCTGATCGTCGGCAAAGAAGTCGGTTATCGCCTGGGCCATACCGGGTCCTACATCGTCGATGGCGCACAGGCTTGCCTGATCCATGGCCATGAGCGTGTCGATGTCGCCTGCAGCACGTGCTATCTTTTTTGCCGAAGTTTCTCCGACACCGGGAATGGATATTGCGAAAACAACACGCTCGAATGGAACATCACGGCTGGCGGCAATGCCTTCGATCAGTCTGGATGCGCTTTTGTCGGCAATCCCCGGGAGGCCGCGCAGCATGTCGGCCGACAGGGAATAAAGGTCTGCGGCATTATTGATCAGCCCGTTGCGCACCAGCATGGCCACGGTCTCCGAGCCGAAACCGTCGATGTTCATCATCCTGCGGCCCACGAAGTGTTCTATCCTGCCGACAATCTGTGGGAAGCACCCCCGGTGGTTGGGGCATATCCAGGCGGCTTCGCCCGGACGCCGTGTCAGTTGTGTGCCGCATGCCGGACAGTTGGTGACAAACTCTACGGGAGCGGCTTCGGCTTTGCGCGCTTCCAGAACCACGCCGGTGATTTTAGGGATTATCTCTCCGCCTTTCTCCACATACAGAGTATCGCCGTGGCGGATGTCCAGCGCCTTCATAATGTCGGCGTTGTGCATCGATGCACGTTTTACCATTGTTCCCGAAAGAAGCACCGGCTCAAGGTTGGCAACAGGGGTTATCGTGCCCGAACGCCCTACATCGAAGCTTACGAAGCGCAGCGGGGTGGCGACACGTTCTGCAGCGAACTTATATGCTACAGCCCATCGCGGCGACTTTGCCGTGAAGCCGAGATTCAGCTGCTGGCGCAGTGAATCCACTTTGAATACAAGACCGTCGGTGGCAACCGGAAGCTGTTTCCGTTCCGAGTCCCAATGTGCTATGAAGCGGTCCACTTCCTCGAGGGTGCTCATCTTAGCCATCGCTCCGGAGATTTTGAACCCCCATCGCCTTGCGGCCTGCATGTTGTCGTAATGGTTGTCGTAGGGCAGATTGTCGCCGAGCAGATAATAGAAGTATGCGTCGAGATTCCGTCGTGACACCTCTGCCGGATTGAGCAGTTTCAGAGTTCCGGCGGCCGCATTGCGCGGATTGGCGAACGGAGCTTCCCCTTTGGCAAGCCTCTCGTTGTTTATGACCTCGAAATTTGCGAACGGCAGCACGATTTCGCCGCGGATTTCGAAAAAGTCGGGATAATCGTCGCCTTGCAGCTCGAGAGGAATGGAACGGATTGTGCGTGCGTTGGCGGTTACGTCGTCGCCATGTGTCCCGTCGCCACGTGTCACGGCACGGACAAGATGTCCGTGCTCATAAACGAGCGAGATTCCCGTTCCGTCGAATTTCAGTTCGCCAATTATTGCGAATTGCTGGCCATACAGGGCATCTCGGATACGGGCGAACCATTCGTCGACGTCGTCGATGGAATATGTGTTTGCCAGCGACAGCATAGGGTATATGTGATCCACCTGGCTGAATCTTTCGGAGATGTCGGAACCGACACGCAGGGTGGGGGAGTTGGGATCGTAGCTTTCGGGATGCTCGGCCTCGAGCTGTTCGAGGCGTTCGAGCAGGGTATCGTACTCCCGGTCGGATATCTCCGGGGCGTTGAGCACGTAGTAGTTGTGGTTGTGCCTATGGAGCTGGCTGCGCAGACTTTCAATCAGTTTGATGTCGTTATCCATCAGAGTGATTATTTAATCGACGCTTCCTTCGGGATTGCGCTCGAATTTTACATAGCTCTGGGGCGCGGGGGTGTATTCGGGATTTCCCCAGAGTGTGCTGGAAATCATGAGGTCGGCACTGGCACGGTTGCAGGCGATGGGTATGTTGTGAAGGCGGCACTGGCGCAACAGCATCTGTATGTCGGCCTCATGAGGCTGTGCGTTGAGATCGTCGATGAGGAACACGGCCAGGTCCACCTGATGGCGTACTACAAGAGCCGCTATTTCCGCATCGCCGCCCATGGGGCCGGAGTTCATGCACTGGATATCGGCGCTTACACCGGAGGCGTCGAAAGCCTGTCGGATCAGCCCTCCGGTGGTGCCGGTACATACCAGTTTGTGCCGGCTCAGATATTCGGCGTTGTATTTTGCCCAATCGACCATGTCGGCCTTGCGGTTGTCGTGTGCTACGAGTGCTATAGTGAGTTTTTCTTTCATGATTCTGTAATGTTGTGAAAAATATGTTCAGAGGCCCTTGATTCTGTCGGGATTCCTTGCTGCGAATTCCTTCCACGATGCCGGACCTTTTGGCAGCTGGGGACGCGAGCTTTCATAGTAGTGGCATAGAGCGGCACCCAGGGCATCGGTACTGTCGAGCTTCGGATGCATCTGTTCCTGCGGTATGCTTAGGATATGCCTGAGCATCTCGCGGACCTGTTCTTTGGAGGCGGCGCCGTTTCCTGTTATGGCCTGTTTGATTTTTCGCGGCTCGTATTCGGCTATCGGCACCTGACGCGAGATTGCGGCAGCGATGGCTACACCCTGGGCACGGCCGAGCTTGAGCATTGACTGCACGTTTTTGCCGAAGAAAGGAGCCTCAATGGCCATTTCGTCGGGGCAATATTGCTCAACGAGCATTGTAACGCGTTGGTAGATACGTCCCAGCCTGGTATAGTGGTCGCCTATTTTATCGAGTTCAATCACGCCCATGGCCACCATATGCGGTTTGTTGCCGCATATGCCAAGAATGGCATAGCCCATCATGTTGGTGCCGGGGTCGATGCCGATTATTACTCTGTCCAGATTGGATACAGCCTTGTCCATGTCAGTCGATGGAATCGAGCAACGACGTGAACAGGGCCACCGAATATCCGAAATCGGAGAACAGACGCGGACCGAGAACATTGTCGAGATGCTGCTGGAAACTGTCGACGGCACACTGTGTTTCTGCCTGCATCTGCACGGCATAGGTGTGGGCCTGCGGATTTTCAGTTTCCCGCAGGCGGTATATCAGGGGGGATTGCAGGCCGCGTTCGGTAGCTGCGGGGACATATATTTCCCTCAGAAATTCCACAAGACGTGGCGCAGAAGCCTGGTCGGCTGCGAATGTGGTGTTATGGAGTATCATAGGCTTTTTCTTTTTACCGCTCTTGCGGCGAAATGGAAATGCCGCAGTATTGTGGCGAAAGTCCCGTAGTATGTGCACATTATGGCGAACCGTTCGCGCAACGAGCGCCAGCGGTTGCGGGTTGTAAGTCCTCCGTCGAGATAGTCTGTCAAAGGTTCATGGTCGATGAAAACATTGCGGCGCGAATGCTGCAGGCAGCGGATGCACCATTCGTAGTCGGCAGAGAAGCGGTAGCGGAGATTATAGAAACCGGTGATGTTACGCAGTGCCACAAATGACTGGTGGCATACGAGCATTCCATCGGCAAAAGCTCCGAGAGTGAGTTCGCGAGGAGCCTGCAGATGGCGTGGCCGCGGGTTCCGGCCGCGGTCGTCGACAATGATTGTCTGCCCGTAGATTATTCCCGGAGCGTTTTCACTTCCGGCAGCTTCCGCCAGCAACTGTAAAGTCTGTGTGCTGTGGAATTTGTCGCCGGCATTAAGAAATATCAGATATTTTCCCTCTGCCTTCGAAATACCTTTGTTCATTGCGTCGTAGAGCCCTTTGTCGGGTTCGCTGTATATTTTTCGCAGAGGATTTACTGTGGCCTCGGCGATAGCGAGGGTGTTGTCGGACGAAGCTCCATCGATAATCAGGTGCTCATAGTCGCGGCACAGCTGGCTGTCGACACTCTCGATAGTCCGTGCGATAGTGTCGGCAGCGTTGAATGTCGCTGTTATTATTGTGAACAGAGGCGATGCTGGCATTTCAGATGGATGAGTTGTGGCAGTTGCCGATGAGCTCGTCCAGTTTGCTTTGGAGTCGGTCGTCGTTTATTTTAACACGCAAGGTCTCGCCAAGTTGCTTCGATTTCATTTTTTCATTGATGCAACCGCTGAAGTTGGCTTTGGTGCCGGCCTGTGCGAGTTCCCATGCAAAGGTGTTTGCCGCCGGCAGTTCGAACAGACGCTTGGGCAGGCTGCCGATGTGCGACTGGTCTATCTGGGCCAAGGGATGTGCCCGTCGCCAGAGGCTGTCGCTGTTGTCGGCAAGCAACTGTACCAGAATATCGTCTTTGTCGGCTATTGTGGCGAAGAGCAGTCTGTAGTCGGCCGAGTAGGAGAATATGCTGTTGTCGCCACGCTCGTAGATTTCGGCGAGGGGAATCTTCAGGGCTCTCCGGTCCTCGAAGCCTAACACGAGAAACGCATCGCGCTGTTCGTGTGGTATCACCAGCGAGAGCAGTGTGCTTGGCTCGTTGTCCTTGTATGTGTCGATGCTGCTGAACATCATCTTGTTGTCGTCGATGAAATAGAGGTAGCCTTCGGGTTCGGTGTATCCGTCTTCGAAACTGTGGAGGACATTCGGCCGCCATGCGCTTGTGGCGATTCTGTTGGCGTTGGCGTTTTTCTCTTCGGCAGCGGCGCTATTGTGTGTTTCTTGGGGGGAGTCTGTCGGTTGCTCAGCTGCCAGAGGCTGCTCGGACTGTTGCTGTCCCTGTTGTTGCAGCGCATTGGCCTCGGCGGCGAGAAGGGCTTCGGCATGTGTTCGTTCGAGACGTTGGATGCGTCGTTCCTCCACGAAGTCGTCGATGTCTTTTCCGTGGTATTCTCTTGTGGCCTGACCACTCTGGCGCACGAACAGCCGGTTATCGATAAACACCGGTTCGAGGCTTTCGTTGATGGACACCGCCACGACGTCTTTTTCTGAATCCGGGTCGCGGCCGATGGTTATCTTGCGGGCCACTGTGGGTTCGAACACCTTGTTCACCACATTCTCGAGGAATACACACAGAGTGTCGATGTTGGGAACGGATGATGTGATATTTTCGAATCGTGCCTTGTGCCGCTCCCAGTATTTGAAGTCTTCTCGAAGACCGACGGCATAACCGTCGTTGTTGACGCCGATATACAGTTGTCCGCCGGAAGCATTCAGCATGCCTGCGATGCGGCTCATGATGTGGTTGAGCTGCTCGCCCTGCGCTTCGCGCATTTCTTCGCCGGGACCCGTTGCGGGGAATACCAGCGATGTCTTGAACTCCACGTACTTGCTTTCGGTTCCGTAGTATTTACCACGCTTCGTTTCGCTGTTGACGTTGAGTTTCTCCATTATTTTCTCTTTCAGGGTGGCGGCGATTCCGGAGTCGCTTTCGGCATCGTCTTCCTCGAGCATGTTGTACGACAGCACCATACGGGCTATGCTGCCTTCGAGTTCGTTCGAAGGCGAGTCTGCGGTAGCGTACAGGCGATGGTTGTTTTCCGGTTTTCCGAGCCAGGACACCATTTCCAGACGGTGGAAAATCATTCTCAGCATAGGGTCGTTCTTGCTGAGGTCGCGCAGCCGTTCGAGAGCTTCGGCATCGACGCGCCGGTTGGTGGCATAGTACTGGTGCTGGACAAGCAGAGCCGCGTGCGTTTCCAGTTTGGACGCCAGTGCGGTGTCGTCGATGGCCAGAGCCATAAGCCGGGCATAGCGCAGATAATCGTAGGCTTTAAGCAGCTCGCGGCTGCCGATGGCGCCGAAACGGAGTATCTCTATTATTTCGCGCACTTTGTCGGCGCTGATGAATTCCAGAACGTCGTCGCTCACCATATCGTCGTCGCTTTCAGCGTTGTCGGGTTCTCCGGCATCCACCTCGCCGATTGCGTTCATGAGTTTTGCAAAGGCGCGGGTTTTGTCGAACTGGTCGTTGGAATCGTAGCTTTCTCCGGTGATGTATCCTATTATGTTGCCCTGGGTAGAGCCGCTGTGCAGCCGGAACCGTACTATTGTTCCCGGTTTCAGATTGCGTTTTGTCTCGCTGTCGTCGCGAAGGTACAGCCCGATACCGTCGTTGCTTATACCGCTGTATCCTTGCGGATTTGTGCCGGTGACAACGGCAAGATACTCGTCGCTGAAGTTGAGCACACTCTGGATATAGTTGTTCACCTGATCCACGAGGTTGAACTGATATATGCCGTTTGTGATTCCGGTAACCTTTGCAAAGAATCCGAGAGAGGAGCCGTCGGGGGCCTTGTAGCTTTCCTGCGAGGGCATTTTCAGGTTGTAGTTCACTATCGAGGAACGTTTCACATATCCTTTGGCTTCCACGATTCCTTCGTGCTGGATGTGGCAGTTGAATGTGGGGTCGTTGTCGTAAGGGTCGCTGACTGAATCGATGGCAATCCATACTTCCTCACCGACAACCGCGTTCCTGAGTTCTGTGGTCTCGGTCTGTTCCGGGGCGGTCTGGAACATTGCAGACTCCACCTGTTTCCACCAGTTGTTGTGGTCGGCAAGCCTGGTTTTTGTTCTCGACAGAGGCTTTATGCCGCCGACATATATCTGCGGGTGAAGCCACGACATCACGCCGTCGGCGATGCCGCGTTCGATTATTCCCTGTTTACGTTGCCGGCGGTCGGCGGCTCGGCTCAGGCTTATGCCTTCGGAGCTGATGTTGATGTCGACAAGGCCGTTGCTGAAACGCGGTGTTCCTTTTATGCGGGAGAACACATCGCCTTCGGGCATGATGGTGGCTTTTGTCATCATCATGTTCGGTTCGCGCAGCTGGCGGTATTCCAGCCGTTCGAATTCGGCGGCTCCCATCAGGGATATGAATGCTTTTGTGAGCAGGTCGTCGGTCTTTGTGGGGCGCAGCAGCGATATGTAGCGGTAGTACAGCGAGCGTGCGAGTTCGTGGTCATCGTCGCCGCTGAGTATTATCTGCAGTGCAAGAGCTGTGATTACGGTTTCGAGGCGTGCCTTTTGTTCCTGGGATTCGGCCAGAGGCAGAGAGTCGATGTCGCTGCGGGTCTGGCGCACGTATATCTGGAACTGTTCCACGAATGCCGGTCCGAAAGGTTCGCGGTTCCAGTTTTCGAGTTCGCGGCTGAAGATGCTTTCGAAAATGCGGTTCAGATAGCTGCTCACTTTCTCGGGATATACCCTGAAGATAAGCATTAGCACACCGAACTGTTCGCCCGGGTGGTATAGGTAGCCCGATTTTTTAAGTTTGTCGAACAGCCCTTCCACGAAATCGTCCTCGCTGTTGTCCTCCAGCAGGCGGCGTGCCCGTTGGAACTGGACGAGATTGTCGACCATCCTTGTAAGCTGCTCCTGCAGGGGGCGCCGTTGGTCGTAGGTGGTTGCGGTAAGGTAGTTGGAGCCTTCAAGCAGGAACAGTACAAGCTGTTCGATGCTGGCAAGCACGGATTTTACAATCTGGCGCCGGCCTGTCTTGTGTGCTTCGACAAACCAGGTGCTGAGGCGGTCGGTGATAATTGTCGATGCCGACAAAGGCCACCTCGGGTTACGGTTCTCTATTTCGGCACGCACGGTCTCGAAATCACTGGAGAGAAGCATGGCATGGAACACCTTGCGCATGTCGGAGCGCAGCGCGGCACCCTCGAAAAGCTCTTCAGGCGAGAAATAGGGCAGTTTGGACACATCGTTCACACGGACTACCTCAAAGCGCTTGCCGCTGAGAATCTTGAATTTGCAGCGTATCCGCTGGTCTTTTGCAAGAACGTCGACAAGTTCGGAGACACGGAAATAAATACCGTTGTCGTCGCGCACATAATATGGTTCCGCTTTGGGATTTGTGGGAACATTCACCACTGTGCAACCGAAACTTTCGCCTCTGGCGTACATGTCGGAATATAATTCGCTCACATAGGTGCTTATGGCGTGGGCAAGAACCGGAAGGCCGTTCTCGTCGTATTCCTTCACGCGGCATTCCAAAGTGCGGGGATGGGGGCGCTTCGGGTTACGCTGGAAGGCGAGTTTGGGAAGCGTGGTGGTGGCAGGGCCGTCGGGGCCTTGCACCTCAATTGTAAACAGTTCGTCGGAAGGAAGTCCGGGGCGGACTGTAAATGTGTAGAATTGACCAGGTTGATAAATCATGATTGTGTTGTTGTATTATATTGCCGGCAGCACCGGCCTGTTTCCGGCCGGTGCTGTCGGTTGGTGATTTTAAGCACGCTTATTCAAAGATTGTTCAGAAATTCTGAGGCCATTGCTGCATTGGCTGGCGCTCGTTGGGGTAGGGGTCGGGGCCGTATTTGTTGTCGGCATCGCTGGGCGTTACAAACCATACGAGCATCCATATCACACCTCCGAGTATTGGGAGAAAGCCGAGTCCAATCAGCATCAATCCCGATGAGACATTGCCGGAGAGCAAATGCGAGAATGTGGTGAATATACCGGTTATCACGAGCGCATAGCCTATCATGACAATGCAGTAAAACAACAGAAGCCATTTTCCGGAACGGCCTATGTCGTGCAGGCGGCGGCAGCTGATGGCAATCTGCGGCACCATGATTGCCAGTGAGAAAATCATCCCGGGGATATTTGCCCTAAGCCCTATGCCGATGAACGATGCGATGTCGTATGGGTTAAAATCCGCAGGATTAATCCGGATGAACAGGCTGCTTGCCACCTGGATGATTGTACTGATTACAACCATTCCAAGATACGCCCACCAGAATTCGGCGCGGGTGGCACGTCCTTTGAAATCGGCATACTTTTTGAAAAAGAGAGTGATGGCCTCTATGAAACTGACATTCATGATAAAAATGTGTTTAATGATGCAGACAACAGCCCGCGCTACAAATATAGTGATAATATTTGATAATATTCGACGAAAAACAATAGCTGAGGCTGTCTGAAAGCCTGTTTTTATTGGCGAAGCCGCTTTTGTTGTCGGGTACTGTGCTTATTTAAGCGATATTGACGGGCGCTCCAGCAGTGAGCTTGCCATGGTGTCGGCGGTGTGGATCAATGGTGCCAGCGGCGATCGCTTTCCGGCCTGGCGATAGAATTTCTCGTCGTCCTTTGAAAGATTCCAAGGGCCCATGTGCCATCGGATTGCACATAGTTCGTCGTCGCTCAGGTCGAGGCCGGAGCGCAGCAATATCATGGCCGATTTTTCGCCGTGGCCTACAGGAAAATTCTCATCGTGGATTTCGTAGATTTCCTGGGCTTCATACACGCCTATTTCGTTACGGCGCTTGCGCACGGCCCTGACATAGAGGTCGGTTTTGCACACATCGTGGAGCAGGGCGGCAATGGCAACGGAGTCTTCGGGCAGCTGTGCCTCGATATCGGGCCGCATGGCTATCGCTGTCGAACGTATGGCCATGGCTGCGTCGTACACGTTTAACGAGTGGGCGACAAGTCCGCCAGGGTAGCTGTAGTGCCCGGCCGACGATGCCGGCGCATCGAAAAATCCCATGTCCTGAAGGTCTTCGAGGACATAGTCCATGTTTTCGCGCGCGGTGGCTGTGAGAATATTGCAGAAGCGTTCTTTGTTTTCTTTGTTGTTTTCTTCGTTCATATGCCGTTGGAGTTCTACAGAACCGGGCTTAGCAGGCGCAATACCGATTCCGCGATTTTTTTTGAAAGCCGCCGGTTACGCCATTCAGCGGGATGCACCCTGCGGCACATCACGATGTCCTTGCGGAACTGTTCGGCGGAAACCTCGTTGGCCTGGCGGCTGTAGAGGAAAAGGTTCGCTTCGAAATTGTAGTCGAAACTGCGGAAATCGAAATTCGAGGAGCCGATGCTTACGAATTCATCATCGACAAGCACGGTTTTCGCGTGCATCATCCCCGCAGTGTAAAGATAGATTTTTATTCCAGCGCGCAGGCATTCGGTTATATAGGATGCCGAAGCGTGGGTGAGCATGGCGGAGTCGCTGTGTTCGGGAATCATTATGCGCACGTCCACATGTGCCAGTGCCGCGCTCTGCAACGCCTTGAGCAGACCTTCGGTAGGCAGGAAATAGGGGGTCTGGATGAAGATACGGCGCCGGGCGTTGGCAATCACTTTCTGGTATGCCATGGCAATGTTGCTCCATTGTCCTGTGGGACCCGAGGTGAGCAGCTGTGCTCCTGCCTTAACTGTGCCTTGCGTATGGTCATCGTTCACGCTGCCGGTTGTTACGTCATCGATAAGTCCGCCGCCCGTGAAATTCCAGTCCACGGCAAAGGAGTACTGCATCGCGGCAACCACCCCGCCGGTTACACGCAGGTGTGTGTCGCGCCAGAAACGTTTTCCCTGCTTGCCCACGGCATACCGGTCGGCTATGTTCATGCCGCCGATATATGCCACCTTGTCGTCGATTACCACAATCTTGCGGTGGTTGCGCCAGTTGATTCGTGTGCCGAGCCATGGAAATGTTACCTTGAAGAACGGAGTCACGGACACGCCTCCGCGGCGCATGCGCTTGAAAAATGCGTTGGATGTGCTGAAGGAACCCACGTGGTCGTAGATCACCCTCACAGCCACGCCGGCAGCGGCGCGTTCGATGAGTATGTCGGCTATTTCGTTGCCGGTGTCGTCGTCTTTTATTATATAGTATTGGAAGTTGATCGACTTCGTGGCCTGGCGCAAATCGTCCTTAAGAGCGTCGAATTTCTCTTTGCCGCAGTGAAAGATACTTACGCTGTTGCCCGGGTAGTACTGTGCGCCGGTGAGGGAGCGTCCGAGGTTGATTTGCTGGACAGACTCATTGGAGAGCCCTTCGCGCCGCGGATCGGACTTTACAGCCTTTTCCCGGCGTCGAAGCCGCCGGCGGTTGCGGCGGGAAATCATGCGGGTGTTCTTTATGTTGCGGCCGAAGAACAGATATAGCACCAGTCCTACCACGGGCAGCAACAGAAGAACCGTAACCCAGGCGAGACTTTTCACCGGGTTACGGTTTTCCGACAGTATTATTATTATAATCAGTATTGTGGATGCAAGGGCAATCCAAAGCAAAGCTGAATATATCCAGCTTAATGAATGTAATTGCCCAAGAACATCGATCATAGGCTCAGAACTTCTCCTCGAAATTCATTTCATCGAATCCTTCGCTGTCGAATTCGTCTTCGTTGTAGCTGTCCGAGCCGTAGAAATCCTCGTCCATGTCTGAAGTTGCGGCTGCTGCTGCTTTGGTTTCCACACCGGCGTCGAACTCGTCCATGTCCATTATTTCCACAGGCGCCTGCCCCAAGGAAAGGGAGCACACAGGGTCCTTAAGATTTTTGCCCGGCTCCATATTGGTCATTTCGATGAAGAACGAACGGTCGGTCATGTAATCGAATACATATATAAGACGCTGCCCCTCGTCGGCAATGAAATCGCCAAGTTCGCTGTCGTCCATGAGCCACAGGTCCTGGTCGTCTTCGGCTCCCATGTCGGCATAGGAGATTTCTTTTTCTTTCTCCCAGTCGCGGTTGCAGAGGAAGAAAGAGCTCAGCTGTTCCTTGTCGTATCCCACGCTTTCGCAAAGGACGTTCTTGAAATCGAGGAAGGTGCTGCTGGCATCGATTTTGATTTCGCGTTTGAAATTATCGACTTCGTCGGATACAATTCTGAAAGTGAATATCATATGAAATGCGTATTGCGATCTTTTACGTAATTCGGTTCTGCCGGGATGCGATGTCCGTGGCATTGACCTTGCGAATTTAGCAACTCTCCCACACCGATGCAAATAAATCACATTCTAAAAATGGGAAAACATGGTGCATTTCATTCCGGAACACTGTTCCGGGCCATTCCTGGCGGGTGTGGCGGAGCAGGGCAGTGAACGTTTTGTCACCCTGGCGGCAGGCCTTGCGGCTTGTTAAGAACATGCCGCCGATACTTTTTTGCATTTAGAGACAAAAAAACTTGCCAATATGATTTTTGTTGCTAATTTTGCCGTCGGTAGTTACAGCTACAACGGCATGGCTGCCCGAAACAACTAACGGAAACCCTAACAACCAAATCTATCACCAGTGCAGAGCCGCACAGCCAAGGCCGCCGGCACAATGCACGCCTCAACCAACACATCGTTATGGATATCAATCAAATCATGGCCAATCTTGAGGCCAAACATCCGGGCGAGAAAGAATATCTGCAAGCCGTTCGGGAAGTCCTGATGAGTGTTCAGGATGTCTACAACCAGCATCCCGAATTCGAGCGTAACAAAATTATCGAGCGCATGGTCGAACCCGACCGCATCGTAACCTTCCGCGTTACCTGGATCGACGACAAAGGCGAAGTACAGAACAACATCGGCTACCGCGTGCAGTTCAACAACGCCATCGGCCCGTACAAAGGCGGCATCCGCTTCCATGCATCCGTAAACCTCTCCATCCTTAAATTCTTAGGCTTCGAACAAACCTTCAAAAATGCGCTTACCACTCTGCCTATGGGCGGTGGCAAAGGCGGTTCCGACTTCTCTCCCCGTGGAAAGAGCGACCGTGAGATAATGCGTTTCTGCCAGGCATTCATTCTGGGTCTGTGGAAGAATCTCGGTCCCGACCGCGACGTCCCCGCAGGCGATATCGGTGTAGGCGGACGTGAAGTAGGCTACATGTACGGCATGTACAAGAAACTCGTAAACCAGCACGACGGAACGTTCACTGGTAAAGGTCTCGAATTCGGCGGCAGCCGTATCCGTCCTGAGGCTACAGGCTTCGGCGCCCTCTACTTCGTTCAGAACATGCTCAAACAGCGCAACGACAAGATAGAAGGAAAAACAGTAGCCATCAGCGGTTTCGGCAATGTGGCATGGGGCGCTGCCCTCAAAGCTACCGAGCTGGGTGCCAAGGTTGTCACCATCTCCGGCCCCGACGGATATATCTATGATCCCGCCGGACTCGATATGGAGAAAATCAACTACATGCTGGAGCTGCGTTCTTCCGGCAACGACATCGTGGCTCCCTATGCCGAACGTTTCGCCGGCTCTGTGTTCCACGCAGGACGTAAACCCTGGGAGCAGAAAGTGGACATCGCATTGCCTTGCGCTACCCAGAACGAACTCAACGGCGACGACGCCCGTCAGCTCATCGCCAACAACGTCGAGATGGTTGCCGAAGTGTCCAATATGGGCTGCACACCCGAAGCCATCGACGCTTTCATCGAATCCCGCACGGTATATGCTCCCGGCAAGGCTGTGAACGCCGGTGGTGTCGCTACATCCGGTCTCGAAATGAGCCAGAATGCCATTCATCTCCAGTGGGGTGCCGAAGAAGTGGACCAGCGTCTGCACACAATCATGACCGACATCCACACACAGTGCCTGGAATACGGTGTGGAACCCGACGGCTACATCAACTACATGAAGGGCGCCAATATCGCCGGCTTCATGAAAGTGGCACACGCCATGATGGGCCAGGGCGTAATCTGATTCCTTCCGAATAAAAGATACCCAACCGAAGGGGGCTGTGGCATATGCGCCGCGGCTCCCTTTTCGTGTTGTCGTTCATTGCAATCCGCTTTTCGATGAACAGAGTGGGGGCTCTGGCTGTTATATCTTTAACATAATCAAAATACGACACAATGAAAGATATAGGCATATTCTACGGCTCCACAACCGGAACCACCGAAGAGGTGGCACATAAGCTCGGCAAACTCCTGGGCGTATCCGACGAGGACATCCACAACGTGGCCGATACCGCACCTTCTGTCCTGGGCGACTACCGCCTGATGGTGCTGGGCAGCTCCACATGGGGAAGCGGAGAACTGCAGGACGACTGGTACGACTTCCTCGACGGTGCCGGCGCTCTCAACCTCAAAGACCATAAAATGGCCATCTTCGGTCTGGGCGACGAAAGTATGACCGATACCTTCTGCAATGCGGTTGGTGAAATCCGCAAGAGAATGGAACCTACCGAAGCTGTGCTTGTCGGCGAGTATCCTGCCGATGTATATGATTACGAGCATTCCGAAGCCACCGACGGAAACACGATGTACGGCTTGTTGCTCGACGAAGTCAACCGCCCGGAAATCACCGACAAGCGCCTTGCCGACTGGGCTGCAATAATTAAAAAAGCTTAAGGTGCATCTCGGCAAGCCATTGGCTTCGTGCAGCCAATGAATTAATCTGCTGAATTTTATTTCATACGAAAATAGTAGCGCAGGCTCCCGCGGAATTATACGCGGGAGCCTGCGACGTTGTGTCTTCGCCCGACAAATGCTATCTTTGCACTGGCCAATGCCTTTTGTTGGCTTGTGTTAGAAACAATGATTTCGCGTATAATCGACGAAAAGAACGTACGCCTGGCGAAGGCGCTTATCGACAAGGCGGACAATATACTCATAGTCTCGCATATGTCGCCCGATGGCGATGCCGTGGGTTCGGCATTGGCGGCGTCGCACGTGCTCACATCTCTCGGCAAGGAAGTCAAGATTCTTGTACCGGATAATTTTCTGGGTCAGCTGAAATGTCTTCCGGGAGCAAAGGAGATAGTGATAGCATCCAAGTATCCTGATTTTGCCCGGCGGCTGTTCGACCGTGCCGGTCTGGTTCTTTGTCTGGATTTCAACGAACCATCGAGGATTGGCAGCCTCAAGCCACTGCTTGAGGAATGCAAGGCGCATAAAATCCTGGTAGACCATCATCTGAATCCCGATTTGGAGGCAGATGTGATTATTTCCCATCCGGAGATGGCCGCTACCGCGTATCTTCTGTTCCGCCTTCTCTGCAGGCTGGAGCTGTTCAACGAGATTGACAAGAACGCCGCGCAATGCATCCTTGCCGGAATGATGACCGATACCGGCAACTTCTCCTACAACTGCTCCGATCCGGAACTCTATACCGTAGAGGCCGAGCTGATAAAGAAAGGCGCGGATAAGGAAGCGCTGTGCCGCGAACTTTTCGGAACGGTATCGGAGAACTGCATGAGGCTCAATGCCTATGCCATTCTTAAGAAGATGGAGGTTTTCTCGGAGTTTTCGGCGGCGCTGATTACGCTCAGCCGCGACGAGCTCAACCGTTTCCACTACACCAAAGGCGATACAGAAGGTCTTGTGAATCGTCCGTTGTCAATTCCAGGAGTCAGATACAGCGCTTTCATGCGCCAGGAATCCGACTGCATCCGGGTGAGTATGCGCAGTGTTGGCGATTTCCCCGTAAACCTTGTATGCTCCGAACATTTCGATGGAGGCGGACATCTCAATGCTGCCGGCGGCGATTATCACGGCACTCTCGAAGAAGCCGCGGAATACTTCCGTAACATTTTGAAAGATAATAAAGAAAAATACCTCAGCTGAAAAGCCGATGAAAACACTCCGAATACTATCACTAATGGTGGCGGCTCTGGCGTTGGGCGCTTGCGACGACGACCAAAGCTATGCCAACCTGCTCAATATTGAAAACCAAAGTGTCAACAATTTTCTGGCCGACCAGACCGTTGAGCTTGAAATACCTGCCGACACAGTGTTCATCACAGGCCCTGATGCGCCATATTACCGTATCGACGAAGACGGCATGCTCTACATGCAGGTGCTCGATGCCGGAACAAAGGGCAACAAAGTCAAGGACAACGAGCAGATCTATTTCCGCTATACCCGCTATGCGCTTGGCAACTATAAAGATGGCAAACTGCCACAGGGTGGCGGTAACAACCTCACGCTTGTTCCTTGCTGGTTCCGTTACAACAATTACCAGCTACAAGGATCGTACCAGTGGGGTGCGGGCATACAGAGACCGCTGGCCCTGCTGCCCGTCGATTGCCGCGTGAATCTTGTTATCAAAAGCCAGATGGGCGTAGTGGAGGAGCAGACAAATGTGCAGCCGTTCCTCTACACCCTCACATACGACCGTCCGGCAATCTGAAGAAATAAAACACAACCGTCTATATTCATCTGTTATGACACTCATTAAATCCATTTCCGGTATCCGCGGCACAATAGGCGGAGCCGCCGGCGATGGTCTTACACCCATCGACATCGTCAAGTTCACTGCTGCCTTCGCAGCCTTCACGGCACAGAACACCACGCGCCCCGGGCGCACGATAGTGGTTGGCCGTGATGCCCGCCTTTCAGGCCCTATGGTGAAACAGCTTGTCATAGGCACACTCACGGGCATGGGCTTCGATGTGGTCGACATTGACCTTGCCACCACACCCACCACCGAACTGGCGGTTACAGGCGAAAATGCTTGCGGTGGTCTTATTCTCACGGCTTCACACAATCCACGCCAGTGGAACGCCTTGAAGCTTCTTAATGAGAACGGCGAATTCCTCAACGCAGCCGAAGGTGCCCGTGTGCTTGAAATGGCCGCGGATGCCGATTTTGAGTTCGCCCCGGTGGAACGTCTGGGCAAAGTGTACACCAACACTACTTATACACGCCGGCACATCGAGCAGGTGCTCGCACTGGAAGCCGTCGATGTGGAAGCTGTGCGCAATGCCGGATTCAAAGTGGCTGTCGATGCAGTGAATTCGGTAGGCGGATTTGCAATTCCCGAACTGCTTGAGGCTATGGGGGTCGAGAATGTCGTGCGTCTGAATTGCCAGGCTACAGGCGAGTTTGCCCACAATCCCGAACCTATCCCCGAAAATCTTACCGACATAGCGGCTCTGGTGCGCGAATCTGGTGCCGACGTGGGCTTTGTTGTCGATCCCGACGTCGACCGTCTGGCCATTGTCTGCGAGGACGGAAATATGTTCGGCGAGGAGTACACACTGGTATCCGTCGCCGATTATGTTCTGGGCATCACTCCCGGGCCGACAGTGAGCAATCTGAGTTCGTCGCGCGCTCTGCGCGATGTCACGGCCGCCCATGACTGCACTTATTCGTCGGCAGCGGTAGGAGAAGTCAATGTCACTACCGAGATGCGTCGTACCGGTGCGGTAATCGGTGGCGAAGGAAATGGCGGAGTCATATATCCGGCACTCCACTATGGCCGCGATGCCCTGGTGGGTGTGGCTTTGTTCCTCACCCTGCTGGCCAAAAGCGGCAAGACGGTGAGCGAACTGCGCAAGCAATATCCGCAGTACAGCATCTTCAAGACAAAATTCCAGCTCAAACCGGAACTGGATGTCGATGCCATTTTGTGCGACATAAAGACAAAGTACGCAGCAGAGCGCATCACCGATATCGATGGTGTGAAAATCGATTTCGAAAATTCGTGGGTGCATCTGCGCAAGAGCAACACAGAACCGATAGTGCGTATCTATGCCGAAGCGCACACCGACCGTGAAGCCGAGGAACTCGCCGCACGGATAGCGGCAGACATTGCCAGCCACTGATTCATAAAGACTATATGACAACGCCGGAGCAGACGGCCTTTCCGCTGTCTGCTCCGGCAAATTACAAATTTTTGCGTATGAAAAAAAGTTTTACCCTCACTCTTGTCATGGCCATTCTTGCCGGTGGCTTCAGCGCCCAGGCAACGCCTCGCTTCAAGCACACTCCGGCTGTCTCCACTCCTGAAGCCGCGCATACCCGCAAGGCTGCGAAAGCAGCCGGCGCAGCTGCAATCTGGTGCCCTAAGCATCAGGAAGTGAGCGCATGGGAAGGCGAATGGGTGCCTGTCGATATCTACAATACCACATACGACCGTGCCGGTCGTATAATCGATGAATCCATCGAATCCACCGAAGACGGCTCTGTAGTACGCGAGCAGACCACTTACAATGACAACGGCATGGCGGTGGAGAAACTCGTAACCATCAGCTCCAATGGAACTGATTTCGAGAATTCCACCCGTTCAACCACCCAGTACGACAGCAAACTCACCAGCTTTGTAACCGCTGCATACTCATGGATGTGGTTATCCAACCAGTGGGAGCAGCTGGGCAATAACTATACCCAGACAATCACCCGCGATGCCAATGGAAACATCATATCCATGGAGCGCGCTGTGCTCTATAACGGAATCTTCGACCCCATAATGCGGCTTACCGTAGAGTATGGTACCGATGGCAAAGCTGCCACCATCATCCAGTCCGACCTTACCTACGACTATAACATAGGTGATTACGCTTGGGTTGAGTCCGCAAAAGTGACATCCATCGTGTGGGAGAGCACCGACGGCCAGATCACTTCCGCCACCGATCTCTATGCGGGAGGCAACCGCATCCTGTCGGCGCACATTGTCAACCCTGAAGATAATGTCGATGTAGTGGCTACATATACCGAAAACGGACACACCGTAGTGCGCACCGGAGAAATCCAGGGATATGAAGCAAAGGCGACAGTAAGCGTGGAATATCTCGACAACTTCGGAAGCGTAAGGCTGACCGAAACCTTCGAAGCCGACGAGGATGGTGAGCCTTATATGGAGAAATACATCGATACTGAAATGTACGATGCATATGGCTACCTCACATTGCTGAAGAACGAGTCGGAATTTATGGGCGAGGCCATTGTTGACAACATCAGCACAGGCACACTCACATACGACCCGACATATGGATATCCTCTCACTTATACCACCCAGATTGGTGAGTTCGACGAGGATACCGAGGAACTTGTCATGGTTAACGAAATGTATGTGGTTCTTTCCGACTATATCGACGCCGCCACCACATCTGTGGATACGCCCGTTGTCGACACCGACGCTGCCGCCGAGTACTACAACCTGCAAGGCATGCGTGTGGACAGCGCTGCGCTTGCTCCCGGACTCTATATTGTCCGCCAGGGAGGCAAAACTTTCAAGCAGATTGTGCGTTGATTCAAAAGAAAGCACTATATTTGCAACATATATAACCGACACTGACAACAATCCGTATAACTTTCTAATTTACAACCAGAAATGGCTTACGTAATCACCGACAAATGTGTCGCTTGCGGCACCTGCCTCCCCGAATGCCCCGTAGAAGCAATATCCGAAGGCGAAATCTACGTTATCGACCCCAACACCTGCATCGACTGCGGCACCTGCGCATCTGTATGCCCCTCCGAGGCAATCATCCCCGGCGAATAATTTCGTAGAATAGAACTTAAAAGAGGCTATGCCACACATGGTGTAGCCTCTTTTTGTATTCTCTTGCCTATCATTTCTGTATATAAGGCAAGATGTTAGGAAGGGGCGCGACAGCAGAGTTTTTCACGATTCAAAAAAAATGTATATTTTTGCAACGCCAAGGTCGGAGCGCATGCTCCGGGCAAGAGGGAACACGGGTGAGAATCCCGTCGACAGTCCCGCTGCGGTATTTTTCATCAGGCGCCACCGATGGCGCACTGGCGGCAACAGCCACTGGATTACGCCATAGTAGTCCGGGAAGGCGCCGGCAGAAGAAATAAGTCCGAAGACCTGCCTTGGCGTATGTTTAAACAAAAGCCGTCGAGGAACGGCAGAGATTTATGGTGCTATCTTACATAAATCGTGTGCTGCCTGCGGCAGCGACACTTTGTGCGCTTATTCCGGCAGTTGCCGGATTCGGGGCGGACACAACCAGTGTCGACAGTGTGGAACGGCTTCGCGAGGTGGAAGTGCGGGCTTTCGCTCCCAGGCCCGGAGTCTTGGCATCTGTCCCTGAATATACTCTCAGTTCCGAAACCATGCTCAGCAGTGGCGTTACCGACATTGCCGATGCCTTGCATCGTTTGCCGGGTGTGAACATACGCGACTATGGCGGTGCAGGCGGAATGAAAACAGTGAGTGTCCGCGGGCTTGGAGCTACACACACCGGCTTGATTTATGATGGCCTCCCGGTGTCGGACAGCCAGAACGGCTATGTCGACTTTTCGCGCTACCAACCACAGAATCTGCAATCCCTGTCGTTGATAGTGGGAGATGACAACGATATCGCCGGTACTGCAACGGAAGCTGCCTCGGCTGCGACGGTGCGAATGGTATCGGCCGCGGCAGCCGTGCTCGGTGGAGAAAAGCAGTCGATGCTGTCCGCATTTGTGCGTGCGGGCAGTTTCGGGATGGTGAATCCATCGTTCTGTGCTGCCAAATCCATCGGCGTAAACTCTTCGGCATCACTTGCGGTGGATTATATGCACGCCGTGAACGATTATCCCTTCACCCTTGTCAATGGCACTGTCACCACGCGCGAGCGGCGCAACAACAGCCGTATGAATGCAGTTCGTAGCGAGGCCGACTGGGCATGGAAAGCAACGGCTGGAGTGGAGGCTTCGGCCAAGGTGTATTACTACCATAACGGCCGCCGTCTGCCGGGTGCCGTCACCTTATACAATCCCGAAAGCCACGAACGTTTGCTCGAGAGAAACTTTTTCGGGCAGACCCTATGGAAAGGCAGGGCAGGGGAAAGAGTGCGGTGGCAGGCAGCTGCAAAATTCAGTTGGGATGCCTCGCGCTATCGCGATGAATCGCCAAGCTATGCCGGAGGCAAGCTCGACGACCGCTACTATCAGCGGCAGGCGTTTGCCAGCGCTTCGGCTTTGTGGAGTATCAACGGCCATTGGAGCACATCAATTGCTGCCGACTACAATTACAGTGCATTGCGGAGCAGCCGTGGATACCGCAGCAACCCCAGCCGCAACTCCATCCTGACATGCGTGTCAGGCCGCTATCGCGGAGGCCCTGTCCTGGCAATTGCGCGTCTGCTTCTGAGCCACCACGACAACAGTCTCGGACGCGATGCCACGCGTCTGTCTCCATCTGTCTCGTTTTCGCTGAGGCCATGGGAGGAAAGGTTGTTGTTTCTGCGCTTGTCCTATAAGAATATATTCCGGATGCCTACTTTTGCCGATTCTTATTACGGAACAACCGGCTCTCCTGAGTTGCGGCCCGAGACAACCGACCAGTTCAATATAGGTGCGACATTCCAGTGTGGCAGACCCGGCGCAATGTTCAGCGGTGTGTTCACTGCCGACGCTTACTATAATAAAGTGCAGGACCGTATTGTGGCGATACCGCGCAACATGTTCATCTGGTCGATGGTCAATGTAGGCAAAGTGCGCGCCATCGGAGTGGATATCACAGCCGGAGCGACAGTGTGCATTACAGGGAATCATAGCCTTTCGGGTGCGTTGTCCTATTCCTACCAGCGCGTGGCGCCGCGTACCGACCCTTCGGCTGCCGATTACAACAAGCAGGTGGCATATACACCTGAGCACAGCGGAAGCCTTTCAGTAACCTATGAGAATCCGTGGGTAAACTTCGTGGTGCATGGCACCGGTGTGAGCGAGCGCTACGGCACCAATTCCAATCAACCCATATCGAGGCTTAAGGGCTATACGGAATGGGGGCTGGGGCTTTTCCGGAAATTGCAGGTCGGCAAATGTCTGCTTACATTCCGTGTCGACCTTAACAATGTGTTCGACACCCAGTATGAAATTGTTTCACGCTATCCTATGCCAGGAAGGGCATGGGATGCTTCTGTGGCGATAGACATATAAACCAATCATCAAAATACAAATCAAATGTCATTCAGCATCAAGAAATTCCGTTTGCTGGCATTATTGCCATTGCTTGCGGCCGGAGCCTGCTCCGACGATCCCGAATCCCCTATGGCGGTGGATACTACTACGGGTGTCTATGTTATCAATAATGGCGTGCAGGGAATGCACGTGCCGGGTTCGGTAACGGCAATCGACATAGAGAAAGGCTCGGCTACCCAGCAGGCATTCCTTGCCCGCAACGGCGTGCAGGTTGGCGACACACCACAAAGCGCGTTCATATACGGAACAAAAATGTATATCGCCGTATTCGACTCCAATATCATATGGGTTGTTGACGCGACTACTCTGGAAATCAAATCCAGTATCGTGCCACCGGCAGGAACCGGTAAACCGCGCGAATTCACTGCTGCGGCAGGAAAGGTTTATGCGAGCCTCTACAGCGGACATGTGGCATGTATAGATACTGTGAGCATGACTGTCGAGAAAACGCTCGCCGTAGGCCCGAATCCCGAACAGATGGCACTCACAGCCGACGGGACTCTCTATGTGGCGAACTCCGACGGCGATAACTGGATGAACGGCAACATCAACAGCAGTGTGAGCGTGGTGGATGTGGCAGCCTGGAAAGAGGTGGAGAAGTTGCAGGTAGGACTCAACCCCACAAAAATGGCAACCAACGGCACCGATGTGTTTGTGATAACCATGGGCAACTATAACGACATCCCCGCTACTGTAAAGAAAATCACAGGCTCCGTTACACGCGATATCGCTCCTGGCACACTGATGGCTATCCGCGACAAAGACCTCTTTGTAATCAATTCTCCTGTGACCGGTGGCGATGTCACCTACACTGTCTATGATATGGAAGGCAAAGTGCGCCGTTCGGAAATGGTGACAAAACCGGTGGAATATCCTGCGGCCATCGCTGTCGACTCCAACAGCGGAATGATTTTCATTACATCGTACAAGCTTGGCGCTTCGGGTTATGCCGAATACACCGAACCCTGCTACGGACAGCTATATACGGAAGGCGGTATGTATATGGGTCGCTACGAACTCGGACTCAATGCAGTCAACGCAGTTTTCCGCACCTCAACCACACTGATGCCGCGTTAAGGACGGCGCCGGTTGTAACAACGGTCTCCGCAGTGTCCCGAATCCGGACGCTGCGGAGATTTCTTTTTGCATTGCTGTTTCAGCGAACATCCTGCGCAAGGGTCACGCCGCAGGCTACGGACAAGAGCGATTGCCGCCAGAACGACAACGATGGCCACGGCAATCCATTGCCACATCATCTGGTGGAATTTATTTTACGGTTTATCACGCCGGGTTTTGTGTCGGCGGGGCATTGCTCGAAGGGCAGAAGGAAACGGCAGCCCGAGCTGTATTCGCTGCAGCCGAAAGCAGTGCGTCCGCGCACGAGGTGTCCTTTGCCGCACACCGGGCATGCCACCTGTTCGAGTTTTGTTATCCGCCGGGTCTTGGGCTTGGTTTTGGCGGATCCGTCGGCCTCGGATGAGTCGGCGTTTGCAGGCAATGGGTGCTTTTCAGGTTCTGCTGCCGGAGCGATACGCCGGTTTCCGTCGAGAGCCATCACGTCGGCGACTATCTTGCGTATCATTTCGCTTATCTCGCGCACAAAAGCTGCCGGCGAGTAGTCGCCGCGCTCTATCCGTCGCAGTTTGTTTTCCCAGAGTCCTGTCAGGCGGGCCGATTTCAGCAGTTCCTCATCGATTGTATCGATAAGGTCTATGCCGGCTTGCGACGCCACAAGATTCTTCCTGTCGCGATAGATATAGCGGCGCTTGAAAAGGGTTTCGATAATCGCGGCACGGGTCGATGGACGGCCTATGCCGTTGTCCTTCATCGATTCGCGCAGCTCCTCGTCGTCGATAGTGCGGCCTGCTGTTTCCATAGCCCTCAGAAGGGTACCTTCGGTGTAGGGCTTTGGAGGCTGCGATGTTTTCTTTGCCAGGAAAGGAGTGTGGCCTCCGCTTTCGCCTACGGTGAATTCCGGGAGAATGGCCAGTTCTGCATCGTTGGTCTTTTCGTTTTTGTCGGCCTTGGAAGGGAACAGTACGCGCCAACCCTGATCGAGAATCACCTTGCCGGAAGTTCGGAACTCGCAGTAGTCGGCTTTTCCGTTCACAACGGTCTGTTCGAAGATGCAGTCGGGATAGAACGCCGCTATGAACCGCATCGCCACCATGTGATACAGCCGTTTCTCGTCCACATCTATTCCCGAGGGACTTTGTCCGGTGGGTATGATTGCATGGTGGTCGGTCACTTTTGCATTGTCGAACACCTTTTTGCTTTTCGGGATGGCTTTGGCGAGTACCGGTGAGGTGAACTGGGCATATGGCGTCATCGCTTTAAGTATGCCGCCTACTTTAGGGTATATGTCGTCGCTGAGGTAAGTGGTGTCGACGCGTGGATATGTGGTCAGTTTCTTTTCGTACAGGCTCTGGATCAGCCGAAGAGTGGTGTCGGCGCTCCATCCGAATTTTTTGTTGCATTCCACCTGCAGGCTCGTGAGGTCGAAGAGCCGTGGCGGGGCCTCGCGTCCTTTTTTTCTGCTTATGTCGGTGATGCTGAACGTTGCGGGCGCTATGCGCTCCACCACAGCGAGACCGTCGGCTTCTTTTTCGAAGCGGTCGCCGGTGAAGGTGAAGTCGGTATCGCGGTAGCTTGTGTGTAGTTCCCAGCTGTCGTGGGGCACGAACTCGGCAATTTCGCGCTGGCGCCGCACAATCAGTGCGAGTGTGGGGGTCTGTACTCTGCCTATCGACAGCACATGCCCGGGTGTGGAGAATTTAAGAGAGTAGAGCCGTGTGGCGTTCATGCCGAGAATCCAGTCGCCGATTGCACGTGAAAGGCCTGCATAGAACAGGTTGTCGAACTCGGCCTGCGGCCTGAGATTTTCGAATCCCTCGCGTATGCTCTCGTCGGTCAGAGAGGAAATCCACAGTCGGCTGACCGGACATCCCGCGCCAGCGAGTTTCATCACCCAGCGCTGTATGAGTTCTCCCTCCTGGCCGGCATCACCGCAGTTTATAATTTCGTCGGCACTCTTGATGAGCGACTTCACCACGTCGAACTGCCGGCGGATGCCTTTGTCATCAATAACTTTTATGTCGTAGCGTTCGGGCAGCATGGGCAGCTGGCTGAGACACCAGTGTTTCCACTGCTGCGAATAGTCGTGCGGCTCCATGAGGCAGCACAGGTGACCTATTGTCCAGGTCACCTGAATGTTGTCTCCCTGGTAGTAGCCGTCGCAGCGGCGGTCGGCACCCACTATGGCGGCTATGCTTGCCGCCACGCTCTGTTTCTCGGTGATGCAGAGTCTCATTCGCTGCCTTCGGCTGCTTTGGCCTGATTCCATGCGGCATCCATCTGCTCCAGCGACATGTCTTTTAGCGATATGCCCTGGCTGAGTGCCGATTCCTCGATGGCATTGAAGCGGGAAATGAATTTGCGGTTTGTGCGTTCGAGGGCGTTCTCGGGATTGATACCGTAGAGGCGGCAGGCGTTAACTGTGGCGAACAGCAGGTCGCCGAATTCAGCCTCGATGCTGTCTGACTCGCCGGATGCTATGGCCTGGCGCACCTCGTTGTTCTCCTCATCGACCTTGCTCCATACATCTTCGGGTTTCTCCCAGTCGAAGCCGGCATTGGCGGCTTTCTCCTGGATGCGGAACGCCTTCACCAGAGCCGGCAATGCGGAGGGTACACCTCCCAATACGCTGTGGTTGCCGTCCTTTTCCTTAAGCTTGATCTGTTCCCAGTTCAGTTCCACCTGATGGGCGTTGTCGGCGTTGACATCGCCGAACACGTGCGGATGCCTGAATATGAGTTTGTGGTTTAGCGCGTCGGCCACATCGGCAATGTCGAAGCTGTCGCTCTCGCTACCGATTTTGGCGTAGAAGAAAATATGGAGCAGCACATCGCCGAGTTCCTTGCGGATTTCCTCCGGCCGTTCCTCTACCAGGGCCTGGGCGAGTTCATATACTTCCTCTATTGTGTTAGCCCGCAGGCTGTGATTCGTCTGCTTGGCATCCCACGGGCATTTTACCCGCAGGATGTCGAGAGTGTCGAGAACTCGCCCGAGGGCTTCGAGTTTTTCTTCTCTTGTGTGTCGCATGTCAGAGATTTTTGTAGTTCTGTACTCCTGTTTCCAGCCATCCCACGAACGCACCCACGTTTTCGTCGTGTGCCCGAGGGGCTTCCAAAGGCTTGCCTTCGTTGTCCAGGAGTATATAGAATGGCTGCTGGTTGGTGCCGAACTTGTGGCGCTGGAGATAGCTCCATTTTTCGCCGACGGTTTCGAGGACAACGGTGCGGCCGTTTTCTTCCACTGTCATTGGCTGAGGGAGAGCTGTCTTGTCGTCAACCATGAGAACAATCATCACATAATCGCGTTCGAGGATGCCGCGGACGGCGGGAGTATCGAATACTGCGCCTTCCATTTTGCGGCAGTTTACGCAGGCGTATCCGGAGAAGTCCACCAGTACGGGTTTTCCTTCGGCGGCAGCTGCTGCCATGCCTTGCTCGTAGTCGTCGTAGTGGCGGAATTCGCCGCCGTAGAGGTTGAAGTCCTGAGTGTACAGCGGCGGAGCGAAGGCGCTCACTGCCTTAAGCGGGGCGCCCCAGAGTCCGGGTACCAGATATACCGCGAAAGCCAGCGATGCCAGCGCCAGGAAGAAGCGGCTCACGGGAGTGTGGTCCGAGGGTGAATCGTGGCTGAAACGGAGTTTCCCTAACAGGTACAGGCCCAGAAGCACGAACAGGACAATCCACAACGAAAGGAACACTTCGCGGTCGAGAATCCGCCATCCATAGGCGAGGTCGGCCACAGAGAGGAATTTGAGGGAAAGTATGAGTTCGATGAATCCCAGTACAACCTTTACGGTGTTCAGCCAGCTACCAGATTTGGGAAGCTCTTTAAGCATGGACGGGAAAAAGGCAAACAGGCCGAACGGCAGGGCAAGTCCCAGGGCGAAGCCTCCCATGCCCAGCAAAGGACCTACTATGCTGCTTTGGCTGAATGCCTCTACCAGCAGAGTGCCGATAATGGGGCCTGTGCAGGAGAAGGACACAAGCACCAGAGTGAACGCCATGAAGAAGATGCCCACAATACCTCCTGCGCTGCCGGCTTCGGCGGCATTTGTCCACTTCGAGGGCAGCTTGATTTCGAAGGCACCGAAGAAGCTTATCGCAAAGAATACCAGCATTGCGAAGAAAATGAGGTTGAATACCGCACCGGTGGCAATCTCGTTTAGTTTCCCGGGGCCGAAAATAAGCGTGAGCACCAGACCGAGCACCAGGAAAATGAGCAGGATGCTGCCGGCGTATGTCGCTGCATCGCCGATGGCTCTGCGACGGCTACGGCTGCGTTTGAGAAAGTAGCTCACTGTCATTGGAATCATGGGCCATATACAGGGTGTCATTAGGGCGATAAGGCCGCCGGCGAATCCCAGGAGAAGAATCATCCAGTTGCTTTGCTGATTGCTTGCTGCCGACAGTTCCACGGGTTCCCACCACTGTTGGGACCTGCTGTCGGAAGTTGAGGCAACCGAAGGCTGTGGCGCCGTGGCGGGGGCTGCAGTTTCAGCAACTTGCTGTGTGGCAGGCGACGCGGTGGCGCCGGGAATGGAAATGTCGATGTCGAAGCGAGCCGGAGGAGTGCACGACGATTCATTGCAGGCCATGTAGCGCACTGTGGCACGCACCGTGGTGGCTTTCGAGGTATCTATTTCCAGAGGCTGGCGCAATTCGAAGTTTCCGCTGAGCCAAGGCATGTTAAGGCGCATGAAACTGTCGAAGTGCATGGTTGGCTGAGCTGTGCATGACAGGGCGCCGTCGGCTTTTACTGATTCGTCGGGAGAAATAACAGTAAGAGTGGTGGGATCCGGAATGCCGGCATCGGGGCCGAGGTCGGGCATTTCAAGTCCGTAGATATGCCATCCGTCGGCAATCTCAGCCTTTACTATCAGGGTGGCGCTGGAGGCGTCGGAGCCTGTTTCAAGCGATGCTTCCCATTGTACGTGTTCTTCTATGGCGGCGAACGCGGTGGCCACAGTGGCCATAAGCATGGCCAGGAAGAAAGTTATGCGTCGAGTCATTGTGCGTTGTATTCAGGTATTGGTGCTGAAATGCGTTCGGTTACAGGAGGACGGCATGTGGTGCCGTCGCAGCACATGTATCCTATGGCTGCTTTTAGCCGTGCCTTGTCGCGGGGTTCCGTAAGGCGGAAGCTTACGGTGAACTGCACATTGGAGTCCCACCACTGAAGTTCCTGGCCGAAAAGCGGGTCGATGGCTTTGACCGGTTCGCTGGCTGGTGTCACAGGGCTTGTGAATTCCATTCCTGCTGATTCCGAGAGGTCGAAAGTGGTGGCTTTGGGCCCTCCCTTGGGCATGTCGAGACCGTAAAGGTGCCAGCCTGATGCCACAAGGGCACGGAAAGTGACTGTGCCGGTGGTCGCCGAAGTCATTCTGACTATTGTGCGCCATCGCACCGGGGCCGATGCGGGCTGCTGGGCGGCGGCAGTCAATGCGCCGCATATTATCAGCAACAAGACTGTGAGCAGGCTTGTGCGGTTGTGTGTTTTTGATGCCATATGTTGTATTATTGCTGTCAGTGCAAAATTACTAAAATTACAGTTTTCGGCAAAATGAGCCGGAATGGGCGGAGTGTGCTCAATATTGCAGATATATGAAAGGCACAATCTCGCTCTGGCGCGCCTGTACTACAAAGAATAACGCGGCGGCCAACAGGGCGGCCTGCCAGTACACCGGCATGGTAACGTATGCGCCCGAAGCCGACAACGTCCATCTTCGTGGTGCCATGTGAGCCGCCAGACCAAGGAACATGGCCAGGACAATCATGGCATATCCCTCGATGAACTGGGGCGCTACCGAAAGATGGAAGTTTGTGAAAATCTGGGTCGCGATTTCGCTTACTGTCTGCATAGATGGCGCGCGGAAGATGGTGAATCCGACTACCATCAGTGTGAAGGTGATGGCTATATTGGCAACCTTTACCACTGCTGTGCCTTTCAGGGACTCTGGCAGACGCCATATCCGATGCAGAATCTTGTGTGCTACAAGTAGAAAACCGTTGTATAGTCCCCATATGACATACATCCACGAGGCTCCGTGCCAAAGACCTCCGAGTGCCATGGTGGCAATGAGGTTCATGTGCATCCTCGCTTTCCCGCGCCGGTTGCCCCCAAGAGGGATATACAGGTAGTCGCGCAGCCAGGTCGACAGCGATATGTGCCAGCGGCTCCAGAATTCGCTGGGGCTCTGCGATTTGAATGGAGCCATGAAATTGTCCTTGAACCTGTATCCGAGAAGAAGCGCCAGCCCAATGGCCATGTCGGAATATCCGGAGAAGTCGCAATACAGCTGTATAGTGAATCCTATGCATCCCATGGAATTCTCAAATCCGGAATAGAGGAGGGGATTGTCGAATATCCGGTCTACGAAATTGCTGCTGATATAGTCGGCGACCACAACTTTCTTGATGAGCCCGGTCATTATCAGAAACAGGCCCTCGGAGGTCATTTCCCGGGAGGGTTGGCCGCCGGAGGCTATCTGTGGAAGCATGTCTTTGGCTCTTACTACCGGGCCGGCAAGAAGCGGCGGGAAGAAAGTCAGAAAAAATGCATAATCCAGAAAGTTCCGGCATGCTTTCAGTTGCCCGCGGTAGATGTCCACCATATAGCTGATGGAGCGGAATGTGAAAAATGAGATGCCTGCCGGAAGGATAACATCCAGAGGGTCGAAAGAACTGCCGGCAATCGAGGCCAGGGCGGAGCCTATCAGGTTGATATACTTGAAATACACCAGCATGCCGAGATTCACTGCCACATTGATGCCCACAATCAGGCGGCGCAGCCATCGACGGCCGGTTCTGTCGAGCCACAACCCCAGCAGATAGTCGCTCAGGCAGACTCCGGCGAGAATAAACACACAGTCGGCACTGGACTTATAGTAGAAATATAGAGAGAATGCGATAACAATCAGCGCCTTGAGCTTTCTGTGACCCTTTACGGCATGATACAGCAGCAGAAAAGCTGTGAACAGGACAAGAAACAACCCTGTGTTGAACAGCATCGGTTCTGCCGGATTGTAAGCAAGAATATTTCGCAGGCTTATAAAGAATTCTTCCATTTCAATATGCAAAATTAGCGAAATAAGGTAAACGTAATTCTGTAGTTACGCGAACATCATGTATAACAATTGATAAAAATTGCTAAAGGAAGCGACCCGAAGTGCCGTTAAGGCGAGAAAATATGATTTTATTTCGTAGTTTTGCTAAACTATAAGTCATTCATTGTGTCTTATATTAAAAGCCTGTTTTACAGAAAATATAAACAAGACAATATACTCCTCATGAAAAGAATCGCCAGATTGTATGCAATGGCAATCGCACTCGCTGCGGTGGCTGTTCCCTGTGTGAGTGCGCAGGACTATTACGACGACGACCTTTACTACTCGCCTTCGCAGGCGGCAAAAGCCCGTGCCGAAGCCGAAAAGGCCTTGGCGGCCGCCCGTGCCGCACAGGCCGCGCGCGAACAGGCCGCCGGGCTTGGAGCTGCCGACACATATACCGACGGTAGTGCCAAACCGCTGGCAATGGATGTGGACACATATAACCGGCGCAACGGCACCGCCCCGGGCGGAACCAAAAGCACACTGCCAGAAACCGGCTTCAGCTATACCAGGCGTATCGAGCGCTTCCACAATCCCGACATCGTGAGTGCCAGCGGCGACACCACTTTGATGGACTACTACTACGAGACCCCTTCGCAGCAGGATATCAATGTGTATGTTATAAACAGCATCGACCCTGTCGGCAGCTATAATCCATGGCCTGCCTACGACTATCTGTGGTCGCCATCGTGGAGCCTGAGCTGGAATTTCGCCCCGGGCTGGAGTTTCGGCTGGGGATTCCGACCCTGCTGGGGTTATAATCCGTGGTGGGGCAACCCCTGGTGGGGGCCGTCTTGGTCGTACGACCCCTGGTGGGGGCCGTCGTGGGGATGGCATCCACATCCCTGGTATCCGTCGTACAATCCCGGACACTGGGGATACAATCGCCCCGGAGCTTCGCGCCCGCACCGTCCGGCATATGCAGGCAGTTCGCGTCCGCAATATGTGCGTCCCGGAACAAACGGCTATCGACCCGGCAACTTCGGACGTCCTTCCAACAGCCGTCCCGGCAATTTCGGTCGCCCCGGCAATAGCAGCCGCCCCGGCAATTTCGGACGCCCCGGTAACAATGGCATTCAGGTAAATCCGGGCTATCGTCCTGGCAACGGCAACAGTAACAGCAACTACGGCACACCCACAAACAACGACCGCCGTGGCCGCAACAACTATGGGACCCCATCGAACAACAATACCAACCGCAGCAACTACAACCGCGGCAACTCAGGAAGCTCGCGTGGCAGCGGCGGCTCGTACCGGGCGCCCGGTAGCGGCTCGCGCGGCGGTGGCGGCGGCGGACGCGGTCGGGGTCGCTGACAGCACAACTATTTCGGCAGCCGTCGAACTTTGGCGGCTGCCGGATGTTTTATATAAAAGTATGTTTGAATTCAACTTTATGAAATCCCGGATGACTTTTCGGCCTGTCACCGGTTTTCGTTCAGTCGTTATAACGCCTTATAACTCCTCCTCCTCACAATTTCAAAACATGCTCGAAAATTATTTCCTAATCCTGGCATAAGTCCAATCCGAACATACTCTAACACTAAACGTCAACTATACCACATATGCGAAAAAAAATTATTCTGGTGGCTTCCGTGTGCCTGATGGCATCGGCCACGGCTTCGGCGCAAAGCGCCATCGACGCATATAACATGAGTAGCAACCAGCTCAGAGGCTCGGCCCGCTTTGTGGGCATGGGTGGCGCATTCACCTCTCTGGGCGGTGATATATCCTCGATGACCCAGAATCCTGCAGGCCTCGGACTGTATCGCCACAGCGAGGTAGGTACTGGCTTTGATATAAGCATACGCTCATACAAGGCCGAAACCGATCAGGGGAGTTACAGCAACAACCACACAAAAGCCTACTACGACAACTTCGGATATGTGGGCACCGCGCGCCTCAAAGGTGCTTTGCGCACATTCAACTGGGGAGTGAGCTACAACAGAATCGCTACGTTCGACCGCCGTTTCAACGGTTACAACCGTCCCACGGAATCGTCGATGAGCAACTACATAGCAGCCTTCTCCGAAGGAACGAATTCCACAGACATGCTTTTCGACAAGTCCAAGGATTACAATCCGTATCTGGACAGCGATGCCGACTGGCTGTCGATTCTGGCCTACAATTCACTGATGATCAACAATACCGGCAATGCGACATCGTATGCCGGCCTGTTCCAGAACGGAACAGAGGGCGATGCCGAATACAGCATCCGCGAGCGAGGCCATACCGATGAGTACAACATCGACTTTGCCGGCAATGTGTCCGACATTGTTTTCTGGGGGCTTGGCGTCGGTATCGTGGACATGTCTTATTCCCGCGAAAGCAACTACAGCGAGAGCATGGCCGGGGCGCAGGTGTATGCAAACAACGGCGACAACCTTGCCACCGGAAACGCAGGCTTCGGACTGTACAATAATAAATATGTCAGCGGCACGGGCGCGAATCTCAAATTCGGTGTAATTGTGCGGCCTTTCGAAATGTTGCGCATCGGCCTGGCGGTGCACACGCCATCATGGATGCACCTCACCAGCAGCGGATACGGTGAAACCGAATACAACTACACCGTGAATGGTTCCAGCCGCACCAATTCCGGACGAGAATATACCGACGACTTTGAATACAACTGGCGACTGAATACGCCATGGAAATTCATGGTGGGAGCATCCCTCGTGATAGGCAACAAGGCAATTGTGAGCCTCGACTACGAGCACGCAGCATACGGAAGCATGAAAGTGGGCTACCAGAGCTGGAACGGATGGGATTCGGGATATACCTCCGATGAGAAGGTGAACACCGACATCAAGAACTATTTCAAGGCATCCAACACAATACGTCTTGGCGTGGAATACCGTCTTTCCAGACAGTTCAGCCTTCGTGCCGGTTACAACTATCAGACAACAAATGTGCGCGATGCCGCCGCCAACGGACACACCGAGATATTCACATCCGGCACCGACACAGGATACACCTTCGACAAGGACACACAGAACATCTGCTTCGGCATAGGCTACCGCTACCAGGCGTGGTACATCGACCTCACCTACCAGCACACCAGAAAGGGAGCGACTTTCCACGCCTATACTCCCTACCAGGGCGTGACTGAAACCCCTTCGGCCGATCTCACACTCACCAACAACAATATAATTATCTCCACCGGTTTTAAATTCTGAATTTACCGTATCGAACAGGCGGCGGCATCCGAAAGGGTAGCCGCCGCTTTATTATGAATTATCCATAAATTAGCAAAAGATATCCTGCAATGGATTGACAGCGACCCGTAAAATCGTTAATTTTGCAGTTGAAACAGGTGGAGACTTCCGTTTCCATTTTTTTCTGCAATGAAGAAAGCGTTGAAACGATTCATAACGGTCTATGTGGTTTTTGTAGCCATTTTTGTGGTTGCAAAACTGTTGTTTCTGCTCATATATTCCCCTAGCGATGTTTCTGCCGCCGATTGGCTGGATGTGGTTCTCCATGGCCTCCCGATGGATTTCTGTGTCGCAGGCTATCTGTCAGTCGTGCCTGGCTTGCTGCAGATTGTCCGCTTGTGGACTTCGGGGCGCTGGCCGGCCTTGACGCTAAAAATATATTTCGGTATTGTCGGCGCCGCGCTATCCGCCATATTCATTCTTGATACATCGCTCTACGGTTATTGGAATTTCAAACTCGACACAACGCCGCTGTTCTATTTTGCCTCGTCTCCTTCCGCTGCCCTTGCCAGTGCCACCGGGTGGCAGCTTGCGGCCGCCGTGCTGGCGTTCGTGGCGGTAGGAACCGCCATCAGTCTTCTGCTGGTAATTGCAGGAGTGAGAAAGGTAACCACGGCGCACCGTCCCTGGAAAGCCACGGTGGCCATGGCTGTTGCCGTGGGTCTGCTCTTTATCCCTATAAGAGGAGGATTCACCGTGTCGACAATGAACGTAAGCCGGGCCTATTTCAGCCACGACCGCTTTCTCAACCACGCAGCGGTGAATCCGTCCTTCAGCCTTTTATATTCGGCCACGCATTCCAACGGCTATGCCAGCCAGTACAGATTCATGCCTGATGATGAAGTGAGCCGGTATTTGCCGGTTCAGCCGACGGCAGGAACCGACTCTGCCCATGCGTCGATACTGAACACTGAGCGCCCCGATATATATCTGGTAATTCTTGAAAGTTTTTCGGCTCATCTTATGCCCTCGCTCAATGGCGACAGCATTGCGATGCGCCTCGACAGTATCGCGAATTCCGGGATAATTTTCAGCAATTTCTATGCCTCGAGTTTTCGTACCGACCGTGCGTTGCCTGCAATACTCAACGGACTGCCTGGCCAGCCTTCGACTTCCGTACTCAAATTCGTCGACAAGGTGGAGAAGCTTCCTTCGCTGGCTCGTGAACTCGGCAGAGCGGGATATGAAACCAGTTATTATTACGGCGGTGATATAAATTTCACCAATATGAAGGCTTTGTTGGTCGGCGGCGGCTTCCGGAACATTATTTCCGACGCGGATTTTCCGATTTCCGACAAAACGGGAAAGTGGGGAGCATGCGACGGCAAACTTGTGGAAAAGGTACTCCAGGATGTGGTTGCTACACAGCCAGGGCGTTCGCCACAGTTCCGCGTGGTGCAGACGTCGAGCAGTCACGAGCCTTTCGATGTTCCTTATGCCGGTAAACGCTTTGCAGGCGACCCGCGCCTTAATGCCTTTGCATATGCCGACAGTTGCCTGGGAACTCTTGTCGATGGTATTTCGCAGAGCCCGCGCGGCGACAGGGCGCTGATTGTAATAGTGCCGGATCACCAGGGCGCATGGCCCGATGAATTCGAAAGTCTTCCGTCGCGGCATCACATACCTCTTGTTTTTGCAGGAAAGGCTCTTGCCGTTGGCGGTGTCAGAGACTCCACCCTCGGTTGCCAGCCTGACATTGCCACGACTGTTCTGAAACAGCTTGGTATCCCTGCCGACGATTTCCTTTATGGTGTGGATCTTTTTTCACAGGCGCAACCGCACACAGCTTTCATGAGCCGACCTGGAGAAGTTGCCTTTATCAGCGGCGCAGGCGACACGGTGGTCTTCAATCCCGATGCCGAAGATGTAATCGCAGGCAACGATACCGAACGCGCGCCTTTACTCCAGGCAAAGGCCGTGTTGCAGAATCTTTATACCAATCTTTCAAATCTCTGATAGCATATGCTTGAAGCTCTCTCCCAGCTCGACTCCGACATATTCCTTTTCTTCAACAACGGATTCCGCAGCCAGTTTTTCGACCGGGCCATGATGCTTTTCACTGGAAAGTTCATATGGGTTCCCATGTATGCCACGCTGCTTCTGCTTTTTGCCCGCACCCAGAGATGGAGGGTGTTGCTGGCATTCACAGTGTGTGTGGCCGCCGCCATAGCCTTGACCGACCAGACATGCGCCACCCTTATCCGGCCTATGGTCGAGCGTCTGCGACCGTCCAATCTCTCCAATCCCATGGCTGAGTTCGCCCGGATTGTCGATGGCTATCGTGGCGGTTCCTATGGTTTTCCCTCGTGCCACGCCGCCAATTCATTTGCCTTGGCGGTTTTCATGGCCATGGCCGTTGGCCGCAGATCCTTTACGTTGTTCATAATTGGTTGGGCCATTATGAACTCCTATTCAAGGCTTTATATCGGTGTCCATTATCCTGGCGACCTTGTCGTTGGCGCATTGATTGGTTCTGCGTTTGGCGCCATGATGTGTGTTGTCGCCCGTCGTATGGCCGGTAGTGCAGCAAGAGAGATTCACGAGTCCGACAGCATTCCGGTGCTCATGATTCCCATAGGCATTGAAATGGCGCCTATTCTGAATCTGCGTTCAATAGCGGTAACGGCCAGGAGCGTCGTTATTGCCGTGGGCGCCAGCACTATCGCTGCAATAGTTCTTATCTCTCTCTGAAACGGCTGTACTCCTCCAGTGACACTGCTTTCGCCTGTTCGACGAGAGGTAGGAGGGTGGGTATGTGGATATAGTGTGGCCCGCTGCCGCGTGTGATGTGGAACACTTCTCTGAAACGTGTCAAGGCATCTTTGTTGGCCGGAGCATGGCAGTCGGTCGGCGATTCAGGCAGTAGCGACGAAGGGATGCTGTCGAGAGTGGCGGCAACAACGGGCGAGACCGGAGGATAGCCGAGTACGGTCCACATAACCATTTCATCGGCGGTTTCACCCGGCAGAATTCCTTCCACAACTATGGAAGCTGTGGACGAACGTCGTGGCACGAAATCCTGGTCCACCAAATATTCGTCACCGCTGGCCGAAGCATCGAACCCGAGCACGGAGTGGTAGAAACACCGGCTCACACCTTCGGTGAGAGAAGCGGGAGTGAGGCTCCCATCCGAAATCGGGGTTGCCAGAATGTGCTCCACGTTCGCATAGCGTATATATCCCATACCTCCGTCGGGTGTGCCGCTCATCGAGTAGTTTGTGCGGATGAGCACCCCGGAAGGCACATCGGAAACGTCGTACCGTTTCCATTTGTAGTCATCGGTTTCGAAATAGGCTCCGTTTCCATAGGCATCGATGCATCCGAAATTTGTGCGCACCCCCATAGGCTTGGGCAGCGACATCAGCAATGCCTCGAAATCATCGACACAGCGGCATTCTTCCAGAGCCATGGCCATGACTACACCCTCGCGGTCGAGCCATTCCGGAGAGTTGGGTGCCAGATTGTAGGCCACTGTGTTCATTATGGCGAAGCCTGCATCGTTCATGCCCATCCAGGCCTCTCTCAGGTCCAGGCTGTCGCCGCCGTTGAAAAGCCCCACATAGCCTATTTTGCCGGGTTTCTCAACCCGGTAAAGGAAATTGTCGGATGCACCGGTATCGCGATGCTTCCATAGCAGAGGGCGTCCGTTTGCAGTCGCTTTGCCGGAAGCGATTATAGAAGTACAGCATACAGCCTGCTGTATACTCAGCAGGGCAGCGAGAATCAGTAGCAACCGTTTTGTATTCATGGGTCCGGGACTTTTGTAGTGTGCCATGCAAATTTAGCGAAAATCCCCGTCCCGATGAAATACGATTGTATTCGAGGCGCTTACTCCGGATAGCCGAGGAACGACAGTATGGCTGGAGCGAGCATTGCGGTGAGCAGTCCGTTGAGTGTCAGACCGAGTGATGAGAAGGTACCATAGCGCTCACCCTTCTCCATTGCTGCGGAAGTGCCCACGGCGTGCGCTGCCGTGCCTATGGAGAGCCCTGTTGCAATGGGGCTCTTGATATGGCTGAGCTTTACGAGCTGGAATCCGGTCATGCCTCCGAAAATGCCGGTGCACACAACCACAGCGGCAGTGAGGGAGGGTATGCCGCCTACCGATTGCGAGATTTCCATGGCGATAGGCGTTGTCACCGCTTTGGGGGCGAGCGACATTATCACCTCCTTGCTCGCGCCGAGCAGCTGGGCCACCACAACTACGGAAATCACTCCTGCCACACATCCTGCGAGTTCGGCGATGAGCAGCGGCAGCATCTGTTTACGTATGGTTTCCAGCTGGCGGTAGAGAGGCACGCCTAATGCCACCACAGCAGGTTTGAGCCAGAAGTCGATATATTCGCCTCCGGCCAGATAGGAATCATAGTCGATGCCGAACGCCGTAAGGAATAGTACGAGTATGATTATAGAGACCAGAATGGGGTTGAGCAACGCTATGCCGGTGCGCCGTTGCAGGAGTTTTGCCCCCAGAAAAGCTATGAATGTGATGGATATCAGGAAAATCTTGTTATCGAGAAAGCTCATGATGCGAAGAAAAAGCGCGCCGCACAATCTGGTGAACCCATCCTGTGACAGCTATTATTATGAATGTACTGATTGTTGCGGAGCCGATAATTGGCAACCACTGTTCCTGAATCAGGCCGAGACACCGCATGATACCCACGCCGGCGGGCACGAAAAAGAAGCCGAGGTTCTTTACGAAGAAGTCGGCAATCTTGTCGACCCAGAATGTGCGTATAATCCGGAATTTCAAGGCGGCGGCAAGAAGTATCATTCCGATAATGCTCGATGGAATCGGGATTCCTGTGAAGGTTACGATAAATTCTCCCGCAGCCAGGAAGGCAAACAGCACTGCACACTGTAGAATGATCATGACTGATATATAATTGTTTCTGTTGGTGATGAAAATGTCCTCAAAAACTAACGCCATCCGAGCCTTACCGGCTTCAAATGGCGTTAGCTTTTGGTTTTAATGAGCCGCGAGTGGGACTCGAACCCACGACCTTTTCGTTACGAATGAAATGCTCTACCAACTGAGCTATTGCGGCGTTTTGTGGGTGCAAAGATAAGCCTTTTTTATTGTCTGTGCAAATAGGAATTTTTTTCGCGCGCAGTTTCCGCGCGCTTTCCGCGTTGTTCGTATTGCCGTGAAAGATGGAAGCGGCGCGCATAGGGCGGTGGTTATGCGCGCCGCTTGTCATTTTCCTATCTGTAGGTGCCGGGCTGTCAGTCAGCCGGTTCGAGCTTTACTGTGAAGTGTCGCATCAGCGGTGCCTCCCAGGTAATGCGGAAGCCGTGGGTTATGCTTTCGCGACGGTCGTAGATGTTTTTCAGAGCCGCGGCTATTACGTCCATATGGTTGTCGGTGTAGGTGCGGCGGGGAATCGCAAGGCGCAGCAGGTCGAGGCCGTTGAAGCGGTTTTCGCGGGTCACGGGGTCGCGGTCGGCAAGGATATAGCCTATTTCGCAACCGCGGATGCCTGCTTCGCGATAGAGTTCAACAGTCAGTGTCTGCGCCGGGAATTCTTCTTTGGGTACTTTCGACAGAATCAGTGAGGCATCCACGAATATGGCATGGCCGCCGGCGGGGCGCTGGTAGGGGATGCCGTATTCGTCGAGCTTGGAGGCCAGATACTGCACCTGGTGGATGCGTGTGTTGAGATTGTCGAATTCGGTGTTCTCATCCAGGCCGACGGCCAGGGCTTCCATGTCGCGGCCGTTCATGCCTCCGTAGGTGAGGTATCCTTCGAAAGGTACAGAATAGCGTCGTGCTCCCTCAGCCCAGTCTTCGTGGCGGGTGGCGATGAAACCGCCCATGTTCACGATGGCATCTTTCTTGGCCGACATTGTCATGCCGTCGGCAAGGCTGAACATTTCGCGGACGATTTCCTTTATGGTGCGGTCGGCGTAGCCCTCTTCGCGGGTTTTGATGAAATATGCGTTCTCAGCAAAGCGTGCCGAGTCGAAAAGCACACGCAGGCCGTAACGGTCGGCAACCTCGCGTACCTGGCGAAGGTTCTCCATCGATACGGGCTGTCCGCCGGCGGTGTTGTTTGTGATGGTGACTATGATGAATGGAATGCGACCGGCGTTGGCTTGGATTACTTCTTCCAGACGAGCCACGTCCACATTGCCTTTGAAAGGATGTTCCAGCTGTGTGTCGCGGGCTTCGGCTATGGTGCAGTCCACGGCGGCGGCTTTGCGGCTTTCGATGTGGCCTTTTGTGGTGTCGAAGTGTGAGTTGCCGGGAACGACATCGCCTTCATGTACCAATGCGCTGAAGAGCACATTTTCGGCGGCACGGCCTTGATGGGTTGGTATAACGATGGGGAATCCGGTGATTCGCTCGATGGTGTCGCGCATGTTGTAGTACGAGCGCGCGCCTGCGTAGCTTTCGTCGCCCATCATCATGGCCGCCCACTGGCGGTCGCTCATGGCGCCTGTTCCGGAGTCGGTGAGGAGATCGATATAGACTTGTTCCGCTTTCAGCTGGAATACGTTGTAGTGAGCCTCGCGAATCCATTGCTCACGCTCTTGCTGCGTGCTCATGCGGATAGGCTCCACCATTTTGATACGCCACGATTCGGCAAAGGGTAGTTCCATGGTATATAAAGAGGGTTAGATTGTAGTGCGGTTAACTTTATGCAAAGATAGCAATAAGTCGATAGCAAAGCCAAATATTTGGAGTATTTAATGGCGCCGGCATTCGGGACAAGCAATAGCTGCTATCGAAACTTTCACTAAATACTGGTCTTGCACGCAACCGGAAGTTTGTTCTTTTGCATAAAAAAACAAGTGAATTATGGAAACTCCTTTGATTGTGTGGTGTTGTACTGTCGGACTCATTCTCATTCTCCTTATTCTACGCCTTATGCCGCATCACATCAGCAACCGTAAGCACCGCATACGCATTTTCGAAATAGGAACCGAGCGCGAAGAATTCTTTGTCCCCGGCGATTCTCTGCAAAAATATGACACAATCGACTACAACGATGATTTCTGAAGCATCGGCACCTTCGCCGGAAGAGCTTGGGTGCTTCCTTTCGCAGTATGGGGCATGGCTTCTCGGCAGCGGCTCCACATGCATACGGGTCGAAAAAAACATAAACCGCATGGCACAAGCTTTCGGCATGGACGTGGAAATAACCATATTGCCTCGCCATCTGCAGATTGCCGTATGCCGGTGTGGGAGAGATAGCGTTGCCACGTGTTTGTCGGCCGTCTGTCAGACTCCGACCAGCTTTAACATAATCACCCGGCTCAGCGAGCTGAGCTGGGCCATTGCGGACGGACGTATCGATTTCGCCACAGCCAAACAACGATTCGACCAGATTGTATGTTCCGACCGTCAGAACAAGACCGCTGTGCTTTTGATGGTAGCGCTGGCCAATGCATCGTTCTGCCGCCTCTTCGGCGGAGATGCCGCCGCTATGGCAATAGTTGGCATAGCGACACTGTGCGGATATTTTCTTAAAACTGTAATGATTGAACGCGGCATCGACATCAGAGCCGTATTCATAATCTGCGCCCTCGTTTCCTCGATACTCGGAGCCACCGGAATCCTTTTCCCCTATGGCTCCACGCCATACATAGCCGTTGCCACAAGTGTGCTGTACCTTGTGCCCGGCATACCGTTTCTGAATTCTTTCAGCGACTTGCTCCACCGCCACTATATA